>JGI1684J13235_1000271_pt1 | contig 19766 bp, 15 predicted proteins | sample PonA232FremontCA_2_FD_13235 | JGI IMG/M metagenome (IMG submission 13235) | reverse complement strand
GCTCGGCCTCCTTCGAGCTGGTGCGCTACCTGGTGGAGCGCCTTCCGGCAATGGTCGCCCCGCGCTGGGTGCACACCGAGGCCCAGCCCATCGCCGTAGGCAATGTGCTCACTTATCTCGAGGAAAGCCTGGAAGTCGAGGCCACCTCAGGGCAGACCTTCGATATCTGCGGCCCAGACGTGATGAGCTATCGCGATCTCTTCCAGCTCTACACCGAAGTGGCGAATCTCCCGCGCCGGCTCATCCTTCCCGTGCCCCTGCTCACCCCCAAGCTGTGTTCCTACTGGGTGCACCTGATTACCCCTGTTCCCTCCTCCATTGCCAAGCCCCTTATCGAGGGGCTGCGCAACCGCGTTGTCTGCGGGGACAATCGCATCCGCGACCTGATCCCGCAACGGCTTCTGACCTGCAGGGAGGCCATGGCCTCGGCCCTGGAGCATATCCGGAAGTCGCAGGTGGAGACCTGCTGGTCCGATGCGGGTCCCCTGGCCCCTCCGGAATGGATCAGCTGCGACGATGCCTCCTATGCGGGGGGGACGGTGCTTAGCTGCGACCACCGTGTTGTTCTGCGCGCCACCCCGGAAGAGCTGTGGCAGNGCATTGTGACCGTGGGCGGTGAGAACGGCTGGTTCTATGCCAATTGGCTCTGGCGTTTGCGGGGCTGGATGGATCGGTTGGCAGGCGGACCCGGGCTGCGGAGGGGACGACGCGATCCGGAACAGCTGCAGATCGGAGACGCCCTTGACTTCTGGAGGGTCCTGGAGCTGGAGCCCATGAGCCGGCTCAGGCTCCTCGCGGAAATGCGCTTTCCGGGCGAGGCCTACTTGGAGTTCCAGCTGCATTCCGGCGGAAGTGAGGGCCTCGTGGAGATTCGCCAGCTTTCCAAGTTCGTTCCCCACGGCCTGTTCGGCATTCTCTACTGGTACATCTTGGCCCAGCCGCATCGGCTCATCTTTCGCGGCCTGCTCAGGAACCTGGCCCGGAGCACAGGGAGAGAGATGGTGCAGGGTCCGGAGCCTCTGTCCCCGAGCGAGTCCCAGGCCTGTATCCGGCCGGACATGCGCTAGTGGTGCGTCCAGGAAATAAGCATAAGGAAATCCTTCGCGGGGTATATTTCCTTGGNAGCTCCAGTCCTGTTTGGGGCTATTATGACGATGACGGTGGCCCAAGGATGCTGGGGCAGTTGTTCAAGGGAAGGGAAAGTCCTCCAGCTGGACCGGGCGCCCTGCTGGGAATGGGAACAGACGGAGAGGTCAATTTTTCTTCACGCCCGAACACCCTTGTCCGGGAATAGACAGACCATTGGTTGTCCGGGCGTGAGGGGAGTTTCAAGCAAGACGGTGTTCAATTACACATTGTGCAGCTTTTCATTGGGATAAAACGCCACCTTGGGCTTTCCTGACTCATCCTTTTCGCGACGGAAGACCCCAAGGCCCTCCAAGTCGACTGAGTCACCGTTGTGCAGTCCGGTGGCGATCACCGCCTTCACCGCATCAAAGACGAGATAGGCTTCTTCCTCGGACTTGAACTTGTCCGGAAAAGCCATTTGCATGTTCCGAACAAGTGTTTTTGTGTACCCTGTGGGCAGGTTGTGCACTCTCTCTCTCGCAGAATTCAGATCCGCAGGCGTAATTGTGCATTCATTGTCGCTAATAGAAAGACAGATGTCAGGGAAGTCAAGATTTGGCATGGTTCCTTTCTCCTTGGGTTGACGTTTTGGGGTGAAACAACTCCAACGCTAGAGAATATAACATTATTTTAAGGGCATAAGTTGTGGATCAAACCATTGAACGTGTTGCGCATCATTGAAATCAGGCTGATTGTTCCAGAAAACAAGGCATGGGAGATGAATGACACATTTTAAGCTTCATTCTATTAACATAGCAGGTCCTATACTGCGTGTCAATTAGACTGATGAGCTGAAATCATTTTTTTGCTGGCGTTGAGCCTCAGGGCTCCTTGTTTACTCTCCCGGGCTCTGTTTTGGAACAGAGCAAGGTGTTGAACGCAGCAGGACGAGTTGGGGCGAAATTTTACTGGCCGGATCCGATCAGGGGCAGCTCCTTGTCCACGCGAAAGTGGACCAGGAACTTCGCCTCGGCATGGATCCGATCGTCGTCCGGATAAGTCCGTCTGCGCAACTGACTGATCTTGTCCTCGTCCTGCTCCTCATGGGTCTTGGTCAGGAAGAGGCGCTTGCCTGTGTATCCCGGCCCTTCCTCCAGGAAGAGATAGGCAGCGTGGGGGTTGGACTTCAGGTTGTGATGAGAGAGGCGGTCGCGCATGATCAGGGCGATGGTCCCGTCCTCCATGACGTGGGGCCTGGCGTAGATGGCGCTGTCCACATTTCCCTCGCTGTCCGCGGTGGAGAGCACGCCCACGCCTTTGGTGTTCTCGAAGTAGCTCTTGAGATCCATTGTCAGTCTCCTTGGGCTTGTCGGTTTACGGATAGGGTCGGCCCGAGCGGACGAGGCCGCCCTATTCCTCGAAATGATCCAGGTACTGGCCGTAGCCCTGCTGCTCCAGATCCTCCTTGGGAATGAAGCGCAGGGCGGCGGAATTNATGCAGTAGCGCTTACCCGTGGGCTTTGGCCCGTCTTTGAAGACGTGGCCCAGGTGCGAGTCCGCCTGCCTGGAGCGCACCTCGATGCGGGTCCCGAAAAGGGATCGATCCTTCCGGGTGACGATGTTGTCCGGCTCCAGGGGACGGGTGAAGCTGGGCCATCCCGTGCCGGACTCGAACTTGTTCCTGGAGGAGAACAGGGGCTCGCCGGAGACGATATCCACGTAGATCCCCTCCTGTTTGGTGTCCCAGTAGGCATTGTCAAAGGCTGGCTCGGTCCCCTCTTCTTGGGTGACCTTGAACTGCATGGGGGTGAGCTGCTGACGCAGCTCCTCTTCGCTCGGCTTGGTGAAGGAGGAGCTGCTGGAGTGCTCCTTTGTCGTGTTCGCGAATTGTTCCGCCTCGCTCCAGTGCTCCTTGATGAAGGAATCCCTCCCGGAAAAGGAGCGATAGGTCCGGTAGCGAAGGGGGTGCTCCTTGGCATAGTCCTGATGATAATCCTCCGCTGGATAGAAGTTTTTGAGCGGCTCGACGGGAGTGACCACTGGATCGGAAAAGCGGCCGGACCGATCCAGCTCGCGCTTGGACTCCTCTGCGATTTCGCGCTCCCGCTCGGTCTGGTAGAAGATGGCGGAGGTGTACTGCTCGCCCCGGTCACCGAAGGAGCCCCCCGCGTCCGTGGGGTCGAACATGCGCCAAAAGGCCTCCACCAGCTGGCGATAGCTCACCTGCTTAGGATCGTAGACCACCTTCACCGCTTCCCGGTGGCCCGTTTCCCCGGAGGAGACCTGCTCGTAGGTGGGGTCCTCCACATCCCCTCCGCTGTATCCGGAGATCGCCTCCTGCACACCGGGAATCTTCTGGAAAGCGGCCTCGATGCACCAGAAGCACCCCCCGGCGAAATAGGCCTCTGCGGCCTGAGCGGATGAGGCTTGGGTCAAGCCCATCAGGGAAACCAGAGTCATTGCTAGAAAGGTTTTCATAATTGGCTCCGTTTACTGCGTCGAAAGACGACGGCTGCTTCCTTGGAGAGCAAGGGATCCGCTTAATTATCAATAACAATTATTATTATTCATTTTATCGATTCTGGCAAGGGGCTTGGCTCTGATTCTATCCGGAAGTACACGTTTTCAGCCCACGGATCACACGGAATTGCACGGAAAAATAGGGCTGAACCGTATNAAGAATCAGCTCTACGTCCCTTTGCCCAGATGCCGATCCAGGGCGCAGAGCCAGAAGGTGTGCCCCGTGGGGATCTCCTGCAGCCGTCCGGCAACGGATTCCAGGTTGGCGCGCGCCGCTTGGCGGGGCTCAGGGCTTCCGGTCAGCTCGGCCAAGAGGAGATTGGCGTACGCCGCAACCGAGCTGCCCGAGGGAAGGGCCCCGTCAAAGGACTCCGTGAACCGGGTCAAAAAGGGTTCCCTGTCCAGCGGGGTGAAGAACATTCCGCCGTTTTCGGGCTCCTGGAAGCGCCGGTTCATGGCCCCGAGGATCTGCTCCGCATCGCGCAGGTGGTCCTCCTTGCCCGTGCTGCGGTGGAGCTCCAGCAGGCCCCAGCCCAGGAAGGCGTAGTCGTCCACGAATCCCTCTATGTCGGAGTCTCCGTCCCGATAGCGGTGCAGAGGATTCTCGAGATCGGCAGCGGGACCTCTCCGGAGAAAGCCAGCTGCCTCCTCCGCGGCGCGGACGAGGTGGTCCTCTTCGAGCACGCTTCCGGCCCGGGCCAGGGCGCTGATCATCAGCCCGTTCCAGTCGGTCAGGACCTTGTCGTCCAGGCTGGGCCTGGGTCGCTTCTCCCGCTCCGAGTACAGGGTGTCACGGATCGTCTCCACTCGCGTGTGGAGGTCAGCGGAGTCCTGTCCCAGCTCATCAGCCGCTTCGGCCCAGCCCTTGACGGCGTGGAGCACGTTGGCCCCGGTGCGCTTGCCCGTGGCCTCCTCCTGGAAGTTGCCTTCGGAAGTGAGCCCATACACCCTGCACACNAGGGCCAGGTCAGCCTCGGAGAGGACCCTCTCCAGCTCGGCAAGCCCCCAGACGTAGAACTTGCCCTCTTCCCCCTCGCTGTCCGCGTCCTCGCCGCAGAAGAAGCCGCCCTCCTCGGAGGTCAGGTCGCGCAGGACGTAGCGGGCCACCTCCCGGGCTGTTTGGGCGTATTCCGCCTTGCCTGTCGCCGCGAAGGCCTCGGTGGAGGCGTGCAGGTGCGTGGCCTGGTCGTAGAGCATCTTTTCAAAGTGGGGCAGCCGCCACTGCGCATCCGTGGAGTAGCGGTGGAAACCGTAGCCCAGATGGTCGAAGATCCCGCCGCGCCGCATAGCCCGCAGGGTGGACTCCGCCATGTTCAGGGCCTTGCTGTCGCCGGTGCGGGCGTGGTAGCGCAGCAGGAAAAGGAGCTGATGGGGGCAGGGAAACTTGGGTGCGGAGCCGAATCCGGCGTTTGTCGCGTCGAACTGCTCCCCGAGACGGGAGAATCCGGAGTCAAGCGTCTCCTCCCCGGGCAGGGCGGACGGCTTGAGGTCCTGGATGTCCCGCAGGTGGCTGGTCACGCTGTCCGCGCTCTTCTCGATCTCGCCGCGCTGGGTGCCGCTCCACATGTCCCGCACCTTGCCCAGGAGATCCTTGAGCCCGTTCTGGCCGAAGCGTCCCTCCCTGGGAATGTACGTGCCGGCGAAGAAGGGCTTGCCCTCCGGGGTCAGCAGGAGGGTCAGGGGCCAACCCCCCCGCCCGGAGATGAGCTGGCAGGCGCGCATGCAGACGTGGTCAATGTCCGGCCGCTCCTCCCGGTCCACCTTGATCGGGACAAAATGGGCGTTGAGGAGATCGGCCACCTCTCGGTCCTCGAAGGATTCGTGGGCCATGACATGGCACCAGTGACAGGTGGCGTACCCGATGGAGAGGAAAATGGGGCGGTCCTCTTCCCGGCTCAGGCGGAACGCCTCATCCCCCCAGGGTCGCCAGTCCACGGGATTGTCCGCGTGCTGGAGGAGATAGGGGCTGTGGGTATGTGCCAGTCGATTCATACGAATTCTCCGTGTGGCCGGCAGCCAGCCATGTTGATTCGGTTCGTCCCTCAGATAAGGGTATGTCCTGCTCAATAAGCTTGAATGAACCGCCAAGACGCCCCGGTAAAATCCTGCTTTACAGGGTCGGCTGCGCCGACATTTTACCGGGCAGGCAAGGACGCCAAGATAATACCTCTCGCTTTGCGGGGTGCACCGCAAAGCGAGAAGCATGCATCCGAGGAGTTCTGCAAGCTGAGCCATAGGTGGAGAGTTATTGCACCCTTCTTCGAAAATGTGTGCAGATTTTCAACCTACGCGACTCAGCGGTTCTGTCATTTTTTGCTCATGTTTCCAGCCAGGTCCGAATATAGGCGCCCACATCGAACTTGCGCCGGCATCCGGCGTGGCTCATATAGCGGACGGTGCCGAAGACGGGGCGCTCCTTGAACCCGCGGTCGTGCAGGCCGCCCACGGACCAGAGAACGCCGGTGTATCCGTTGGGGTCGCGGCCGTCCAGCTCATAGCGGTCGTTGAGGCGTATCGCGAAAGCGATGGCCTGCTCCGGGCTCTCGCTCCACTCCAGGATCTTCTTGGCCCAGTACATGCGCATGTAGCCGTGCATCTTCCCGGTCCGCGCCATCTGGATCTGGGCCGCGTTCCAGAGGTCGTCGTGCGTGGCCGCGACCTCCAGTTCGCGATAGCTGGAGATCACTGGCCGAGGGTCGTCGCGGTGCTTGTTCAGGGTGTTTTTCGCCCAGTCCGGAAGCCCCTCGAAGGCGTCGTACGCGGGATTGTGAAAGCAGTAGTTGTCCGCGAGCTCGCGCCGGATGATCAGCTCCTCCAGATAGGCCGATTTGGCCGAGGAGGGCGCGCTCTCGCTGTTCCACACCTCCAGGGCCGCGCGCTGCGGCGCGATCTGTCCGAAGTGGAAGTAGGGCGAAAGATGGGACAGGGCGCTCGCATTGGGATTGTTGCGCCTGGCCTCGAACAGGGGGAGGCCGTCGCGCAGAAAGCGTTGCAGGCGCTGCCATCCGGCACTCGGACCGGGGTTGATCCAGTCCACCGGCCCCACCTGCGTGTCCACGCGCAAATCGGATTCGATGGCTTCCCAGTCTGGCTCTTGGAGATCATATCCGGCTATCGCCCCGGATTGGTGTGCGGGTTCAGGGAAGGGCGCAAGGAACTGGTCCAGTTGGCGCTGGATCCTGGGGCGAATGGTTCGCGCTGCGAATTCCTGCTTGTCCGAGGCCTGCCAGCAGGGCACCACATTGTGCGTGTCCACTACGGCCAATGGGGCCTTGATTCTTGCTGCGACCTCGCTTCGCCATTCGCTCTTGATGCGCAAGGGATCGAAGTCGCAGATCAGGCTCTCCGCGTCCACTGAGTTGACCAGCTCCGCGGCCCGATCCGCCGGATCGCCCTGGCGGAGAACAAAGGGGATGCCCAGCTCAAGGCACTCCCGGCAGGTCTCCCGCAGTCCGTCCAGCATGAAGGCGTACTGCCGCCAGGCGGCCTCCAGGAACTCGGGTGCCAGACAGAACAGCACCACAAACCCGCGTTCCGCAGCCCTTGCCCGTTCCTGGGCGTGGAGCAGGGCCCAGTTGTCCCGGATGCGCTGATCCCGGCTCATCCAGTAGACCACAGGGCCGGTGCCGGGCTCTCCCGCCTGCTGGGTCCGTATGCGGCGTGAATCGATGATCATAGGGGGATCCGGAGGGCTTTCAAGTGCTTCATCCCTTGGAAGGTGGACCTGCTTAAAGTGTGATTTCGCTGATCTGTTGGAAGTTGGTCACGCTCACCACGCGGCGAAGATCCACGCGAAACAGGGCGGATCCCGAGCTTTTGACAAAATCCTCCAGCCGCGGATTCGCTTTGGTGAAAGCGGCTTCCCACTGTTCCCGTTCGGACGAGTCCCGGATTTCCACGGCCTCTCCGTCCAGGGTTACCGCAGTCCCCCGATCCAGATCCTGTTCCAGGGCGGGTCCGTCCAGGGCCATCAGGGAAACCGCCGGATTGTTGCGCATGGCCTCGTACTTCGCCGTCTCCCTGGGGGTGGCTAGGGCCAGGGAGCATTCCGCGGAGGCAAGGACGAAGCTCATCAGGTTGCAGGCCGGCGCGGAATCGTTGCACGTGGCCAGAATCAGGGTTTTTTGCGCCCCCAGGAACTCCCAGAGCCAGGCAAGGAAGGCCTCGCGCTCCTGTTCGCTTACCCGGTGTTTTTGGGGCTGCAAGGGGAGGTCCGGCATGAGGGGGCTCCTTTGCAAGGCGTCATTAATCGTCCAATCGCTGGGTTGCTTTAACAAGTTCAAACGCGTCTATCCGGCCTTGCTGAACAGGTGTCACTCAAACTCGCGCATGATGCGCTCCACGCTGTCCAGGTCCCGCTTTTGGGCGTACAGCGGCTCCTTCTCCAGAAAGGGGTAATGGGAGCGCATGGGCTGTCTGTGCTCGCTTTTATAGAGCACGCCCACGGGGATGGAGTCCCCCCACTCCGTGCATCGCTGCATGGCGGCGTGCCAGTCCCCGGGGTCGTAATCCGCTTCCAGCTCGTAGCAGCGCTGTTTGTACCAGGCGAAGGTGTTCACCCGGTTGAAGGAGACGCACTGCTGCAGGACATCCACCAGGGCGATGCCGGGGTGGGCCATGGCCTGCCGGATGGTGTCCGCGAGCAGGTCCGGCATTCCGGTAAAGCCCCGTGCCACGAATCCGGCCCCGATGGTTAGGGCCACGGCTGTGGGCGGGAAGGGGTCGCTGGGCATACCCAGCGGCTGGGCCTTGGTCACGTGGCCCGCGGAGCTGGTGGGGCTGGCCTGGCCCTTGGTCAGCCCGTAGATCTGGTTGTCGTGGACCAGCAGGGTGAGGTCGATATTGCGGCGCAGGGCCGCCAGGAAGTGGTTCCCGCCTTCGCCGTAGGTGCAGCCGTCCCCGCTCTGGACCACGACCCGCAGGTCGGGATGGGCCAGCTTGGCCCCGGTTGCGACGGGCAGGGCGCGGCCGTGCAGGCCGTTGAACAGGTTGCAGCGCATGTAGTGCGGCGCTTTGGCAGCCTGGCCGATGCCGGAGACAAAGAGGGCCTGGTGCGGTGCTGTGTTGCTGTCCGCCAGGGCCTGCTTGACCGCCTCGAGGATGGCGAAGTTGCCGCAGCCAGGACACCAGGCCGTTTCAAACTGTCCGAAGTCCTCAGGTGTAGCCATAGCGCATTCTTCCTAGAGTCTATCGAGTTGGGCGTGAATGGCTTCCGCGTCCATGGGGAGCCCGTCATAGCGGTGGATCAGGCGGTCCACGGCGAAGCCGGTCTCCTGCCGGATGAGCCGGGCGAGCTGACCCGTGGCGTTGCCCTCCACGCAGACCGTGCGTCCAGCGGATTGGAGTCTCTCCAGGAATTGTTCCGGAACCAGGGGGCAGACCTGCCGGAAGTGGAGCGTGCCCACGGATCGCCCCTGCTGGCGCAGGTCCTTCGCCGCCCGGAGCACCGCCCCCTTGCTCGAGCCCCAGGTAATGAGAAGCAGCTCCGGCTCCTCCGGCCCGTCCGCCTCGGGGGGCACAGTATTTTCCTCGAGCACACGCCGCTTAGTCAGCCGCTTGTCCACCATGCGGGTCCGCACGGAGAGGTCCTCGGTGATGTGTCCGTCAGGGGTGTGCTCGTCGCTGTCCGCCAGCACCAGATGGGTCCCCGTTCCCGGCAGGAGCCGCTGGGAGACCCCGCTCGGGTCCAAGGCGTAGCGGACGTAGGATCCGGGATCGGCGGTCTCCGTGCCGGGTCTGGCCGTCTCCGGGAGGTCCTCCAGGGAAAAGGGGGCCACGGCCCGGATGGAGTCCGCGAGGTACTGATCGGTCAGGACCATGACCGGGCCCTGGCTTCGTTCGGCCAGGTCCAGGGCGCGGTAGGTCAGGTCGAAGCATTCCTCCGGCGTGCCCGGAGTGAAAACGGCGCGGGGGAATTCCCCGTGGCCGCTGTACAGGGCGAGCTGCAGATCTCCCTGCTCGGTGCGCGTGGGCAGGCCGGTGGCCGGTCCCGGACGCTGGGCCAGGACGATGACCACAGGGGTCTCGGTCATGCCGGCCAGGCTGATCCCTTCCGCCATCAGGGAGAATCCGCCCCCGGAGGTGGGGACGATGCTCCTGGCCCCGGCGAAGGAGGCGCCGATGGCCATGTTCACCGCAGCGATCTCGTCCTCGGCCTGTTCCGCAACGATGCCCAGCTTTTCCGCTTGGGCTGCCAGGTTCAGGGCCACGCCGGTGGAGGGGGTCATGGGGTAGAAGGAGCAGAAGTTCGCTCCCGCGGCCATGGCCCCGAGGGCAATGGCCTGATTCCCGCTCATGGCCAGCCGGTCCCCCTGCCGGAATGCAGGGGAGGGCGGGCCCTGGAGCGGGCGGCTGTTCTGACGGATCCAGTCGTGGCCCCCGGCGAAGGCGTCCGCGTTCTTTTTTGCGGCGTCCTCGCTCTTGCCGCCCAAGACCTCGCGAAGGAGATTCTTGAGGACCTCCCGATCCAGTTGAAGAAGGGCAGCCACGCTGCCCAGCGCGGCGGTGTTGGTGTAGAGCTTCTCCTGGACCAGCTCGGAAAAGGGAACCGCGACGACATCCTTGGCGTCCTCCTCCACCTGGGAGGCGTCCGCGAGGATGCGGCCCCCCTCGCGCAGATCCCCGCGATGGCGGGTGACGGTTTCCCGGTTCATGGCAATGAGCAGGTCCACCCCGGAGGCCGGGGAAAGGACGGGGTCGCTATCCACCAGAACGGAAAAGAAGTTGTGTCCCCCGCGTATCCGGGACATGTAGTTCTGCGAGACCAGGATTTCGTAGCCGCATCGGACCAGGCCCCGGGCCAGGAGCTGGCCCATTGTCTCCAGCCCCTGGCCCGCCTCGCCGCCGATGCGGATCTGGATGGCGCTTTCGGACATGGCTTCCTCGGTGTGGTTCTTTTTACGGCGTGGCATGGAATCTGGGCAAACAGACCTCTATTCTACCATGATACGGCAGAGGAGAAGTGTGTGTAAACCCCGGGGGAGCAGGGTGCTTCGGGATCAGGAGGAACGGATCAGGGCATCGATTTCCTCCCTGTCAGGCAGGGAGTCCTGGGCGCCGGAGCGGGTGGTGCTGAGAGCCCCGGCGGCTGCCGCGAACCGGGCAGCGTCGAGCAGGGAAGCCCCTTCGGACAGGGCGGCGGCAAGGGCGCCGTTGAAGGCGTCTCCAGCCGCGACCGTGTTCACGGCCCGGACGGAATAGGGTGGGATGAGCTCCTCCCGGTCCCCGCCTGTGAAGAGGGCTCCCTGTCCGCCCAAGGTAATCAGGGCCGCGCAGCATCCCCTTTTCAGGAGCAGGCGTCCCGCTTTTGCCGCGGATTCCGGGGAGTCGACCTCCACTCCGGTGAGATCCGTTGCTTCGCGTTCGTTGGGTGTGATGAGGTCCAGGAGGGGGTAGACCGCTTGAGGAAGCTCACGGCTGGGGGCGGGGTCCAGCACTGCGAACAGCCCGGCCTCCCTGGCGGCCTTGAGGCCGCTTTGCACCGTCTCCAGAGGGGTCTCCAATTGGCTCAGGAACACGGAGCAGCCGTCCAGGAGGTGTTTGGACTGCTGCAGGTCCTGCGGGCTCAGGCGCTTGTTGCTCCCCGGGGCCACCAGGATCTGGTTGGTCCCCTCCCGGTCCACGCCGATGAGGGCTACGCCGGCGGGCTCGGTCTCGTCCCGGATCAGCCCCTCCCGGGGCAGACCGCTGGCGGCCAGGTGCTCGGCCAGGCGCTCGCCGAAGGCGTCGCGCCCGATGCGGGCGATGAGACGCGTTTCCGCTCCCGCTCGGAGCGCCGCCAGGGCCTGGTTGGCGCCCTTGCCGCCATAGGTGGCGCTGAACTCGCCGTTGGTGACCGTCTCCTGGGGCCGGGGCAGGCGCTCGGCGCGGACGGTCAGGTCCGTGTTTGCGCTTCCGAGGACAAGGACTGCTCCCATAGGACACGCTCCAGGAAAAGGGTTACAAAGGATTGGGCGTCCACGTCCAGGCAGACCCGGGCGTTGGGAGGCGCTTTCAGGCGCGAGGATATGGGCCGCCTGTCCGCCAGGCTCATCCCCTCGCAGATCTCGCCGCGGGTCTCCACCTGCAGGGGGAGCTCCCACGCGTCGCACAGCTCGGGCCGAAAGGCCAGGGCCACGGCCAGGGGGTCGTGCAGGGGGATGCTGTCCCTTCCCTCGGTCTCCCGTGTGTGGGCGAAATTGTCGGAGGTGATGCGCCGCACCAGGCGCGCGCGCGGCGTGTCCGGACAGGCCTCGAGATCTGGCTGCCGCAGGCGCGCCTTCCGGGTGACATCAAGTCCTACCAGGGTGATCCTGGGGCCCGAGTCCAGCACCATGCGCGCAGCCAGGGGATCCACGTAGAAGTTGAACTCCGCGGCAGGAGTGATGTTTCCGGCCACGCTGATCGCGCCGCCCATGATGATGAGCCGGTCCAAGCGACGAAGGATATCCGGGGCCTTTTGGGCCGCGAGGGCGACATTGGTCAGGGGGCCCAGGGCCACGAGCACCGGCGGCTCAGTGGCCCGCTCGATGTGGCGCAGGATGCAGTCCGCGGCATGCTCCGCGGAGAGCCCTGGCGCGTCAGCCCCTCGCGGATCCGGAAGCTCGCCGCCGGCGCCCCCCAGCCCGTCCGCGCCGTGGAGAAAAGTCGCATGCTCCGGCTCTTTCTCCAGCGGCGACTCGGCACCGCGGGCGATCTCGGGCGCCGGATCTGGGCCGATGTGGGCCAGGATGCGCAGAATGTTGTCCGTGGCGGTGTCCACGTCGACGTTTCCGCTGACCGAGGTGATGCAGACCGGCGCAAGCTCCGGTGAGCCAAAGGCCAGCAACAGGGCCAGGGCGTCGTCGATTCCGGGGTCGGTGTCGATGATCACGGGCTTGGGCATAGGGGAGTCACAAGTTGAAGGTTACAAGTTGAAAGTGCAACTCTCTGGTTCTTCGCCGCGCCGTGGCGTCGTCGCGCGCCAATTCTTCTCTTCCTCTCTTCTACTCTTCTCCGCGCCTCAGCGCCTCAGCGCGAGCAACTCCTCTCTTCTTTTTTTCTCTTATCTTCTTCTCTTCCTTTCTTCTTCGCGCCTCCGACCGATCTCCTATCTCCCTCCTCCGTGCACCGGCAGCCGCGCTGATCCCGGCCAGGGAGCCGGTGGAAAAGGCGGCCTGGAGGTTGTATCCCCCGGTGTCCGCGGCGATGTCCAGGACCTCGCCTGCGAAGTAGAGCCCCTCAATCAGGTGCGAGGCCATGCTCTTGGGGTCTACCTCCTTGAGGCGCACTCCCCCGGCAGTGACAATCGCCTCGTGGAAGGAGCGGTACCCGGTAACCGGGAGCCGGAAATCCTTGAGCCAGGTGCGCAGGGCCTTGCGCTCCCTAGCGGAGATCTGGTTTCCGGTCCTGTCCTCCGGGATGCCCGTCTGCTCCAGACAGACAGCGACCAGCTTGCGCGGGAGCAGCCCGCGGAGGAGATTGCCCATATGTTGTCCGCCCCGCTGATCCAGCTCGCGAAGCAGCCGGTTCTCCAGCTTGGTCTCGTCCAGGGCGGGTTTGAGATCCAGGCGGAGCTCAACCTCGCGGTCCTGGAGCTGGGCGGAGACGATCTCCCGGCTTAGGGTGAGGATCACCGGGCCGGAAACCCCGAAGTGGGTGAACAGGAGCTCGCCAAAGGCGCGGCGCTTCTTCTTGCCGTTGATGAACACGGACACCCCGGCATTGTAGAGGCTCAGGCCCTGCAGCTTGGGCGCGGCCTCTCCGGCGGTCTCCAGGGGGACCAGGGCCGGATGGATCGGGGTGATCGCGTGGCCCAGCTCCTGGGCCATGGCGTATCCGTCTCCGGTGGAGCCGGTGGCGGGATAGGAGGCCCCGCCCGTGGCCAGGATCACCGCCCCGGCGGACCGTGTTTCCCCGCTTTTCAGCTCGACTCCGGTGACGGCGCCTTCCTCGGCGCGGATTCGCCGGACCGGGGCATCGGTCTCGATCCGCGCGCCGCTTGTGCGGGCGAAGTCGCGCATGGCCGCCACCACGTCCCCTGCCTTCTGGCTGGCGGGGAAGACGCGGGAGCCGCGCTCCACCACAGTGGGCACGCCCAGGCCCTCCATGAAGGCCATCAGATCCTTGTCCCCCATGTGGCCAAAAGCGGGACGCAGAAAGCGCGCCCCTGGGCCGAAGCGCTCCAGAAAGGACTCCATCAGCGCGGCGTTGGTTAGATTGCAGCGGCCCTTGCCGGTGATATTCAGCTTGCGCCCGGTTCGATCCTTCTTCTCCAGAACAAGGGTGCGTGCTCCCGCGCCCGCGGCTCGGCCAGCGGCCATGAGCCCGGCTGCCCCGCCCCCCACGATCAGGACGTCGTACTGCGTGGTGTCAGCTCCCATAGGTGGTTACGGTAATGGATGACCCGCGCCTTGGCAAGCGTGTCCGGGGGGCGTGCGGCGGAGTCGTTTTGTCCCTCTTAGCATCTTCGTTTATGGTGAGTGAATAGCTCACCACCTGCTTCAGAGGAAAAGAAAGGCTCACGCAGAGGCGCGGAGGCGCAGGGTAAGAAGATAAGACTCTCCCGCCGGGAGCGAAAGAAGGCTCTCGGAGGTTGTCGCGTCGCGCTGCAACACCGTGGATCCGCGGCAGGGTGAGCTGTATTGTCACCCGGGCCTGCACAATGTAAGTTGTCACGGAACAGCAGGATGTGAAGGCAGTGCATCAGATTTCGGGCCGGAGAGGCTGAGTCGGAAAGAGCGGCGGAGTCCCATGGACGAGCTCAAGGGGCGCATCGAGCGCATTACCTACAGCAACGAGGAGAACGGCTACACCGTGGCCAGGATCGCGGTGAAGAACCGCAGGGATCTGGTGACCGTGGTGGGGGCCCTTCCCTCGCCCCAGCCCGGCCAGGAGCTGCATCTCAAGGGGGAGTGGACCAATCACCCCCGCTTCGGGGAGCAGTTCCAGGCCAAGCACTGCACCACATCCGCTCCGGCTACCGCGACAGGCATCCGCAAGTTCCTCGCCTCAGGGCTCATCAAGGGAGTCGGCCCGGTCATGGCCGGCCGCATCGTAGATACCTTCGGGGAGGACACCCTGCGCATCCTGGACGAGGAGCCGGAGAGGCTGGCCGAGGTGGAAGGGATTGGGCACAAGCGCGTGGAGATGATCTCTCGGGGATGGCGGGAACATCAGGAGATCCGGGAGGTGATGCTCTTTCTGCAGGGTCACGGGGTCTCCACCACCTACGCCACCAAGATCTTCAAGACCTACGGCAGGGAGGCCATCCGGATCGTCCAGGACAATCCCTACCGCCTGGCAACGGATATCTGGGGCATCGGCTTCCTTACCGCCGATCGGATCGCGGCGAAGTTCGGTTTCGAGAAGGACTCCCCTCCCCGTGTGCGGGCCGGGGCCCTGCATGTGCTGGACGAGCTCGCGGAGGAGGGGCATGTCCACTATCCGCGCCTGGATCTGGTCCAGCGTTGCCAAGAGATGCTCGAGGTGGGCCAGGAGCTGGTGGAGCAGGGCCTCTCCGAGCTGCAGGGAGCGGCGCATTGTCGTGGAGCCCCTCGCGGACTTCGGCGGGGAGGGGGAGGCCGTCTCCCTGAGGCAACTGCATCGCAGCGAGACGGGAGTCGCGGAAAAGCTGGCGGAAATGCTCCTGGCGCCGAAGTCCATCCGCAGGGTGGACACGGACAAGGCCCTGGAATGGGTGCAGCGGACCTACTGCCTGCAGCTCACCGACAGGCAGGCCGATGCGGTGCGCAGGAGCCTCACGGACAAGGTGCTGGTGATCACCGGAGGACCGGGGACGGGCAAGAGTTTCCTTTTGAGCGCCATTCTGCGGGTCATGGGCCGCTTGCGAGCTTCCATTCAGCTGGCCGCCCCTACGGGCCGCGCGGCCAAGCGCATGACCGAGCTCACCGGCTGGGAGGCGAAGACCATCCATAGGCTGCTGGAGTTCGATCCCGGACAGGGGGGCTTCAAGAAGGACGCGGCCCATCCCCTGAGCTGCGACCTGCTCGTTGTGGACGAGACGAGCATGGTGGACACCCGGCTCATGTACCACCTGCTCCAGGCCCTCAAGCTGGACACCACCCTGGTCCTGGTGGGGGACGAGAACCAGCTGCCCTCTGTGGGGCCGGGCAATGTGCTCAAGGACATCATCGGCTCCGGGACGGTTCCCGTGGTGGAGCTCACCGAGATCTTCCGCCAGGCCAGGGAGAGCTCCATCGTGGTGGGGGCGCACCTGGTGAACCAGGGCCAGCTCCCGGAGCTCACACCCCGGAAGGATAAGCTGGACGATTTCTTTTTTGTGCGGGAGGACGATCCCCGGAATGCGGTGGAGCGGATCAAGCACTTGGTTGTGGAGCGGATCCCCAAACGCTTTCGCCTGGATCCCATCTCCGAGGTGCAGGTGCTCGCGCCCATGAACAAGGGGGCCGCAGGCGTGGCCAACCTGAACCACGAGCTGCAGCAGGCCCTGAATCCGGAGGGGCGCGAGGTCTCGCGGGGCGGACGGATCTTCCGCAGCGGGGACAAGGTGATGCAGCTGCGGAACAATTACCACAAGGAGGTCTTCAACGGGGATATCGGTCGCGTGGTCTCCCTGGACTCGGAGACGCAGGAGGTCAAGATCCGCTTCGAGGACAAGGACGCCGTGTACGAGCAGTCCGAGCTGGACGAGCTCGTGCCCGCCTACTGCGTGAGCATCCACAAGTCCCAGGGCTCGGACTTCCCGGCGGTGGTCCTGCCCCTTCTGACCCAGCACTACGTGATGCTGCAGCGAAATCTCATCTATACCGCCATCACCCGGGGCAAGCAGCTCGTGGTCCTCGTGGGCAGCAGCAAGGCACTGTCCATCGCCGTGAAGAACAGGGGCAGCCACAGGCGCCGAACCCTGCTTAGTGAGCGCCTCAAGGCGGAGATCGCGGGCAGGGGCGCTCCTATGGGCACTTGAGGGAAAGCTTCAGTTCCTTCTCTTTGGATGTGCCGCAAGCGTCTTTCTTTAAGCTTTTTCTGCATTTGTAGGGGGGTAAGCGGATAAGACCAGGCAGTAAGGCCCATCGGCTCCTAGGTGCGGCAGATCAGGGTCTTGTTCTTGGCGTGCTTTGCCTCGTACATGGTGTTATCCGCCTGTCTCATGACCTCGTCCCTGTCCGAGGCCGTTTCCGGAGAGACGCAGAAGACCCCGCAGGAGACGGTTGTGGAAATCGAGATACCATCCACAACAGCGGGATTCTGCGCAATCAACTTGCGGATGCGCTCCATGGCCCGAAACGCACTATGGGCGGCAAGCTCCGGCATGAGCAGGGCGAACTCGTCTCCCCCATATCGGGCGACCACGTCGTATTTGCGCACGCTGTTCCTCAGGTGCTCCGCGATGCGCTGGAGCACCCTGTCCCCGACCAGATGGCCGTGGGTATCATTGACCGCCTTGAAATTGTCGATATCCACAAAACAGCAGGAAAAATATCCGCCAGTGCGGCGGACACGCTCCAACTCGGCGTCAAGTTCCTCGCTGAATTTCTGGTAGTTGTACACCTTGGTCAGCGGATCGTGTCTGGCCATGACCTTGAGCCGTTCGATTTCCCGCTGCTGGGCCAGATAGTCCTGGATCAGGCTTTGTGAGGTGTTGACCAGCTCCAGTCTGGCCTCTTCCACGACGTGCAGATAATTCTGCTCATCCTCTATGGACAGCTCGAATATGGGGAAGATGTCCTCTGTCTGTTCCTGGACGTGTGTCACGAGATCGTCGAGCTTCAACAGCTCGTCCAAGCGGTAGCCCATAAGGATGTGTTCGATCGCGGCGAGCCGATATCCCTTGTCCCGGGTGTGGAAGAAGTCGCTGAACAGGGCCGCGAAGTGGAGTGTTTCCGTGAGCGTGCGTATCTCGTTGTTTTGCGGAAGCAGGTCCGGATAGTGGTGGTAGGCGATGGGGAGGGTCAGGGTGTCAGGGAATCCCCATTGTCCAGCCATGTAGGAGCCCACCTGGAGGTGATTCACTCCCAGGATCCGCTCTTCCGCCTCGTGTTGCGAGGCGTTTTCTTCCCGGACCTCTTGCATTACCTGGCTGTAGTTCCGGGGCATACACTGAACCAGGAACAGGGTTCCGATGTTGTGGATGAGCCCGAGAATGAAGCCGTTGTCCTTGAGCTGGGGAGCCCGCCTTTGCAGGATCCAGCGCGAGCTGATCGCTGTGACCAGGGAATCCTTCCAGAACTGGGCGTAGTCGAAAAGGCCCGAGTTGTCCTTCTTGGTGTTGTGCACCAGGCTAAAGCCCAGGACCAGGTTCTTGACCAGCTCCCCGCCCAGAATGTTCACCGCGTGCTGCACATTGGACACTTTCATGCCGTACAGGGAGGAGTTGGCGATCTGCAGAACCTTGGTGGCCAGGGGAGGGTCGGAGCGAAGGACGTCGCCCACCTCTTTCAATCCGGTGTCCTCCCGTTGGACCGTGTCCAGGATCTGGAAAGCGATCCCTGGGAGTGTGGGGAGATTGCCGGCTGTTTGGAGGATGGTTTCAATGCGGGATTGGATTTCTGGGGACATATTTTCCCTTTTTGCGGGCTGCGGCCGCGGGGACAATCATGGCTTTATTGGGTTGTTTTGTGGGGTTAATCCATTTTCCTACTAGAAAAGAAAAAGGATGGCAAATCGATTGCTCCTTTTGCAACATTCTGTAATAGCTGGTTTTTTTGAGGATTAGCCTTCCAGCACCGAGGCAACGAAGTGTCTGCGAGCCGCAGCGAGCCACAGAGCGGTGGTTGCAGTGCCGATGGCAATGCACATAAGAGAGAGCAGGAGAATGGGCCATTGCATGCCCAGGGAGATGAGGAGCATACCCGTGCCGCCGAAGAAGAACGGGGCGGAGTTGATGACTGAGGAGGCGGACCCAGCGTCCTCCAGGTCCTGCTGCTCCAGCATGAGATTGACCCCGGGCGGCCGGAGCATGGGCCCGGCCGGGATGAGGGGGAGGATCGCGATGCTGAACCAGATCGGGCCGAAGTGGCCGAAGGCGGCGAGCAGGATGCCGGTGATCAGGGTGGTGGAAAAGCCCGCGGTGATGATGTGTCTGGGGGGAATGGAGCGGGAGAGAAAAATGTAGAGATAGGGACCGAGCACCCGGAAGATGGAGATGACCATGTAGAAGAGCCCGTACTGGACCTCGCTCTGGCCGAAGTCCTGGATATAGATGTAGGAGGAGGCCGCCACAAAGGCCATGGCCGGAAGCATGGGGCTGGAGAATATGGCCAGGAGAAAGGTGAAGCGGGGATTTTTGAGCACCGATCCCATGCGGGCCAGTGTGGGCAGCAGATTTCGCTGTTGGCGCTTGTGGATGGTTTCCCCGAGCAGGAGGGAAAGCCCCAAGGCCACGAGCCCTACGCATCCGAGCAACACGAAGAGACCCCGCCAGGACATGAGCTGCAGCAGGAAGCCACCCAGGGCTGGGGCGATCACGGGCGTGATCAGGATCAGGGTGATCACTGTGGCCAGGGCGCGTTCCCGTTGCCTGCCGGTGAAGACGTCCTTGAGGATGGCGTTGTTCACCGCCACTCCGGCCCCCGCCCCCAGGCTCTGCAAGACCCGGAAAAGGATGAGCTGGAGGATGGATCCGGCTGCCGCGCAGGCCAGGCTGCTGGCGGTGAACAGGATCAGGCCGGCCATGAGAACGGGCTTTCTGCCGTACTTGTCGCTCAGGGGGCCCCAGAGGAGCATGGACCCGGCCATGCCCAGGAAGAAGAGGATCAGGGTCAGGTTGACCGCGGCCTCGGAAGTGGCGAAGTCCTCGCTCAGCCCGGGCAGGGCCGGGAGATAGAGGTCGATGGATGAGGGCAGAAGGGCGGTGACGAAGGCCACGACCAAAGTAATCCCTGCCGGGCCCAGAAACCGTTGTCCCTGGAGGTGCATGCGCGCGTTCCCGCTGGATATCGGGTTGTCGAAAAAAAACGAGGGACTTCCGGTACAACTCCGCTTGCCGCACGGGAATATGTACTATATCGGCGTGGGCCGGGCAAATCGGCGGAGCGGGTCGATTGGCGGGCTGCTGCGTTTGTTGATGCAGGGGAAGAGAAGAGTATATCGCGCAGCGGCGCGGAGGTGCGGATAGAAAAGAGAAGAAGCAAAGGGGTATCTTGCGCTGCGCCGCGGTGCCGTGGCGGGCCAGGCCCTTTCTCGTAGAGAATCAGAGAGGAAAAGGACTGTCTCGCGCAGAAGCGCTGATACGCGGCGGG
>JGI1684J13235_1000269_pt1 | contig 19798 bp, 15 predicted proteins | sample PonA232FremontCA_2_FD_13235 | JGI IMG/M metagenome (IMG submission 13235) | reverse complement strand
CCGGCACCTATTTGTGAAGCCAAGTCAATCAGACGCCCTTTTGTCACCTCAAATAGGTGCCGGACAACGAAGCAATTGGAAGATTTTTAACGCCCTGAAAAGGAACAGTATGCATACGGACGATCTCGATACCCACCTCGACGCGCTGGTGCGAAGCGCCGAGACTCCCCGGGAGAAGGCCGTGGACGTGATGCTCGCCCTGCAGCGTCGCTACGGCTATCTCAGCGACGAGGCCCTGGAGCGCGGATCCCGCATTCTCGGCCTGACCCCTCTGGAGCTGGAGGAGCTGGCCACCTTCTACGACTTCATCTACCGCGAGCCCGTGGGCCGGTACGTGATCCACGTCTGCGACGGCGTGGTCTGCTGGATGCACCACGAGAACGCCGTCTTCGACCATCTCCGGCGGCGCCTTGGCCTGGAGCACGGCCAGACCTCCGCGGACGGGATGTTCACCCTGCTGCCGGTCTCCTGTATCGGCGACTGCCACAACGCGCCCTCCATGATGATCAACGGTCAATTCTACGGACGACTGACGCCGTCCGGCGTGGACCGCATCCTGGAAGAGTACCGGAACAAGCCCGCTGAACCGCCGAGTTACGGATAGCGTGATGCACGAGAAAATACTGCTGCAGAACCAAAATCCGGACAGGCCGGCTACCCTGGAGGAGTACCGGGCGAGCGGCGGGTACGGGTCCCTTGCCCAATCCCTTCGGGGAGGCTCTCCCGGGGATCTGGTCGCCGCAATCCGGGATTCGGGGTTTCACGGCCGCGGCGGGGCCGGATTCCCCGCCGGGATCAAATGGGCCGGCGTACCCACGGATGAGCCGGGACCGCGCTACGTGGTGGCCAACACCGATGAAATGGAGCCCGGGGCGTTCAAGGACCGCGTTGTGGTGGAAAGCGACCCCCATCAGGTCATCGAGGGCATGGCCCTGGCCGGGTACGCCGTCTCCGCGCGAAAGGGCTTCTTCTTCGTGCGCGCCTCCTATGAGCATGTCGCCGNGCTGATGGAGAACGCGCTGGAGGAGGCCAGATGGGCCGGTTTCCTGGGCGAAAACATCCTGGGCTCGGGGTTCTCCTTCGACATCGCGGTGCACAGGAGCGCCGGGCGCTATATCTGCGGCGAGTCCTCGGCCCAGATCAACGCCCTGCAGGGTGTGCGGCCCAACCCCAGCAAGGGAGGGCCCCACCTGACCGAGCAGGGGCTCTTTGGACAGCCGACCCTGGTGCACAATGTGGAAACCCTGGCCTGCGTGCCGCACATCGTCCGCCACGGGGCGGAGTGGTTCAAAAGCCTCGCCGCGTCCGAGGAGGCCGAGGGAACCAAGCTGTATACCGTAAGCGGCCGGGTCTCCCGGCCCGGCTGCTACGAGCTGCCCAACGGCACCAGTCTCCGGGAGATCATCTTCCAAGCGGGGGGAGGCATGGCCCAAGGACGGGCGTTCAAGGCCTGCCTGCCCGGCGGCGGGTCCACCAGCCTCCTGGACGAGACCTTCCTGTCCGCGGCCATGGACTATGAGTCCCTGAAAAAGATCGGGGTCCGCATGGGCACGGGCACGGTCGTCGTCTTCGACCAAGATACCTGCCTGGTGGGGGCCGTGCTCAACCTGACCCAATTCTTCGCCCGGGAGTCCTGCGGCTGGTGCACTCCGTGCCGGGAGGGACTGCCCTATATCCGGGAGCTGCTCGCCCGGATCGAAAACGGACTGGGAGCACCGGAGTACGTGGACATCATCGGGGAGATGGCGGACCAGATGCGGCATTCCTACTGCGCCTTCGCCCCGGGGGCTGCCGCCCCCATACAGGGCCTTCTGGCCCATTTCCGGGACGAGGTCGAGGAGCACCTGCGCACTGGCGGCTGTCCCTTCAACGCGTCACCTGCCGGGCCCTGGCAGGAGGTATGGTCCTCACCTGAACAGGAGCGACCTGGAGGCGAACCATGAGCATGCGTCTTGCGGCGAGTCCGCACCAACCAGCGCGCGCTTCCTCTCCGCGTCGCGCACACGCGGGCGGCTCCGTCACGGCCGCCGGGGAGAGGACAGCATGCCGGAGCTGACCGTGGACGGCCGGCGGGTGCGGGTCGAGCCGGGGACCAAGGTCATCCGGGCGGCTGAAGCCGCAGGGGTGTTCATCCCCCGTTTCTGCTACCACCCCGCCCTGGGTTCCGTCGGGGCCTGCCGGATTTGCGCCGTGATGTTCACGGAAGGGCCCGTGGAAGGCCTCAAGATGAGCTGCATGGTGGAGGCCTGTGACGACATGGTGGTGGCCACGGATCATCCGGATGTCCTCGCCTTCCGCAGGAACGTGGTGGAATGGCTCATGATGAACCATCCCCACGACTGCCCGGTGTGCGACGAGGGCGGGCACTGCCTGCTGCAGGATCTCACCATATCCGGCGGACACGGAGTGCGCCGCTATCCCGGGCTGAAGCGAACCTTCCGGGACCAGTATCTGGGCCCGCTGATCCGGCACGAGATGAACCGTTGCATCCAGTGCTACCGCTGCGTGCGCTTCTACCGCGAATACGCCGGGTACAAGGACCTGGGGGTTATGGGCATCGCCAGCTCCCTGTACTTCGGGCGGTACCAAGACGGCACCCTGGAGAGCCCCTTTTCCGGAAACCTCATCGACATCTGCCCCACAGGGGTGTTCACGGACAGGCCCTCTCGCTACTCGGTGCGGCGGTGGGACCTGGAGCGGAGAGAGTCGGTCTGCCTGCACTGTTCCCTGGGCTGCTCCGTCCTGGCCGGAGCCAGGTACCGCACGGTCCACCGCGTCGAGTCCCGCGTCAGCGACGAATACACCGGGCCCTTCATCTGCGACCGCGGCCGCTACGGATACGGGTACACCAATCGTTCGGACAGGCCCAGGGCCGCTCGCGTGGACGGCTCCGAAACCGATCCGGAACGCGCCCTCGAAGCGGCGGTATCGCGCCTTTCCCGAGTGATGCACGACCGGGGCCCGGGCTCTGTGGCCTGCCTCGCCTCCCCCAGGGCCTCGCTGGAGACCATGGGGCTTTTGACGAGCCTCGGCAAAGGCACAGGATGGCATCCGCCAGGCATGTTTCACCGCGCAAGGGCCAGTGGGGCCGCCGGATCCGCCGTACGGGGACTGGACGAGGACATCACCCGTTCCGCAGAGGAGCTGGAGCAGGCCGACTTTCTGCTCCTGCTGGGGCTGGATCCGGTGAACGAGGCGCCCTCCCTCGTCCTGTCCCTGCGCCAGGCCGTGCGCAACGGGGCCGAAGTTGCGGTGGTCGACCCCAGGCCGGTGTCACTGCCCTTCGCTTTCGAGCATCTGCCAGTGCCGGCCCGGAATGTGGAATCCGTCCTCGGCGCCCTGCTCCGGCACGGATTCGAGCCCCCAGAAGGAGCCCATGACGGGGAGCTCTCCGCTTTCCGGCGGGCGCTGCCGGAGAGCGTTCCGGATTGCTCGCTCGAAAGGCTGAAGCAGCTCGGGCAGCGGCTTGCCGGCAGCAAAAACCCGGTTCTCCTCACGGGCCCGGATGTCCTCCCCGGAACCGCTCCGGGGTTCGCTGCCGGATGCGCCCGTTTTCTCGCATCCGTGTCCGGCTCCTGCGGCTTCTTCCCGGTGCTGCCCGGCCCCAACGCCTTCGGCGCCGCGCTGTTCGACGGAATGCCCGGGATGGGCGCGGAGGATGTGGTGGCCGGGATGGAGCGGGGCGAGATCAGGGCGCTCCTGGTTGCGGAATCCGATCCGCTGGCCGCGTCCCCTTTTCCAGCGCGCCTGCAGCAGGCGCTGCAAAAGCTCGACCTGCTGGTCGCGATGGACTATCTGCCCTCGGAGACCGTGGCCCGGGCGGACGTCTTTCTGCCGGCGCGAACGGTCTTCGAGCAGGAGGCGAGCTTTCTGAACCAGGCCGGAGAGATGCGCTTCGCCGGCAAGATCCACGAGGGGGGACTGCCCCTGGATCAGCTCACCGGAGGCGGACATCCGCCCCGGAGCTTTTCCGCGGCGGTGCCCGGAGGCGATCCGCAGCCCACCTGGCGGATCCTGGCCCATCTGGCCCGCGGGCTCGGCCTGCGGGACGTCCCCGAGGTGACAAGCGGTCGCCGCCCGGACCTCAGCGAGCTGGGCCTGCCCCTGCGGCAGGACGGTGAAGGAGGGCGGCTCCGGATAGGCCATCCCGGACTAGCCGGCGGATGGAGATTTCCCGCCCCCAGCGATGGCATCCGGCCGGGGGAGTTCGACTGCGAGCTTTTGACCGTGGACCTCGTCTTCGGCACGGAAGAGCTCTCGCGCTCCAGTCCCGTTCTCGAAGCGTTTACACCCGATCCCTTTGTGCTGCTCTCGGCCGCCGACGCCGAGCGAATGGGGCTGCGGGAGGGGGAAACAGTGAGCCTGCCTTTGCCGGGCGGACGGCTGCAGGCCACGCTGCGGACGGATGGGGCCATGGCCCAGGGGACCATGGTCGTGCCCAGGCTACCCGGCCACGACTGGCATCTGGCAGACTGCGAAGGGAGTCTCGATCTGCGCGGCATAACCAGAGTCGGGTCCGGTGATTCCGGACAGGGAGGCGAGGGGACGTAATGTGGAGTTTAGGGCTGCTGCTCCTGTTTGTGAAGGTCTACGGGCTGCTGCTCGTTGTCCTGTTGCTGGCGGCCTATCTGGTGCTGCTCGAGCGCAAGCTGCTGGGCAGGCTGCAGATCCGGCTGGGACCCAACAGGGCCGGCATTTTCGGCATCCTGCAGCCCATTGCGGACGGGCTGAAGATGCTCCTCAAGGAGGACGTGGTGCCGGGCCGTGCCGACCGGGCCCTTTTCCTCCTCGCTCCCGCGGTGGTCAGCGGGACCGCCCTGCTCACCTTCGCGGTGATCCCCCTGGGGGAACAAATCACTCTGTGGGGCCGCGAAATCCCGCTTATGATCGCCGATCTCAACGTCGGGGTGCTCTACGTGCTCGCCCTGTCCTCCCTGGGTGTCTACGGGGTAGCCCTGGGCGGCTGGGCCTCCAACTCCAAGTACAGCCTGCTGGGGGCGGTGCGCGGAGCAGCCCAGTTGATCAGCTACGAGCTTCCCCTGGCCCTGTCCCTGGTCCCGGTGATCATGCTCGCAGGCTCCCTGAGCCTTTCCGACATCGTGCGGGCCCAGGCCGGATACCCCTTTCTCCTTGTACAGCCGGTGGGGTTTTTCATCTTCCTGGTGAGCTCAATGGCCGAGTCAAAGCGGCTGCCCTTCGATCTCCCGGAAGCGGAGAACGAGCTCATGGCCGGGTACCACACGGAGTACAGCGGGATGCGCTTCGGCCTCTTCTTCCTGGGCGAGTACGCCCACATGATCGCCCTGGGGGCGCTTGTGGCCGTCTTCTTCCTGGGGGGCTGGCACGGCCCCTTCCTTCCACCCGGGCTCTGGCTGCTGGTCAAGACCATGCTCATTCCCCTGTTTTTGATCTGGACCAGGGCCTCCTTTCCCAGGCTCCGCTACGACCAGCTGATGCACTTCTGCTGGAAGATCCTGATTCCGGTCGCTGTGTTGAACATCGTCGCCACCGGCGCATTCATGGTATTCACGGGGTAAACACGACATGCACGCAAAAATACGACGCATCGGCACGAACATCTTCTCCGGGATCCGGGGGACGGTGCGCGCCTACTCCACAACACTCAGGCATCTCTTCCGGAGGCCGATCACGGAGCAGTACCCGGAGTACAGGCGGGAGCTCCCCGAACGATCCCGGGCCCGCATCATCCTGACCAGGAGCCCGGACGGAGAGGAACGCTGCGTGGCCTGCTTCCTCTGCTCCGGGGCCTGCCCGGTGGACTGCATCTCCATGCAGGCCGCCGAACGGGAGGACGGTCGGCGCTACGCCCCCTGGTTCCGCATCAACTTCGGGCGCTGCATCTACTGCGGCCTGTGCGAGGAAGCCTGTCCCACGCTGGCCATCCAGCTCACCCCTGACTACGAATTCTCCAGCCGGCGCATCCTGTCCCTGGTCTACGAAAAACAGGACCTGCTCGTGGATCACGGGGGAAAGCACCCCCAGTACGACTTCTACGACCACGCCGGAGTGGAGGACAAGACGACCAAGGGCATGCACGCCTCGGAAGGAGCGCCGGTGAACGTGAAGGGGAATCTGCCATGACCTTCTTTGGGGCCCTGTTCTACATCCTGGCCGCCGTCATCCTGGTCTCGACCGGGCTTGCGGTTTCCAGCCGCATGCTCATGCACGCGGTCATTCACTTGATCGTCGCCCTCCTGGCCACGGCGCTTCTGTTCTTCCTTCTGGGCGCTCCCCTGCTGGCAGCCTTTCAGGTTATCGTCTACGCCGGAGCGATCATGGTCCTTTTCCTATTCATCGTCATGCTTATCCGGCCCAAGGAGGAGCCTCAGCCGCGCTCCCGCCGCATCCGGCGGCTCGCCCCACCCGTCGTTCTGGCAGGCGCTACTTTCGCCGCGGCTTTGGCCCTTGTCTTCGCCGACCCCGCGGGTACGGGAGGACGGCTCGAACTGGCCTCTGCCTCGCCGCGGGAGCTGTCCGAGTTCGTCTTCCGGGAGTACTGGCTGGCTGTGGAGATGGTATCTTTCCTGCTTTTCCTGGCCCTGGCCGGCGCCTATTACCTGGTCCGCGGCACTCGCGGCAATCGCGATAGTACGTAATCCTTCACTGGGTATTTTGGAACTTTTTTACCGGAGGTTCTGTCGATTTTCTTCGTCCGGCACGTGGGGGAAACCCGACCGTGAAAATGCTATTGGTTCGAAAAAAAGCCGGAATGCATGAAATATAGGAATGTCGTTGAAAACAGCAATATACAAGAGTCGGGTGGGGGCAGGGATGCCCCCGCGTGCCGAGCGTTAGAAAATCCAGGACCGGAGGTACGAAGTGAAAAATGCCCTGTGAAGGATTACGATAACATGGAGGATGAACAATGATCGTCCCGTTGGAGCACGTCCTGGTCCTGGCCCTGGCTGTTTTCCTCCTGGGGGCCGGGTGCGCGCTGCTGCGGCGCAATCTGATCATGATCCTGCTCGGCGTGGAGATCATGCTCAACGCATCCGGCATCGCTCTTGTCGGCGCCTCCCTCGCCTGGCGGGATCTGCACGGACAGGCCTTCGTGCTCTTCATCATGGGGGTGGCTGCGGCCGAAGTCGCGGTGGGTCTGGCCCTGGTCGTGTACGCGCATCGCAGAACCGGCCGCCTCGAGGCGGACCACTTCAACAAACTGCGGGAGTAGACGCGTGTTGCAAACAGCCGCGATCCTCGCCCTTATCCTTCCCCTCCTGGGCTTTGTGTTCCATGTCGCAGCGGGGGGATTCGTTTATCGCAGGACGGTGGAAACCGTCGCCTGCGCGGCGATTCTGGCTTCGCTGATCGCCGCCTGCCTCGCCCTGGCCGCCGGATGGGGAGGTGCGAGCTCGGTGACGCTCTTCAGCTGGTTCCGGGCGGGTGACTTCGCCGCTTCCTTCGACCTGCTGCTGGACCCGCTTTCCCTGATCATGGCCGTGCTGGTGGGGTTCATCTCCCTGCTGGTGCACTGCTACTCGGTTCCCTTCATGCGCGGGGACCCGGGTTACGTCCGCTACTACGGCTACCTGAACCTCTTCGTCTTTTTCATGCTCGCGGTGGCCCTGGCGGACAACCTGGTCTTCCTTTTCCTCGGATGGGAGGGGATGGGGCTTTGCTCCTACGCCCTCATCGGCCACTGGTTCCATTCCAAGGAGCGGATCTCCGCCGCGCGCAAGGCCTTCCTCGTCACCCGCACCGGTGACGTGGCCTTCCTCATCGGTGTGGCGCTTTTGTTCGCCCAGGGAGTCGATCCGAGCGTCTCCGGAATCCAGGCGGAAGCCGGTTCACTGCCCGGGTGGACGGCTGTTCTGCTGGGCCTGCTGCTGCTTTGGGCCGCCGCGGGCAAGTCCGCCCAGTTCCCCCTCCTGATCTGGCTGCCCGACGCCATGGCCGGCCCCACGCCGGTCTCGGCCCTGATCCACGCGGCCACCATGGTCGCCTCAGGCGTTTATCTGCTCGCGCGTCTCTTCCCGGTGCTGGCCCTTTCCCCCGCGGTCCTGCTCTGCATCGGGGCCGTGGGTACGCTGACCGCCCTGTGGGGAGCGGCATCCGCCCTGGCCCAGCGGGACATCAAGCGGGTGCTGGCCTGGTCCACCCTGAGCCAGGTGGGATTCATGATGCTGGCCATCGGCGCCGGAGACCCGGCTGCCTCCATGTTCCATCTGATCGTGCATGCCTTCTTCAAATCGCTTCTGTTCCTGGCGGCCGGGTGCCTGATCCAGGCCCTGGACGAGGAGCACGACATCTTCGCCATGGGGGCCAAGCTCCGGCACAGGCTGCCCCATGTGTTCTGGCCCTTTTTCCTCGGAGTGCTTGCCCTGGCCGCTGTCCCCCCCTTCGCGGGATTCTGGAGCAAGGGACGGGTACTCTCCGCCGTGCTCGCCCAACCAGGCGCCGGATACGCCGCACTGGCCCTGGCGGCCTCCGCGGCGGCCCTTTTGACCTCGCTCTATTCCTTCCGGCTCCTTCTGCTGGCCTTCTTCGGACGCCCGGCCCGGACCGACGCTCCCAGTCCGGAATCCGTACCCCTCTCCACGGCCTGGGTCCTGTGGCCGCTGGCCCTGCTCTGCATCGGGGCGGGAGCGCTCGACCTGCCCGGACACTTGGGCGCGAGCAATTGGCTGACCGGTTTCCTGGCCTCTGCCCCAGGCGTGCCGCCTGGACCGGACACTGTTTCCGAGACCCTGATCACTCTGCTCGATACGGGGCTCGCCCTGGCCGGATTGCTGCTCGCCCTGCTGGCGTACGGCCCGGCGGAGCGCTTTTTCCCCCGAGTCCCGGAGGGGGCACGGTTCTGGAATCTGATGGCCCGGGGGTTCGGCCTGGAGGAGGCCTCCACGCGCTTCATCGCGCGCCCGTATCGTTCCGTGGCGACCCTGCTTTGGCTGCGCATGGAGGAGGGTGTTCTGGATAGGACAACCTCGGGCGCGGCCGCACTGCTCAGCCGGGCCTCGTCCGGGGTCAGGCTGTGGACCACGGGACGTCTTTCCACCTATCTGCTCATGCTGCTGGCGGGATTAACGCTGATCCTGCTCGTCGCGGCCGGGATATGGAGCTAGGACACCATGAACGCGTTTCCCATGCTGACCGTGCTCATCCTCTTGCCCCTGGCGGGTTCCGTCGCCGCCATGGCCTTCGCGCGCTATCCCGTAGCGTGTCGGATCCTCTCCCTGGGGCTGACCCTGACGCAGCTTGTGTACCTGCTCGCGGTCGTTCCCTTGGCGGGGATGCCGGGCACGGTCGTGCTCAGGGAGGACCTGGCCTGGATACCCTCCCTCGGGGCTCGCTATTCCCTGGCCATGGACGGAATCAGCTACCTGCTGGTGCTCGTGGCCTCCTTCCTCGGGATCCTGGCCGTGCTCGTCTCCTGGCGCGAAATCCGCAGCCGGATCGCGGCGCATCACGCGTCCCTGCTGCTCGTGCAGGCCACGGCGATCGGCATCTTTCTGGCCCGGGACCTGCTTCTGTTCGCTCTCTTCTGGGAGCTGCAGCTGGTCCCGATTTTCTTCCTGATCGCGATTTGGGGCCACGAGGCCCGGCGTTCGGCAGCCTTCAAGTTCTTCCTCTTCAGCATCGCGGGGGGCCTGCTCATGCTCCTCGCCGTGATCGGCCTGTATGTTTCCCACGGGCTCGCCACCGGCTCCTACACCTTCGCTCTGGCCGACCTGCTGGCCTCCCCGGCGAGCCCCTTCCTGCAGGGCTGGCTCTTTGCCGGTTTCCTGCTCGGCTTCGCGGTCAAGACGCCGATCATTCCCCTGCACATCTGGCTCCCGGACGCCCATACCCAGGCGCCGACCGCCGGTAGCCTGATTTTGGCCGGAGTGCTGCTCAAGACCGGTTCCTACGGGCTGCTGCGCTTCGGCCTCCCGCTCTTTCCCCACGCAGCGGCCCAAGCGGCGCCCCTGTTGATCGTCCTGGGCCTGGCGGCCTTGATCTACGGGGCCTGGGTCTGTTTCGCCCAGACGGACGCCAAGCGGCTGGTCGCCTACTCCAGCATCGGGCACATGGGATTGATCCTTCTGGGGCTGGCCGTGTGGGAGGAGATCTCCCTTCAGGGCTCGGTGCTGCAGATGGTCAATCACGCCCTGACCACGGGGGCCCTGTTCGTCATGGTGGGGATGCTCTACGAGCGCATCGGGAGCCGGGACCTTAACGACCTGGGGGGACTGTGGCAACGCATTCCGGTATTCAGCAGCTTCTTCCTGCTCTTCTGCCTGGCTGCCGCCGGGCTGCCGGGGCTGAACAACTTCGTGGGGGAGCTGCTCATCCTGGTCGGCAGCTTTGAGCAGCATCCCGCGGCGGCCTGCATCGGCTTCGCGGGTGCGGTCCTTATCCTGGGCTATATCCTGAGGCTGGTCCAGGCCACCCTGTTCGGGCCCGGTGAAGCTCGTGAGGACCTGGCAGACATAACCCCCCGCGAGGCAGCCATCGTCGCGCCCCTGGCCGGAGCCGTGCTCTTCATCGGCCTGGTTCCCTCGCCGGTGCTGAATCTGCTGCGTGGACCGGTCAAGGCGCTCCTGGCCCAATGGGGCGGATGAGCGGGGCGTGCTCGTGTCTTGTCACTTTTCAATTGTCGTCAAAGAGAAAACATAAAAACAGCATTAGAAACATACAACCGTCATTCCCGGGACGACCTGGGCACAATGAAACATGAAAATGCGAGGCGAAGGCGGGTGGACGCTGAAGCGCTGGTTTCATCCCGGGCTTCACATGTTGGGATACGCAACGCTTTATAGACATGCCAAACTCACGTCTTTGAGGGCAAGATTCAAATGGTGTGTCTTTTGTCTTGTAGTGGCCCCAATTTCACCTCGAGCGGTATGAACAAGGCCAAGGTGTATTATGAAACCCAGCGAAGCGCTCCACCCGCCGAGCCTCGCGGCCAATTCGCAATACAATTCACCAAGTTAGACACATTTTCACACAAAAGGACACGATGATTTGAGTTGACGAGACACGAGCTCCGTTTCTTTTTCTCAAAAAGAAACAAAAAGATGGTAATATAATTCTTTGATTTTCTTGCTTCTTCTTTTTACAAAAGAAGAAGCGGCCTAGTAACTTGTCCTGCTCAAGCTGTCCTAAAGATGGAAAATATGCGTGGCTATGCAGGGACTCAATAAAAACGACGGTTCACGCTGGACAAGTCACTAGGCAATCCGCCTAAAGGAGAATCACGACGCATGCATTATCCCTGGGCCCTTATCCTGCCGCACATCGTTCTGGCCGGGGCCGCGTTCCTGATCTTCTGCATCGGGGCGCTGCGGCTCCGCTCCCCGCGGCGGCTGCCCTTCGTGCTGTCCCTGGCCGCCTCAGGCGCGGCCGGGCTTATACCGCTCCTGGGGCCGGATCCCGCTTCCTCAAGCGGGCTCATCGACGGAAGCGGCTTCGGAATGTTTTTTCAGGTCCTGATCTGCCTGTTGACCTTTTTGGTCCTGCTCTTCACCGGGACCTACGCCCGCGCCCGGAATTTCGAACGCGACGAGCTCTACGCCCCGATCCTGCTCGCCGCCCTGGGCATGATCCTGGTCTCCGGGGCCCGGGACTGGATTATCCTGTTCATCGGGCTGGAGATGCTCTCCATCGGGCTGTATGTGCTCATCGCGGTGCGTCCGGACCTTCCGGGCTCCATGGAGGCCGCGCTGAAATACTTCGTTCTGGGAGCCGTGGCCAGCGCGTTCCTCCTGTTCGGCGCGGGGCTCCTGTACGCCGCCACCGGACAAACGGGCCTCGCGGCCTCAGTGGGACAAACGCCGGACGGTGTTCTTCTGCTGGGGGTGGCCTTCGTGCTGGTCGGCCTGGGGTTCAAGCTCTCCCTGGCGCCTTTCCACCTCTGGACCCCGGACGTGTATCAGGGAGCGCCGGCCCCGCTGACGGGCTTTTTGGCCACCGGCTCCAAGGTCGCGGCTATTGCCGCGCTGCTGCGGATTATCCTCGCCGCCTCCCCGGAGACGATGACGGTCCTGGCCCCCATCCTCTGGGTCCTGGCCGCATTGACCATGATCGCGGGCAATATCGCGGCCCTGACCCAGCAACGGCTCAAGCGAATGCTGGGCTATTCCTCGACGGCACACATGGGGTACGTGCTCATGGCCCTGCTCGCGGTGCCGGTTATCGGCCCCGAGCCGGTCATGTTCTATGCCGCGGTCTACGTATGCATGGACCTCGGCGCCTTCGGCGCACTGGCCATGCTTTCACCCCCGGAGTCCGACCTGGATGACTCCTCGGAGCTGAGCTCCCTGGGATACAGCCGGCCCTGGCCCGCGGCCGTTTTCGGGGTGAGCCTGCTCGCTCTGGCCGGTCTTCCCCCCACTGCCGGATTCATGGGCAAGTTTTTCCTCTTCCGGGCGGCCCTGGAAGGGGGCTACCCCGTGCTGGCCGGACTGGGCATGCTCACCGTGGCTGTCGCGGCGTACTACTACATCCGGCCACTGACGCTGTTGTACGCCTCCGAACCCGGCCGGGAGCCGCCCGCCGTGCGCATCTCGCCCGCGGGACACTGTGCGCTGGCCCTGGCCCTGCTCGGTCTGCTTGCCCTGGGCATCGCGCCCGCCCTTGTGCTCGACGCGGTAGGGGGAATCAGCGTTCCCTGACCGCGACCGCGGCGGTTCCGCTAAGCAGGCTGTGTTGCCTGAAGGAGGTCGCTCCGGGAAACAGCAGAAAGAGGGGTAAAGTTTTTTGTTTATCCCGCGATCCAGAGAACGCACATCTGCAAAAGATTGTGATTCGGGCCTTTGGCTCCCTTCAGCCGAACCTCGAAGAGGCTCACGGCCTGTTGGAAGAGCTCCCATCCAATGGTGAGCTGTCTCTTTTCGAGCTCCTGAATGAGCTGAACATTCCCCGGGACCGAGTACAGCTGGTTATGATCAACAATCGAGCCGTCAAAATGGATGCGCGCGTGCGCACGGGTGACAGGGTCGCCCTGTTTCCCCGGGAATATCCGGTTTTCGTGGACTGGAAGGACTATCGCTCGGCGTGAAGGCCAAATTGATCGGTGAGCCCAAGGGAATTCCCGCAAAACAGCGGCACGCTTTGATCACCCCCTGGGAGCGCTGACCAGGGCCTCGCCATCGAGGACGATTTTGCCCTCCTGGTTGGTGCAGGTAGTCCGGAGCCTGACCCTTTGCTTCTCCTGCAGGAGCTCCACGACTTCCGCCCGTGCGGTAATGGTGTCCCCGATGTACACAGGGGCCGAAAACCGCATTTCCTGCTGCATATAGATCGATCCCGGACCGGGCAACATGGTGCCGATCACCGTGGAAATCAGCGAGGCCGTCAGCATGCCGTGGGCGATCCTGGACCCAAACGGTGTGCCCCGGGCGTATTCCTCGTTGACGTGTGCGGGATTGAAGTCTCCGCAGATACCGGCAAAACCATGGATGTCCGCCTCGGATACGGTCTTGCCGAATTCCGCGGCCTCCCCTACCCGGAGCTGAGAGAACGGCTTGCCCTGCATGATCCCCCTCCTTTTGTATGTACTTGTTTCTAACCCATTGAACAAACGAGAAATATGGCGAAGCCGTCGGGCAGTGCGCTGAAGCCGTATTTCATGAGCGTGCAGGCCCGTTTCTTCGCCATATGGCAAACCTGCTGATATCGGCCTGAAAGCCCGCGAGGCCAAGAGTGAAACATGAACATGCATTCACTCCTGAGATGGAATCGGTCAACTTGAGCTACACCAGGTTTTGGATGCCAGGAAGTAACACTGGCTTCAGCGCACTCCCGGGCTCGCCTCGCGGCGTTTCCCTGCTTCCTCAGGTTTACTTTGAGCAGGCATCAAGGTTAGTTGCGATGTAACTGTTCACCACCTTGCGAGACCGTAAATGGTCACGGAGCCTTTCTTCATCTTGCACCTTCGTCTCTGGATTTTCTAACGCTCGCCACGTGGGGGCATCCCTGCCCCCACCCGACTCTCGTTCGTTGCTGTTGTTCCAAGGCTTAGCAGGATATACAGCAATGAGCTTTTGACCATTAAAAGCATTTACACGGTCGGGCTTCCCCCACATGGCGAGCGAAGAAAATCGAACAGAGCCTCCGTTGAATTGANTCAAAAAAACCCCGTGACCATTTACTCTGAGGCCAGTGAAGTGGTGAATAGTTACGTTGCGATTTACNTTTTCACGGGTGCCGCACACGGAGTGCGGCTTACGCAACGCGCATTGACACATGCTGGAGGGCAAGTCATACATGGCCTGTCTCTCCGGAAAATCCCTTTCCGGTTGGAAATGTGCTCCACGAGCCAGGTAAGGCCGGACGCTCCGGAAAACGTCCTTTCAGACGCCCCTTCGGCCCAATGCTTTTACCGGCAACCCCAAGCCCATGTACAGGAGGTTTCCATGCTCGGATCGAACAGCTACTGCGCCAAGGGAAGGAGAACCGCTTGCGCAGCGCTCGCGACACTGCTTCTGCTCGTTTTTGCTGTGGGTCAGGCTGTCGCTGAACAGAAAGCGGACCGGCCACAGTCCGACCAAAAGCTCCAGGAGGCCAAGCAAAAGGCCAAGAAGTATTCCGAAAAGCTTCGCGGCATTCAAGAGACTGTCATGGAGAAGAACCCGGAGCTCAAGCAAAAGCGCGAAGAGCTCAAGCAAATGCAAAAGAACAAGATGGATGATCTTGTTTCGGAGAACGCCACGCGGAAGGAAAAGGTCAAGGCAGTCATGCAGCTCAGGCAGGACCAGGAGTTGATGGAAAAGCGCAAGAGCGTGCAGAAGGACTTCCTGAAGGCCATGGAAGAGCAAGACCCCAAGACCCAGGAATACCTGGATAAGCTCGATGAAGCCCGCAAAACCATGCGCAGGATCAATCAAAATCGCACGGGAAGTGGCCAGCCGGGTCAGATGGGGCAATAGTTTCGTACCCTGCGGGAATGGGGATCCAGCTGACGGGTCGAACCCCTGGATCCCCTTTTTTGTCCGAGACAGGGATCTTGGAGAAGGTCGGGACGCCGCTCCGCGGACGGCCTTTTCACTCCAGCCGGAAAGCCGTCCCCCTCGGCCAATAACGAGCTCACCCTCGTTTTACGGCTCCGTTCCGGACCCGGAATGCAAGGCCCCCATCTCGATTCGGCAAGCTATTCCCCTGAGATCGGGAGTGCCGTATTCACCCCCATGGTTGTCCGCTGAGGTCAGGACGTTATAGTTGGATCTGTCCCATCCGTACACCCCTTCCTTCCCCATCTCCGGAAACCACCAGCCGTATGCGGCATGCACCACACCCGGCAGAATCCGGTCCCGTATCTTGGCTTTCTGCTCGATGCGTCCCCCCTCCGTTGCGATGACCATCCACTCCCCATCCGCGATACCGTGCTCCCTAGCTGTTTGCCAATGAATCACCGCCACTGGGTCCGGCTCTTTTCTGCGAAGCCGCGAGACCCATCTGTAGGAGGAATGCAGATAATACGGGCTTTTGGAACAGGTGAGCACCAGGGGATACTCCCGGTCCGTCTCCCTAGGGAGGCCTCTGAACTCGGGCAGCTCGGGAACGCCCAGCTTCTCCGCCCTGCTCAGGCTGAGCTCCACCTTGCCGCTGGGAGTGTTGAATCCCTGATCCAGATACTTGCGGGACCGATTCTCTCCCCTGAGGATGCCTTCCCGGCACAGATCCGCATAGCCCATATCCGCGGGGGCCAGCAGATGATCCAGCATCTGTTCCGAATGCTCGAACCAAAGATCCGGACTGCTGATGCGGTGTCCCAGGCGGTTGATGATCTCCAGGTCCGAGAGGCACTGCTGCGGCGGATCCACAATTTGGGGCCGGGCCAGGACCAGGCCGTGTCCCAGGCCGTAATGCCCGACATCGTGGAACTCGAACTGGGTGGCCGCGGGCAGGACCACGTCCGCGAGGGCCGCAGTCGGCGTGAGGTAAATGTCCGAAACAGCCAAAAAATCCAGGGCATCAAGGGCCTGTCGCGTCTGGACGCTGTCTGCGTGGGTCAAGAGAGGATTGGTGCCCTGCATGTAGGCCGCGCGAACCGGATAGGGGTCATCCTCCAGGACGGCTTGTCGGAAAAAGGCCGGAGGCACGGTCATCAGCCCGGGCACTGTGCTGTAAGAAGCGTTGAGAATGCGCGACTTCTTCCCGGGCAACAGATCCGCGCGCACGAAATCCGCCGGCTTGCGGACCTCCGGCTCCACGGACTGGCGATTTCCCCCGGGGATATCCAGGTTCCCGGTCAGGGCCATGAGGCAAACCAGGGAGCGTATGGTGGAAAAGGCCTGGCTCGTCTGTTCCACGGGATTGCCCCATCCCAGCGCCGCGGGACTCGCTTCCGCGTAGGACCTGGCCGCTTTCCGGACTTGCTCCGGAGGCACCCAGGTCACGGATTCGGTGGCTTCCGGGGAGTAGTCCCGCACGCGCTCCCCGAGCTCGTCCGCTCCCACGGTCCAGTCCCGGACAAAGGCCTCATCTTCTAGGCCCTCGTCGAACAGGACGTGGAGAAAGCTGAGCGCCAGCGCGCAGTCCGATCCGGGACGCGGCTGCAGCCAGAGGTCCGCCCGCTCCGCGAGGGAGGTCCTGCGGGGGTCCACAACCACGAGCTTTGTCCCTTGCTTCAGCTGACGGAGCAGCGGGCCGGAGATCGCGCCCTCCTCGTTGGTCGCCGCCGCGTTGGAGCCCCACAAAAGGACCAATTCGCTTGGCTCGGTATAGTCCACAACCGGATAAAAGCCGCAGGTATGCCTGCCGGTTATCTCTCTGGGAGCGTGGCACACATCCTGGACCGCGACCACATTCGCCGAGCCGAAGGCATTGGCCAGCCTGATCAGGCCAAAGTGCTCCAGCCCCTTGGGCATCCCCTGTCCGAAGGCCACACTGTCCGCTCCGTGTTGTTCCCGGCAGCGAATCAGGTTTTCGGCAATCGTATCCAGCGCCGTATCCCAGCCGGCAGTGAGCAATTTGCCCCGGCCCCGTTCTCCGGAGCGAACCAGCGGCTGCCGCAACCGGTCCCTATGGGCCAGCTTTTCCGGCGCGGCAAAGGCCTTGGCGCAGATATAGCCGCGATTCAAGCTCCCTTCGGGATCGCCCCGCAGATCGGTGATACGATTGCCACTCACCCCGACCCGAAGGGCACATCCCCCGTGATCCATTCTGCCGCAGTGGGTGCTATGCCAGAAGGTCATAGACTATCCGCCTTGAGATCCCGTTTTGTGCTCGATTCCGTCCGAACAAATCTTGATCGTGAACCTTGAGAAGCCAGAAACTTTTGCGCAGAGTATCCCAAATCACAGTTACCGGGAACCCCTCGAGCGCACTCCGCAATCCGCGAAAACCTTTCCTGTCCGGTAAGTATTCAGACGGTTAATCGCCCGTTCGCTCCCGCTCACTCGACATGAGGGACCCAGAGGGACGTGATTGACAAGCAAAGCTTGCCTGGCCTAACCCGCGGCAAAGGTCCGTCGCGGAGATGTCCCGCACGTCGAGCGAATGAAGGGAGCGGGCGGTTCAAAACGCTTCACCGCGTGCGGCCGAAGGCCGCCCGCCTGTCCCGTGAAACAGACGTAGTCTCAGCGTAGCTGGTTTCACTGGGATGTGCGACGAAGTCGCCAGCGCCGAATAAAAAAAAAGGGAACCGCAAATTTACGCAGATGGTGAATAGTTCCTACACCACCAGAATTTACCCCCAAAATCAACGACAATCATTTGATCGCAACCATTTGAGCTTGTGCAATAAGCTGGGATTCATGTAACATGACATGTAATCATGGAACTTTATCCTCGCGGCTTGCCACTCGTGACTGATTGATTCCAGAGGCCGTACACCAGCCATCTGACGCCAGCACGCAGAACCAAGCCGGCGTCGGGTACCCGGAACCGGACCGGTGCCCCTGAACCTCGCACTGATGTTTCCCACAAAAGACCGAATATTGTGCTTTCCTTGAGGCTTGGGACAAAACCGTCTTGATCTCCTCGAGGAGATGGATTATACTGTTAACACTATTAACTATTAGCTCTCGAATCCAACGCCCACATCCCACAGGAGCGATCCTCCATGAATTTGAGCACCGCCGTTGTCCGTTTCGGGCTGGACCGACCCCGCGTCCTCACGGCGATCATGCTGGGCCTTGCCCTCCTTCTCGCCGTGGGCGCCACCCTCCCCACAATGTGGCCCTATCAGTTCAGCTTCCTTCACCCGCTGAAGGTGGACACCGATCCGGAGAACATGCTCGCGGAGGACGAGCCGGTCCGTATCTTCCACAACCGGATGAAGGAAGCCCTGAACCTCAAGGACATGATGGTGCTGGGCGTGATCAACGAGGAGAGCGAGAACGGGGTATTCAATCCGCGCTCCCTGCACCGGGTCTATAACCTGACCCGTTTCGCCGAGACCCAGCGCTGGCCCAGCCCGGATCCGGACCAGAACACGGAGGGTGTGGTCCTGTCCGACCTCATCGCCCCCTCTGTGGTGGACAACGTGAAACAGGGTTCCCTGGGATCGGTGCAGTTCGAATGGCTCATGCCCCAGCCCCCGCTCACCGACGAGGCCGCCCGGAGCATTCTGCGGGACGCCCGGGACCTTCCCTTCCTGGACGGGACCCTGGTCTCCGAGGACGGGCGTGCGGTGGCCCTGTATCTGCCACTCACCGCCAAGAAGGCCAGCAACCGCATCTATTCCGCATTCAAGGAGCAGATGCCCCTGATCTGGCTCTGGGGGCCAATGCACCTCCAGCTCCGCAAGCAGGACCAGCTCGCGGAAAGCGAGGCCCTGGGAGCGGTCCAGGAGCTGGGGCGACTGGCCGCGTTTGAAGCCGACAGTAGGGATACCTTTTCCGGGCTCATGCGCTCCCTGGCCGAGCGGTTGGAATCCGGTGAGCCGGTTGCGGGACTGTCCGCCGTGGCGGAATCCGTTCGGGACTGGAGCCGGGACCGTAACGGCGGCAGTCCCATGGAGGATCCCCGGGTCAAGGAGCTCAAGGAGCAGGGCCAGCCGGAGCGGGCCAATAGCCTGGCCCTGGAACGGGCCCATGCCGTGAATCGGGCCTTGCAGGACCATCTCCGTCAAAAGGCCCAAAATTCCGAGGAATCCCTGTGGTTCCGCTGGGCGGCCCTGCAAACCGCATCCCTGGACAATCGCGTGCTCGGCGCGGACGCCCTTTCCAGCCGCGTAGCCGATTTCGCGGAGCGGATGCGGCAGGGCCTCGCACAGGCCCCGCGGATCTCCGGGCTCACGCAGCAGATGGAGCAAACCCTTGAGAGCAGCGAGGGGTTTCCCGGACAGGACCAGGCCCACATTACCGGCCTACCCGTGGCGGAGGACACCTTCGGGGTACAGATGTTCATCCAGATGGGGATCTCCGCGCCACTGGCCATGCTGGTCATTTTTCTGCTCATGCTCTACTTCTTCCGCAGCATCCTGCTCATCCTGCCGGCCATGATCGTGGCCATGATCTCGGTGATCACCACCATGGGGCTGCTGGTGGTCACGGGCAACACCGTGCACATCATGAGCTCCATGATCCCCATCTTCATCATGCCCATCGCCGTGCTGGACGCGGTGCACATATTGAGCGAATTCTACGACCGCTACCAGGAAATCGGGGACAGGAAAGAAACTGTCATCCAGGTCATGCAGGACCTCTTCCGACCCATGCTCTTCACCTCGCTGACCACTGCCGCGGGATTCGCCTCCCTGGCCCTGACCCCCATTCCACCGGTCCAGGTCTTCGGCCTCTTCGTGGCCTTCGGCGTGCTCATGGCCTGGATCTGGTCCATCACCTTCATCCCGGCCTTTATCACCTTCATTCCGGAACGGCGGCTGCAGAATCTGGGCCGGGCGGCGAAA
>JGI1684J13235_1000264_pt1 | contig 19971 bp, 19 predicted proteins | sample PonA232FremontCA_2_FD_13235 | JGI IMG/M metagenome (IMG submission 13235) | reverse complement strand
CAGTTCTCCTCTAGCAGAAGATGTAGAATATGTCTCTATTTGGAGCAAAGGAGATGAAATAATAATTCCATCAGAAAGAGCAAAACTAGAAGGGACGAAAAATGTTCATCCTGGATTATTCACTCACATTCTCCTTGTCCGGTCATCCAAGGTTTTTAACGAAGCAATACTTCCAGCTCTAAAAGGTAATATTTGAAAAAAAATATCCTAGCAGGCTCAATCTACAATCAGAACGATAAATCAAAACACAACATCCAGACACAGTTTAAACAGTAACTCAACTGGAAAAGAAGAACTATCTGACCTATCAACTATCTTCTTCTTTTAATTCCTACCTTTTAGATAAAAATAACACACAAATGACAAAAATTATTCCGACTCCAATACCGAACAAAGTAAATAGCGGGACTCCACTGTATAAGGTTTCAGACTCCGAAACATATCCCATACTTACATCAACTCTGTCTAATTCATTCTCATTACCTCCGAACGCATACAAATAGTTATCGTCCGAGCCTACATAGACCGTTCCATCCTCACCAATTGCTGGAGAAGACCATACAGACCCTCCTGTTTCAAAACTCCATTTCTTCGAACCATTTGGATTTAAAGCATACACATTATTATCACGAGACCCTACGTAAATTGTCCCATCGTCACCAATTGCAGGCGAAGAACGAACCCAACCACCTGTTTCAAAACTCCACTTTACCGAACCATCCTCTGGACACAACGAATACAAACTATTATCATCAGACCCTACGTAAATTGTCCCATCCTCACCAACCGCAGGAATAGAATGCACATAATCACCTAATTCAGAACTCCATTTCAACGAACCATCCTCTGAATTCAACGCATACAAATTACCATCCATAGAACCTACATAGATTGTCCCCTCATCTATCACCGGAATAGAATTCACATAATAACCTGTTTCAAAACTCCACTTCACCGACCCATCCTCCGGATTCAACGCATACAAATTACCATCCATAGAACCTACATAGACCGTTCCATCATCACCGATAGCCGGAGAACAAAAATCTCCAGCCCACCCCATCTCAAAACTCCACTTAACTGTACAATTCTCCGAATTCAAAGCATACAAATTGCCATCCCAAGATCCCACATAAATAGTTTCATCTTCAATCACCGGAGAAGAACGAACCCAATCGCCTGTTTCAAAGTTCCATTTCACTGAGCCATTCTCCGAATTCAAGGCATACAAATTATTGTCCATAGAACCGACGCATATTGTTTCATCATCAAACGCAGGAGAAAAAGAAACTTGCCCCTCCGTCTCAAAACTCCACTTCTCCGAACCTTCCTCTGAACTCAACGCATACAAACTATTATCATCCGACCCTACGTATATCTTACCATCACCACCAATCACCGGAGAAGAATCCACATCCCCACCTGTTTCAAAACTCCACTTAACCGAATTGTCAACATGGCTCGTATCGTACGGGCTAAGTCCAGTATTCTTCTGATCACAACCAAAAGATGGCCATGGAGAGTTTTCACTAAACTGTCCTTCAGAAATCGGAAACATCAGAATAAAAACTAATAGGAAACCTATCGAAACAAAAGACAAAATCTTACTATTAATTACAAAACCCCAATAGATTCTAATCATGAAAAGCATTTAAACATTCCGTCAAGCAAAGCTCCAAAAATCAATTATTCAACAGTTTCACTTACCACAAAAACTCATTATACCGCTGAATAGATCACTAATCTTGCTCTATTTCTTTCTCTGATAAGCAAGGAATTTATCTAACTAAGATGTATATGCGGGGGCAGGGGTTCGAACCCTGGAAGGACTATTCCACTAGGTCCTAAGCTTGGCCTCCCTCCGAATTCCGGAGAGATCTAGCCCCTTTGACCACTTGGGTACCCCCGCTCTATGCTTATCTGTCAGTTCTACAGGTAAAAATATTGTTTAATTTCTAGTATTTTTTCAGAAATATTCTTCTATCGTCATGCTTCGTCGTTTACAATTATTCTCCGAGACGTGGATTTACATCGTCATCTTTGGAATATCCTTTCGGTATCTGGGGTGAACTCTTTTTGAATACACCCGCGCTCGCAAATATTCCTCCGATTCCTGATGCAAATGTGATTACCATTCCATAAGCCGGTCGATACCCAACCTCTAATGTGAACAAAAAGTAGATAACAGACACTATAACTATAAGAGATCCAATCATCCCCACAACTCCATCGGTGTATGGTCTATATTTTTGGATTAAGCTGAACCTGTAAACCCTCATATGGACAAATGATCCTATAAGTGCTACAAAACCTCCAGCAAAAGCCAACGGAGCGTAGTACAAAGTCTGTAAAGCGAGGAATCTCTCCCCTTCAAATACACTCCAGTGCAACATTGCCCCAACAATCATACATATGCTTATCAAAGCCAGAACTACTCCGTATCTCAACTCTACTTCTTCCTCTTCCTTTCTTCGACTTGACATGATACCTACAATCGATTTATTCTTTCTATTTAAAACAATAACGGTTAGGCGACTCAGCTTGCCTAATAAGTTCAATAACACACCTTCTTTCCGATTATTCCAAAAAAACATTTAATACACCTATTCTGACCTTTGCCAAGGTATAAGAATGCCCAAAGAATAATTTTCATATGAGATTCTGTATGTCACCTTCTGAAACTGATGAGATTGACAGACCTGATAAAATTCCCTCCGAAAATCCCGCAACTCTAAAGATAAATGACAAAATAGAGTCTATATCTCCCGAAAAAGTCAATGAAACAGTCGAAAAGGCGAAAAAAGGACAAAAGGAATGGGAAAAAACTCCAGTCGCGAAAAGGATTGAAATCCTCCAAAGATTCAAAGACATACTCCTTGAACAAAAGGAAGAGATTGGAAAGCTTATCTCTCAGGAAACGGGAAAACCAAAATCAGAAGCAATGCTGACAGACATTACCCCGGTACTCGATGCTGTACGATTCATAGAAGAAAACGGAAAAGACCTATTACAAGAAGAGATACCGCTCGGATATCCGGAACTCGCAAACAGAAAAAGCAAGATCTACAGAGAACCGATTGGAGTTGTCGGACTGATAACACCTTGGAACTATCCCCTCGGAATACCTGGATCAGAAACGGTCTCATCACTATTCGCAGGAAACAGCGTCGTGCTGAAACCTGCCGAGCAGACTTCTCTAACAGGAATGAAACTTGGCCAACTCCTAGAAAAAGCCGGAGTTCCGGAAGACGTCATCCATGTAATACCCGGATGGGGGTACACGACAGGCCAAGCCTTGATAGAATCGGATATAGATCATATCAGCTTCACGGGGAGCACAAAAGTCGGAAGAAAAATCCAAAAAACAGCCACAGCCGACAACAAATCGGTCCATCTCGAACTCGGAGGTTCGGACCCTGCGATAATTCTAGACGATGCGGACCTAGAACTTGTCTCAGCGGGCATAGTCTGGGCCCGGTTCGTGAACGCAGGTCAAACCTGTGCGGCTGTGAAGAGAGTCTTCGTCGAAGAAGGTGTCTGGGACCAGTTCAAAGACCTGGTCGTGGAGAAGGTCGAATCTTTACGAGTAGGGTACGGAGAGGACGGAAATTATGACATGGGGCCACTCATAGACGAAAACGGTCTGGAAAAGATAAAGAGACAGACCAAAGAATCGGTCGAGATGGGTGCAAAGGTCCTTACGGGAGGGGAAGAGCCAGAAGATAAGGTAGGCTACTTCTTCAAACCCACAGTTTTGGAAAACGTTTCTCCGGAAATGCCCGTGCTGAACGAGGAAACTTTCGGCCCAGTCCTAACTCTGGTGAAGGTCAAAGACGAGGAAGAAGCGGTCGAGATGGCCAATGATACCGAATACGGCTTGACTGCCAGTATCTGGACCAAGAATCTTGACCGTGGAGAAAAGTTAGCGCGCGAGGTCGAAGCGGGAACGGTGATGTTGAACGAGCACGCATATACTTACGGACTGAACGCGACGCCTTGGGGCGGCGTGAAAAATAGTGGGCATGGCAGATCTCATGGAAGATGGGGCATCGAGAACGTCACCGAGACTAAACATGTTCACACGGCGAAAGGGAGTCTAATCCCGAAAGGTTGCCGTGTCAAAGACACGTGGTGGTTCCCATACTCGAAAAATCTGGAGGAGTTGGTTGATAAAAGTCTGGAAATCATCTATGGTCGGAACATGAAAAGCAGGTTGAAGAATGTGACATCAGTCATTAAACAGTTCTTGGATAGAAGAAAATAGGACTACTATTTGAATCCGTGATCATTAACCCCTTCTCGAACTTTTTCTATGAATGTTTCTCCTTTCCCATCGGATTGGGTGAACTTACTGACTCCAACCAGAGTGACGATAGATGTCAAAAGGCCCCAGACCGGTGGCCAAATTCCCAAAGGATAGAATCCTGTGAAATACAATATTCCAGTCAACACTCCTGCAATGAGGATACTCCAAATCACACCTTCGGAGGTCGCATCTTTCCAGAAAAACGCTGCGAAGAATGAAGGCACGGCCACGAGAAGTCCTCCAGACGCCCAAACGGATACTACAGCTATGAGGTCAAACCTACCGAGAGCGAAAAGTACGCAAGCTGCCAACAGGATTAAAATTATGAACCGTCCTATCCTCACTCTTTTCTTTTCCGAAAATTCGGGTTTCAACGGTTTAACTATATTTTCCGTTCCTAGGGAACTCAGTGTCAGTATCAGGGACCCAAGTGTGGAAGTGGCAGCTGCGAATATGCCTGTGAAGGTTATCAAAGCGAGAATCGTTGGGACATTTTTCAAAAGGACAGGCATTGCCTCATCCGCAACACCCACCGACCCACTGAGGACACCCTGACCGACCAAATTGCTGATGGAGAATCCAAACAAGGTGGTGACAATAGTATAGATAAGCGCAAAAATAGAAAATCCGATGATCATCCTCTTAATACTCTTGATATTATTCGACACGAACAGTCTTTGAGAGACTTGAGGATTGCTCACTGCGAAAAATGCCCAAGGCAAAGTCATCCCTATGAACATTTGTAAATCCCAATTTATCGAAAGCAAGTCCGGAGATCCCATGGATATCGTGGAGAAAAACTCTACTGCCCCTCCGTAGAAATGATTGAAAACGAAGAAAACCAAAATCAAGCTCGCGATCAGCATCGTCATCCCCTGAAAAGCATCGGTCCAAGAAACCGACTTGAAACCCGCTATTATAGCCGCTACACCACTGAAAACAGCCATCAAAAGAACTCCAGTCATGTAAGATATAGTCCCGCCAGTAAATATGGAAAATAAGACACCGACACCCATCAACTGTGCAGAAGCATACGGAATCAGCCAAATCATGGATAAACCGGCCGAAACTATCCCGACCTTTTTATCTCCAAAACGGTCCGCCAAAAGATCCGGAGGGGTAGAATACCCGAACTCCTTACTCGCGACCCAAAAACGAGGAGCGAAAACGAATAGAAGAACGACCGTAGACAAGATGTATATCAACTCGAATCCCATAGCCACAACGCCAGAATCAAAAACCAAACCAACAAGGCCCACCATCATAAAAGCACTGAAAGTGGTGGCTGCATAGGTCAAAGCAGACACAAACCCACCCGCTTTCCTACCTCCTATATAGAACTCCGACACGCCACTACCCAACTTTTTACGAGCCTTGTTCGCTATTATCAAACCGAAAAAAGCCCAAATCCCGATAGCTAGAAAAATATAGAGCGGGTTCAACTTTCCTCACCCCATTTGGATACCCTCCACCAAATGACGACCATCGTCAAAAATGTGAGAACAATCCAATAGAGATAACTTCCATAAAAGCTCTCGATATCCCTCAAAAATAGATATGGGACTCCCACAGCAAGAAATGCCAGCAATACTCCAACCAACGTTCCCTTCACAACTAAATTTTTCCTCATCTTAAACCAATCTAATAACAAAACACGCGCTTTTATGATTTGACTACAGAAAACATCACCCAATCAAAAGAGAGGATAAAAAAATGATTGTACTTAGAAATTAAAATAACTCCACTAACTTAGGTGATACCATTACCACAAATATTTTGATTATTTACTATTCTTCGTACGGTCATACCTACAAGATGGCCAAATCAGTGAGGGAAGGAGCAGATTCAGTGGACAGAACCGATACTAGAATCAGAAAAATTCCAGAATTCGAAAAAACCAAAGAAAAAATGAAAGACGACGAGCTATATCAAAAAAATCTAGAAAAAGAGAGTTCGATACAAGAAGCTTCTCAGGAAGACCTCAAATGGGCCGATGGAATCTGTTGGGGAACTCCGACAAGATTTGGAAACATGTCCGCCTAAATGAAACAATTTTTAGACTCTACAGGGGGATTATGGCTAGAAGGAGCGCTAGAAGGCAAACCTGCAGGACTTTTTACATCGACCTCTACGATTCACGGAGGTCAAGAAACCACTCTCATCTCATCAATGATACCGTTGATCCATCATGGGATGATAATTGTAGGGGCACCGTACAATCAAAACCCCCAACTTAAAACCGTCGACGGAATAGGAGGCTCGCCCTATGGTCCAGGAACTCTGGCCGACACTGATAATTCAAGAGAACCGGACGAAAGAGAACTAGAAGTCGCGGAAAATCTAGGTAAAAGAGTAGCCGAAGTGGCAAAATCACTAATAGATTGATAATTTCCATATCTCTGTAAAACCACTTCTGGAGAAAGATGCAACTGTAGGATTCAAATTTTGTAATAAAAATAAAAAAAATAGAAAAAGAAGGAAGCTTTATCTAAATTTTTTCGCTAGTCCTTCAGCATTGAACAATCGTATAATCTCTCTTGTTCTCTCGAAAGTTTCATCGTATATATCTTCTTTAGCTTCTTCATTGATATCCATCATCTCATCCTTGAATTCACTGAAACCATATTTCACACTAGACTTATCGTTTTCTTCTTTCCATTCTTCCATGTCTTCCTTCAATCCTTCAGGAAGATGTTTCCAAAGAATGTCTTGGAAGTTAGTTGCTACGTTCGCCTTCTTTATCTCAAAATCAGGGAACTGGTCCATGATTATATTTGGCGTACCTGAAGTACCGTGTTGTGCAATTCCACTAACACCGTAAGATTTGATCGCCTGTGCTATATCATAAGTTCTCCTGAGATGAATATGGGGCAAAGTCCCCTCACCGTAATGGCCATGTACAGAACCATTTGAAATCGCTAAAAGATTTGGACGTAAGTCCGCTTCTTCTAGTTTTTCAATGAAATAGACCGCTTCGCCTAGCTTGGTAATCTCTTCATCGCCCTTCACTTCCCCAACTTCGGCTTCCAAGGCGTGTCCATTTTCAACTATAGGTTCGGCCAACTTTTTCGCTGCCTCTAGATTTTCTTGTAGAGGTATGTAAGAAGCATCCACGCTAAAGGATGTGTACTCGTTTTCTATACCCTGATCTCTGAATTCCTTCGCTTTTCTCATATCTTCGTCAAGGTCATCTCCTCTACCGTAAGTGTTGTGGTCCTCATGCAAGAAATACATAGGATCTCCTACTTCGTCTGCGTATTCTTTGGTGAGTTCATTCAACTCTTCAGGAGAAATTCCAGTATAGCACGGGTCAAAGCTTTCAGTTTTCGCCAGTTCTATGGCGACGACACTATCTTCTTCCTCTGTAGCTGCTAGTATTGGTTCTATCGATAGCTCTGCACGGGTGTTTGCTGCAAGTACTGTAACTTTATCGTCTTTTATTGCTTCCCAAACTTTTTTTCCATGTATTCTCATATAGAATTCCTCCAGACAAGATGTGTTTTCATTAAATTAAAGAGTTCGCCTGAGGATCAGTACTGCACGAGAAACAAATCTGAATTCCTATAAATACAACAATCTTTCTTTGTAAACCTGGAATTCTGATAAGAACTTGTTAAGTTTTGATATAGGTATAACTGGAACATCTCTATGAAATTTAACCGGAGAATTACTGCTCGTAACTATCATGGGGTATTTTCTTTCAGAATTTTCTAACTTCTCCACCCTCTCCATCTGATCTTCGACGGCGCTCTTCAATGCATGTCTTATACGTCTCTTATTATCCCACTTTTTACAGTCCACAATTATCGAATAGTCATCTTTCGCGATGACGTCGTATTGTCTTTTACAATTTTCAAAAGTCTTCACTTCGCTAACCTCGACCTCATAATCGTGTAATTCAAACACTTCTCCCACTAATTTCTCAAACTTTTGCCAACTACAATCCTCTATAATATTTTCCAAGTCCGAATAACTTTCAGTCTCTTCTAAACTAATTTTACCACCTTCCCTAGGATCTAAAATATTCTAACAAATCATCGATGGGGAGGGTGTTTACAATATTTGACTTTTCACACCATCCCTTTCTAGCTTGCGAGACCCCAAAAGGGTGATAATCCAACTGATTCAACGAATGAGCATCCGTAGATATGACATAGTCAACCTCTTCACGATATTTTTTCACATTTCTCCAATCGAAGTTTAGACGAGTCGGTTGTGCACTTATCTCGATAGCTACATCCTCCTTTTTAGCTTTTTCAACAACCTCTTCTAAATCGTAACAGATTTGACCATTTTCGGGAAGGGTTCTGTCGAACGGATGAACAAATATGTCTACCGGATAACTCTCAAAAGAAGATAAGATATAGGGTGTAAACTCTTGAAAGTCTCCGTGAAGTCCAGCGCAAAGAATCTCAACCTCGTCAATCCAAGAATCTGGAATGTTTAATCCGTTCCTCTCGATATCAGCCTCTATACCTTGAATAACCTCAATATCCAATTTTTCATTAACCCTTTCAATTTCTTCACCTTGCTTCTCCAATAGGTCTCTGGACCACTTTCCATCTTCTTTGAAATAATGGGCATGATCCGTTATCAAAAGATATTCCAAGCCGTTTTTCGCTCCTTTTCTGGCCATTTCTTCAACAGTATTCTCTCCATCACTAAAATCGGTATGAACCTGAAGGTCTCCCTTGACTTCCGAGAATTCGACCAGATTCGGAAGATTTCCATCCTTAGCTGCGTCTATCTCACCCTCGTTTTCTCTCAGTTCAGGGGGTACAAACTCCATTCCTATTTTCTTATAAAACTCTTCTTCGATCTCGATCGGTATTTTTTCATCTTTAGAAGTCCATAACCCATCAATATCGATAGTTAACTCATATTCTCTAGCTACCTCTCTTAATTCACTATAGTGAGAGTCTGAGCCGGTTAGTTTCACTAAGGAAAATCCATAATTATCCTCTCCAACGGCAAACAGGTTGACCTTTAACCCGTCATCTCTTAAAATAGAAAATTTTCTATCATCTCTTTCAAGAACTTTCTTCACACAGTCTAAGTTACCAAAATAATCTAAACCGTTCTGTCTATCCTTCAAAACCGCTGCTAAATCAACCTCATCAAAATCAGGACATTTCCTTCTAAAAGATCCAACAGGTTCGACCTTTTCAAAATACTCACTATTTCTCAAATTCTCTATCAACCTCTCCACAACAGGCGCTACTCTGCCGAAAAGTTTCTTAGAAGAAGGTTCTTTCTCCACTTCAATATTCACCAAAATTTTTTCTTGCAAAATGTTATCTATATTACTGAAACTTTCCATCTTGGCCCGTTCAGACGCTTTCTCCAACTCCTTAACGGATTCAATACCACGATCTTTACGAAGAGCCTCTATCAAATCCGAATCGAGTATTTTAATCTTTTCTAATTGTTTTTCCTTCATGACTAATCACTTCTGAATAAAGTTTAAAGAAAAATAATCTCTCTACCTATATTTCAGGATTATTACCTGTTAACCTTTCAAAGTAATCTGAATAATGCATAAGTGTAGTTCCTATAATACTCATGACAAGAACATAACTCACCGCAAAAGCGTTTATCATTTGAGGATTAACTCCAAACTTAATAGCTCCAACACTGGACATCACCACACTAGCTATAACTAAAGAAAACTCACCGCGGGTAATCATTCCCAATCCCACCCTATTCGACTTTATCTTATCAAGACCATAAAATTCTCTCGCACTGTAATAGGAGGTCAAATATTTAACCAAACCAGTCACTACTACAGCAATCGAAAGTAACGGGATGACTTCCACAAACAGAGTTGGATCCGTAGTCCACCCTATCCAAAAGAAGAACAATCCGGAAAAAACATACCTAATAGGTTCAACAAGTTTCTCGATCCTATCACTGTACTCGGTTTCGCTGAAAATGAGCCCCACAACAAAAGCTGCAACAGCTTCACTAACACCAGCAAGCAAACCTGCACCAGCAATGAGCAATGTCACACCTACTATACGCAAAACAGTAAACTCATCAGAATCATCACTCACCAGCCTCTTGAAGAAATCCGTTCCAAGATAAACTAAGATAACAAGAAAAGCGACAAATCCACCAGATATCAAAAGAGAACCAAATAGTCCTCCAACTCCACCAGTTCCTAAAAATAACGCCGAAATAAATGCAAGATAGATAGCTATGAACAAATCTTCGTAAACGAGCATACCTAATATCGGTCCACTTTCTTCGTCTGCAATCCAACCCAGATCAATCAAAGATTTGGTTATTATGGCACTTGAAGAGATATATACAATCCCTCCGATAATTATAGCTCCAAAAATGTTCCCAAGAATAATATAACCTAAAATTGTCCCCACGACTAAATTTAAAAGATCAATAGTTCCCGCTTTAGAAATTCTGCTTTTATGATCTGAAAGCTGTCTTAGACTAAACTCCATACCTAGGAAGAATAGTAGAAACACAATACCTATCTGAGCCCCTATTTCAATGAAACTTCCTGCTGCACCTTCTCCTATGAACGCTATTTCACTGAAAGGAATACCAACTCTGCCCAATACATGCTCTCCTAGAAATAATCCTAAAATTATGTAAATTGGTATTGTAGATAGGTCTGTTTTAGAAGCAATAACTCCTCCAACCGCTATGGTTATGAATACAATACCAATTTCTAACAAGGTTGTCTCAAAAGGCATTCTTTAAACCTGGCACTTCTCACATAAATCCGAATGCTTCCCTTCCGGTTCTAGAACGATTAAAATGTCATCTTTCTCTATCTGTTCATCTGGCTCCAAATTAACGATAGTAGAGTCCCCTCTATGAATCGCTACAATCTCCGTTTCACCTAAATCCTCAAGTTCTCCGACTTTCTCTCCTTCTAATTCCGAACACTCTTCGACCTCTATCCACTCCAAAATATGATCCTGGTCCAACTTAGTTTCAATATGCTCTTCAGCTATCGGTTGGAAGTAGGAACCTTCAAGAATAGCTCCAAGTTCCCGAGCCTGAGTGTCGGAAAGTTCAAACAATTCCTCACTATGTTCTTCTCCTTTCTTTTTCATATGGACTTCTCGCTTACCCGTATTGTGGATAATAACGATGACCTCTTTTTCATCGTCCTCAACGATGAACTTTTTCCCAACTCCAGGAAGATTTATCTTTTCTACAGGCATTATATCAAAATAGAATCTGAATCCTTAAAATTATTCTGAATGGTTAAGATTATTACAAAAAATATCAAAGATTATTTCATAGATAGGGCTGGATGAAAATGTCTTTGAGACTTATTGAAATGATAATTCCAAAGGACCAGAAAGAGAAATGCGCAGAAATACTTGAAGATAATGAATTTGTCCTAGACTACTGGCCCGACACCCATCTGGACAAAACTGACTCTATCAAAATAGTTCTAAAAGCCGAAAAAAGTCAAAACGTGATCGATTCTCTCAACGACAATTTCTCCCATTTAGATGATTTCAAACTCATAGTCCAAAAGCTAGAAGCCATATCACCGCAACCGGAAGAAGACGAAAAAGAGGAAGATGAAGACGAAGAAAAGTCCGAAGAAGAGAAAAAAGAATCACGCAGCATAAGCAGAGAAGAGCTTTACTCTACCCTTTCCAGCAAGAGCGAACTCTCAGGCGACTATCTCTTACTAATAGGACTGGCCGCTATAGTTGCTTCCATAGGCGTTATGGGTGACACCATAGCTGACATAGCAGTGATTATAGGGGCAATGGTTATCGCTCCGTTCGTGGGGCCGAATATGGGGCTTTCACTAGCCACGACCCTAGCGGAGCCGAAATTAGGGAAGGAATCTATTAGAACGATATTTTTGGGTATTCTGACAGCTTTTCTGATAAGCGCAGTAGTAGGTGCGGTCCTCCTAACCACTCCAAATACTGAATTCATAATGACCAGATTACAACCCGGAGTTGGAGACGTAGTTTTAGCCCTTTCAGCAGGAATCGCGGGAGCTATTTCGTACACTAGAGATGTGGCAACTGCCTTGATTGGTGTGATGGTCTCTATTTCCTTGCTACCTACGCTGGTTACTTCCGGATTGTTGTTCGGAGCAGGGTTCTTGGGAATGGCCGGAAGTTCTATGGTTCTCTTTCTGATCAATCTCACTTGCATAAACCTGGCCGGAGTTTTGACATTTCTAGTCGAAGGGATCAAGCCACGTACCTGGTATCAGGCTGATAAGGCTAAAAACATGACCAGGTGGGCTATGTTCATCTGGCTCTCTATGCTCTCCGCCCTGATAATTGTGATTTTCTTCTTCATTTAGCCGAAAAGGCGTTTCGACGAGCCTATCAGATGTTCCGATTGTTAAATAGTGAAAGTGAAAGGAAAACTAGTCCGTCTAAGTACTGTTATTGATAGAACTACTTACGATAGCCTTCGACACACGCTTCTTTCATTCGTCTAGCGAAACGCCCTATCTCCTCCAACGTATCCTCGGGCGTGGATAGATTCTTCTCGTAAATATTACCTAAAGCGCTCCCTGTGATTACACCATCGGCCCCAGCAGATGTCAATGCTTTGGCATGGTCCCCTTTGGAAACTCCGAAACCGGCCATCAGAGGTATTTCGGCGGATTCGTTTACAGATTCCATCAGTCCCTTGGTAGCTTTCGGAACTTTATCTCTAGCTCCCGTGACCCCTTCCATATTGACCACGTAAAGAAATCCGGAGGAAAATTTGGCAATCTTGTCCAATCTTTCTTCAGAAGTGTTCGGGGTAACTTGAAGTATTACATCTATCCCTAGTTCGTCGGCTTTTTCTTTTAGAGAATCTGCCTCTTCAAGAGGAATGTTGGGAACTATAATTCCTTGAGCTCCCGCTCCCTGCAACCTTTTTAGAAAAGCATCCTGACCATAAGTGTAGATTATGTTATAGTAAGTAGTGACGATTATCGGTACATCCACTCCCACTGACCTCAACTTTTCTATCCCTTGAATACAGTCCTCCGGAGTGATACCGTTTTCCAAAGCCCTCTCACAAGCCTTCTGAAACGTTGGGCCGTCCGCAGTCGGATCGGAAAATGGGATTCCAAACTCTATGAAATCCGCTCCATTCTCCGCTAGCGTCTTGATCTCTTTTCTAGAAAACTCAGGAGTCGGATCTCCATAGTAGATATGGGGCATATAAGCACCCCCACCTCTTTCTTTCAATTTTTCAAATTTTTCTTCAATCCTCATCATCCAAATACCTCAAAATCGAATCCATATCCTTATCTCCACGACCTGAATAGTTCAAAACCACTGTCTCATCACTATCAAACTCATCTCTATTGTTGACCAAATAAGCTATCGCATGAGCAGTCTCAAGGGCCGGAATAAGCCCCTCACTCTCCGACATAACTTCGACCGCTTCAAAAACTTGATCATCAAAAGCATAACACGCCTCCATCCTACCGGTCTCGTAAAGATGGGACAACTGAGGCCCTCTGGCCGGATAATTCAAACCAGCGCTCCTGGTCTTAGACGGCTTTATCTGACCATGTTCATCTTGGAGGGTATAAGTGAGGGCCCCGTGGATCACGCCTGGAGCCCCAAGTTGAAATGCAGCAGCGCTATTATCCGAATCCAGACTTTGCCCTCCTCCCTCGACAAAATAAAGTCGAACATCCTTATCTATGAAGGGCCTGAAAGCTCCTAACGCATTACTTCCTCCACTCCCACAAGCAACTACCGCATCAGGTAAACTTCCTTCCTTCTCAAGAATCTGATCCTTGATCTCATCACCGATCACGCTCTGAAACGAAGCCACTATCTCAGGATATGGATGAGGACCCACCGCTGAACCCATCAAATAGTGAGTATCCCCGGAACAAGATGCCCACTCTCTCAACGTATCAGAAACCGCATCTTTGAGAACTCCTTTCCCGATATCTACTGGCTCGATTTCTGCACCCAATAGTTCCATCCTTTCAACGTTCGTAGGCTGTCTCTCGATATCTCTAACCCCCATGTAGACATGTACATCGAGATCCAGGGCATTTCCGGCCATAGCAGATGCTACGCCGTGCATTCCAGCCGCAGTCTCAGTTATTATTCGCTCTTTTCCCATTTCACGGGTCAAAAGTGCCTGTCCTAAGGTATTATTTAACTTATGAGAACCTCCGCAAAGCAAGTCCTCCCTTTTAAGGTAAACTTTACATCCGATTAGGTCGCTGAAATTTTCGGCATGATAGAGAGGTGTCGGTCTCCCTCCAAAATCTTCCAGCAAACCCTCAAACTTTTCCCGAAATCTTGACTTCGAGTAAGTTCTTTCAAATTCTTCCTCCAGTTGAATCAAAGATGGCATCAACATTTCATTCACGAAACGACCGCCAAACTTTCCAAATCTTCCATCGTCTCCAACTTTCACTTGAACCATCAGTTTTCACCTCTTTCAATGAATTCTTTCACCAATTTGAGACTTTTCTTCCCAGGTTTTGACTCTACACCACTGGCCACATCGACCGCATATGGATCTACCGTTTCCACAGCTTCCTCCACATTTGCCGATGTCAAACCACCAGCCAAAATTACCTGAGTTTCTAAAGAATTCACAATTTTCGAACTTATATCCCAATCGTGAGTCATCCTATAGCCCTCATGGGGCCCTTCCGTGTCAAGTAAAAGCAAGTCAACTATCTCCGCTCTCCGTTTTGCTTTTGAAATCAATTGTTCAGAATCATTATGATTCGAAGATATCGAAAGGACGCCTATGATGCCTGTTTCAATATTTTTCTTCAAGTTTTTCAATTGGGATTCAGAAGGTTCAGAATGGAGCTGAATATAATCCGGATCAAATTTTTTCTCCATAATTTTTAACTTCTCCAACTCTTCCACCATAGTTATTATCACAGATTTAACATCCTTCGGAACAGTTTCGATAATATCCTCGGCCTTTGCCATATCCACCTCTCTTGGTGTTGAGACATCCACCTGGTTTATCACTCCCAGAAAATCTACGCCCAAATCGCAGACCATTTCAGCTTCCTCTGCCGAAGTTAGACCGCACACCTTTACTTTAACCATCGATTCCACCCAACCTTCGGACCTTTCTTTGAACATTTTCTGAACTCATAATCGCAGACCCCACCAAAACAGCATCTGCACCGGCCTTTGATACCTTGCTAACATCTTTTCTATTTTTGATTCCACTCTCGCTTACTAGTGTGAACTCGTCTGAAATATCGTTTGAAATCTTCTCAGTCCTCGACAGGTCTATTTCCATCGAACTTAAATCCCTATTATTTACCCCTATCAGTTTAGCTCCCGATGACAAGGCCAAATCAACTTGCTCCTCATCCCCTATCTCAACCAATGGCTCCATACCTAAATCACGAGCAAGTTCCACGAATCCAGGTAGCTTTTCTCCCAAAACTTCTGAAATCAATAAAACAGAGTCAGCTTTAATTTCTGCAGATTGATATAACTGGTATTCATCGACGATGAAGTCCTTCCTCAAAACCGGTATCTCAACTACGTTCAAAACCTCTTCCAAATAATCGACATCTCCATCGAAGTAAGAAGGTTCAGTCAAAACGGAAATTCCTGCAGCACCACCTTTCGATATGGATTTAGCCAATTTAGAAGGTTGAAAATTTTCTCGAAAAACAGTGGATGTTGGAGATGTTTTTTTCAACTCACCAATCACTGAAATTTTAGAAGTAGACCCTATCTCGGCCACCAAGCTCCTGTTCTCATACGGTTCTATATCCATATCTTCAATAGCCCTCTCCTCTTTTTCTCTGGCTACCCGTTTTCGCACAGTTTCAACTATTTCATCCAATATACTCATGACAATCCTCCAATTGTGTCAGTTTATCCATATTTCCACCAGAAGACTTCACTAACTGAACTAATTTTTCATATGCCGCACCTGAATTTATCGACTCACGAGCCATCTCAACCCCCTCCTCCAAGTCTTCCGCCTTTCCACCTACAAAAACCGCCGCAGCCGCATTCAGTAAAACTATATCCGTCATAGGGCCACTCTTCCCTTTCAAGATATCGAGCATTATTCTAGCATTTTTAGAACAATCTCCCCCGGAAATTTCATCTACTCTTCCCTGATCAATACCAATCTCCTCCGGACCCATCACAAAATTTTCTATTTCCCCATCTGAGAGCTTGGAGATCTTTGTCTTACCCACAGTCGATATCTCATCAAGACCATCCATACCATGGACCACAAGCGCCCTCTCACAGTCCAATTTTTTGAGAACTCTCGCCATCTTTTCAGTCAAACTTGNNNCATACACACCCATCAACTGAGCATCGGCCCCGGCCGGATTTGTTAGAGGGCCCAAAACATTGAAAACGGTCCTTAGTCCAATNTCCTNNCTCGGTCCAATGGCATGCCTCATAGCTTCATGAAAATTAGGAGCAAACATGAAACCAATTCCTATATCCTCAATATTATTCTCTACATCCTTCGGAGAAGCCTCTATATTCACCCCTAAAGATTCGAGAACATCAGCACTCCCTGACTTACTGGTAACAGACCTGTTACCATGTTTGGCAATAGGTACACCAGCTCCCGCAGCGACAAACATAGCGGAAGTACTGATATTGAATGTATTCACATCATCCCCACCGGTTCCGCAAGTATCAACTAAGGTCTCATCAATCTCCGGATCGATAGTAGAAGCAAAATTTCTCATAACTCTCGCGAATGATGCTATTTCCGTCGGTGTCTCACCTTTAATTCTAAGCGCTGTTAAAAACGAGCCTATTTGTGAAGGTGATGCTTCACCTGACATGATATCTCTCATAGAATCCTCCGCTTCTTCGGGATCAAAATCTCTCTTTTCAACTAATTTTTCGATAGAGGATCGAATAGTATTCATGGTTCAATACCCTCCAAAAAATTCTTTATTATTCGGGTGCCATCTGACGTAAGAACTGATTCAGGATGAAATTGTACTCCGGTCAACGGATATTTTTCATGCTCGATACCCATAATTACTTCTTCATCATCTTGAGTTCTGGCTGTTATACGAAAACAATCCGGAAGTGAAGATTTTTTTACAATCAATGAATGATATCGTGCGGCTTCGAAGGGATTAGGAATACCCTGGTATAATTTTCCATCTTCATGGTTTATCTTAGAAGTTTTACCATGCATAAGCTGATTAGCTTGAGAAATATTTCCACCAAAAGCATGCGCAATAATCTGATGACCCAAACAAACACCTAAAGTCGGGATTTTCTTACCGAATTCTCTCACAACTTTTGTAGAAACTCCTGCATCTTCCGGAGTTCCAGGCCCCGGCGAAAGAACAATACCATCCGGGTCTACTTCTTCAATTCTATCAATGTCCGTATCATTCCTCAAGACCAGCGGCTCTGCTCCTAAATCTCCAATATATTGTACGATATTGTAGACGAATGAATCTATATTATCTATTACTAGTATTTTCATCATCAACACCTGCTGCTCGTAGAAGCGAACGAGCTTTATTTTGAGTTTCGTAAAACTCCTCCTCAGGATCTGAATCCGCTACTATCCCCGCACCTACCTGAATTTTAGCCTTCCTTTCCGTAGCAGTTAAAGTTCTAATAGTAATTGCAAAATCAGCATCACCTGTATAACTAATAGAGCCGACAGAACCTGAGTACACACCTCTATTTGTAGGCTCAAATTCATCTATTATTTCCATTGCCCTCTCTTTTGGCGCGCCAGTTACAGTTCCAGCAGGAAATAGAGCTCTTAACGCGTCGATAGAATCAAATTCATCTCTCAATTCTCCGGTGACAGTGCTTACGATATGTTGAACATCTCCATATTTTTCAATGTCCATAAATTCAGAGATATTCACTGATCCATATTCTGATACCTTACCGATATCGTTTCGCCCTAAATCCACTAACATTACATGTTCCGCCCGTTCCTTTTCATCGTTGAGTAGTTCAGTTTCTATATCAAAATCGTCCTCTTCATTTTCTCCACGTCTTCTTGTTCCGGCTATGGGTCGCGTCATGACCTTTCCTTCTCGCACGTTTACTAGCGCCTCTGGACTAGAACCTACAATTTTCTGTTCGGGGAAGTCTAGAAAGAACATATATGGGGAAGGATTTATCCTTCTTAGATTCGTGTAAAATTCATCTAAATCTAGAGAAGGGGTCAACTCTATGCTTCGCGAGATAACGGCTTGAATTACATCTCCAGATTTTACATATTCCTTAATTTTTTCAACGTTCTTTTCAAAGTCTTTTTTCTCAATATTGGTACTAACTTCGATCTCATCTAGTTCATATTCGGACGATTCTCGTTCTGTCGAAGTCAAACTTTCCAGTCTAGAAATGGCCTTTTCATGGACATCTTCAAAATTTGTTTTTTCTGAAAACACCATCAAAGAGGCATAATAAGTCTGACCTTTCTTGTGGTCGAAGACTATAACGGCTTCTGGTAGAGTAAATTCAAGAAGAGGATTATGAGAACGACTATCCCTTTTAGACTCTGAGAGAATATTTTCAAAGACATAATCGTAACCAAGGTAACCTGTCACACCCAAAATATAACGTGGCAAGTCAAATCCAAGTATCTGCATTTCATCAATGAACATGGCCTTTCGAAGTGTTGCCAAAGGATCAAAATATTCATCACATTCTTCTAATCTTTTTTTCGAAAGTTGTGTGAGATCTTTCCTTCCATCAATTTCTATATGAGATCCATTGTGTCTTAGATGAAGCAGTTGTCCGACCCCTATTACTGAATATCTGGAAACGTATCGGGAGTTACCTAGTGATTCTAATAGATAGGTAGTCTCGAAGTTTTGCCTTATGCTTAGAAATAACTCTGACGGATTGGATATACCCGTCTCACTCCTAACCAAGGGGACCAAACATGGTTTATCCATTCCCTTTGCCAGTGTCCTAATATCTTCAGTCTTCGGAAATACCCTCATTTTATCAACAGTAAATAGAGTATTGTACTATTTAAAACCCTATTGTACATTATTGTACTAAGAAATATGTAAGCGAAGTTGAAAAATTATATTTAGAAAAAAATATGACCCGGTCAAAAACTATAGATATTAAGGTTAGAAAGCTGTTAATTGAGAATTAGGGATATTTTGAATCTTAAAAAGATACTCATTTTACTAATTTTTACATGGTTTGCCATTACTTTGGCAGGGGGTTTAACCTTAAGAAATACTTTAGAAGGGTCCTCGGAACCAATAACACCAGAAAAATCAGAAAGAACCTCAAGACTTGCCTTTTTTTCAGATATCCACATTCAAAACTCAAATGGAGAAGTTCAAACCGATTTTGGATCTCCGAGCTCAGAAATTCCTAAAAATACCAAAGTAGCACTTGAGACTCTAAATCCTGATTTTATATTTAATCCGGGAGACGCAACTAGTCATGCTGAAATCGACGAATGGAAAGGTTACAAAAAATGGATTGACGGTTTCGAAGCCCCAGTTTTTGACGTATTTGGAAACCATGACAGAGAACACCATCCAGGGGATAACTATGGAACCGGTTACTTTACCGAGCTGAACCGAACTTCAGGAACAAAAGTTCTAAAATTGGGCAATAACGTCTTCATACTTGTTTCTGAAGAACATAACCCGGAATTCGACAACAATAATCTTGCCAGCACAATCCCGAAAAAAAGGTTCGAATTCATCGAGAAGTATC
>JGI1684J13235_1000263_pt1 | contig 19999 bp, 17 predicted proteins | sample PonA232FremontCA_2_FD_13235 | JGI IMG/M metagenome (IMG submission 13235) | reverse complement strand
GCCAGGATCAAACTCTCATATTTAATCCTCAATATCTCTATGCGATATTACTTACCTTGCTGTCTATGCCCGACTCACTATTTAATTGTCAAAGAACCAAAAGTTACTTTTTGTCTTGATCTCATCTCGACAAGAAAACTAATTTATCAAAATCTTTTTGCTTGTCAAGTGTTTTATTTAACTTTTTTCCCAACCTTTTCTTGAATATCTTAAAAACAATTTCGGCCAAGGAAGATATACAAATAGCTACAAATTGTCCTGTTGTCAAACACATTTTCAAATCTTTGACAACCTTTTAAACAAGCGCTGTATCCACCTTAGTGCACGGCATCCAATAGCATCTCATCCCTGTGTATTGCCTCCTCGGATTCAACTGAAAAGCCAAGGGCACTGGATATTTGGGTACTCTTTTTACCCTTGATCTTTTCCATATCCCGGGAACTAAATCTAGTTATACCCACGCCTACCTGCTTTCCCTCGTGGTCCTTGATTCTTACCAAATCCCCGGCTTGGAATTCATCCCTCACATCCAGCACCCCTGCGGGCAACAGGCTTTTACCGCCAAACATCAATGCCTGTACTGCCCCCTTGTCAATAAACAAACTACCCACCGGGTCCAAATTGTATGCAAACCAGAACTTTTTCTGGGATACCACTTTTTCATCAGGCAGAATCCATGTTCCCAAGTCCAATCCTGAAAACACCTTTTCCAGCACGAATGTCTCCTTCCCGGAGACTATCAAAGTAGGAACCCCCAATTGGGAGGCCCTCCTGCCAGCCAGCATCTTGGTATGCATTCCCCCGGATCCGGCGCTTGTCTTGCCGTTGCACTGGGATTCAATATCCCAATCCTTGATAGAGTGTATACAATCGATCTTTTCCGCAGCAGGATTCTCTTCCGGATTTTGCGCAAACACACCCTCGGCGCTGGTCAAATTGATGAAAAGATCCGCTTGTACCAAATTCAAAATCAAGCTGGCCAAAAAATCGTTTTCACCGAATTCCAGTTCCTGCACCACTACTGTATCATTCTCGTTAACTATCGGAATGACATTGTTATTCAGGAGGCTATAGAACGTATTGCGTGCATTCAGGAACCTGTGCCTGCTCCTCAAATCATCTCTTGTCAACAGGATTTGGGCAGTCACCTTTCCATACCGTTCAAATGCCCCGTCGTAAATATGCATCAGCCGGCTTTGGCCAATAGCAGCAGCAGCTTGTTTTTCAGCCATGGTATGTTCACTGAACAGCGACTGCAAATAGTTAGTCCCAGCGGATACTGCCCCTGAAGACACCAGGATCACCTGTTTTCCCCTGTCAATCAAGTTAGAAATCTGATCCGCGAGCCTGCCCACCACGTTGGCATCCACCCCCTCCGGGGAGGTTAAAACCGCACTGCCAACCTTGATCACGATCAACCTTGCAGTATCCAGGATTTGATCCCGCTTTTCCCGCCAATTGTCTTTTTCCGGCATAAATCGTTCACAAATTGTTTTAAGTTGTTAGTTATCTGTTACCAGTTATCAGTTTTATGTGGTACAAAGTCAACTCTCATGCCCCTCGGGTACAACGAAGCATGTGCAATCTCAACTACAAAGTAGCGCGCGATATCTCGACTACAAAGTAGCAAGGACAGTTCTTTTTTCACTTAAAACCCTAAAACTTTCCCATAGTAACAGTGTATATTAATACATGAGGATTTCAAAGGCTTAAAGCTTTGATGTAGATGGGAGAATTTTCCTCCAAGCACTAATTAGTGCCTGACCGAAAACTGTGATTGGACGTAAACTTGCACATATACAAGGAGCAAAAAAATTTTAAAACCGCAGTGTATATTAATACATGAGGATTTCAAAATTTTGCAGCGACGAAGTAGATGGGTGAGTTTTCGTCCAAGCACTAATTATAACTATTCCCCCAGAACCCCCCAAAGGTAATCCAGAAATTCCTGGATACCTTCCCTGTTCAGGGCCGAAATAAAAAACACCCGGAGATTGTCCTGCTCAGCTCGGGATCTTAATTTTTCCAAAGTCTCCCTGCTGCATAGATCTATTTTGTTCACCACCTTGATCTGCTTTTTGTTTCCCAACTCCTGGTCAAACTGGCTCAATTCCTGATTTACCAGGTCAAAACCGGACCAGGGATCATCTATATTCAAATCCTCTGTACTGAGCAAATGAATCAAAAATTTCGTCCGGTGGGTATGCCTCAGGAAATCGTCACCCAAACCGTGACCGGTATGCGCTCCTTCAATAATTCCGGGCATATCGGCAATCACTTTTTGATTCCCGATATCATCGACTATAACTCCCAACTGGGGATTCAGTGTGGTAAATGGATAGGATGCAACTTCCGGCTTGGCATTGGATACTGAGGACAAGAATGTGGACTTTCCGGCATTTGGCAGACCTATGATACCGACATCCGCTATCATTTTCAACTCCAGGAACAATTGGCTCTCCCGAGCCTCGCCCCCAGGTTGGGCCTCCCTGGGAGTCCTGTTGACAGAACTCTTGTAGTGTATGTTCCCTTTTCCACCCCTGCCGCCCTCTGCAATCAGAACACTCTGATCTTGGGCCGCCAAATCTGCCAAGAGCTCTAGTTCACCGAATTCATCAGTACAATAAACCAAAGTACCAACCGGGACATCAATTACCAAATCCCTGCCGGAGCGTCCGTGCTTATCCTTGCCCTGGCCGTGGGCCCCCCTTTCAGCGGAATAAAAACTCTTCAACCTGAAATCGTACAATGTCATCAACTTGGAAGAAGCCCTGAGATAGACATCTCCGCCCTTCCCACCGTCTCCACCGCTAGGTCCTCCCTTGGGAACGAACTTTTCCCTCCTGAAGGATATACAGCCGTCGCCTCCCTTGCCAGAGCGGACCTTGATCTTGGCTTCATCCACGAAATACATAATCCATCCCATTACACCCGCTCAGTATCTGAACGTGCAGCATTCCTGCCTTGTTGCGGCACTGAAACGGGACTTTCTCTATTGTTCGGGAAACTGTGCAGGTCCTGCATCCTGTTTAGATATGTTAAACCCTGGTGCAAAAACACGAAAAGGCAGAAGGTATCCCTCCTGCCTTTTGATTATCCCTTAGTTTAAGAAACTTTTACCAGCTTATGCTTCTGCAGGTTCTATATTTATCCTGGTCTTTTTCTTGCGCTTGCGAGTAAATTTTTCGAATTTGACTTCGCCTTCCACCTTGGCAAACAGTGTATAGTCACTGCCTATACCCACATTTCTTCCCGGATATATTTTTGTACCCAACTGTCTTACCAGTATGTTCCCGGGGATAACTTTTTGTCCCCCGTATTTCTTAACGCCCCTGCGCTTCCCAATACTGTCGCGGCCGTTCTTTGTACTGCCACCCGCCTTTTTGTGAGCCATAAATTACCTCCTGATATATATTTACAGCTATGCCTGAATAGATTTGACTTTCAGTTTAGTAAGGTATTGCCTGTGACCAATCCTTTTCCTGTAATCCTTTCTCTTTTTGTATTTCAATATCTTGATCTTCTTGTCCCTGGCCTGCTCCAATACCTCGCAGACCACCTTGCCGTCCAGGGTGGGATTGCCTGTTTTTACATCACCGTTTTCATCACTCACCATCAAGACCTTGTCCAGTACTATCTCTTCTCCCAGCGGGGCATCCAACTTTTCCACGTCAAGGATTGAACCTTCCTTAACCTTGTGTTGCTTTCCGCCAGTATTGACTACAGCATACATATCTCAAACCTCCGATTAAGTAAAAGAGTTTTATATCTAATTTTTTTTCACAAGTCAAGACAATTGTTATACAAAACCTCGGTATTTTTTTCTTAATAAAATATTGCTTGTTATCAATAAGTTATCTTTTTACTCCAGTTTTGCTTTGCAAATAAATTACTATTTAAACGCTTAACACTACAGCGAAACCTTGAATTACAACCATTCTTGTCATTCCGGCGAGGGCCGGAATCCAGTTCTTTGTCTAGATTCCTGCTTTCGTAGGAATGACGAATATAAAAAGTAACTTTCGCTGCAGTGTTAATGTTTCAAGTTTTATTAAATCTTTGGTTTTATTTCTTGATCCAGTTGGTCAAGATTGCCCGAATTTCGATATTAGATATTCTTGATCCAGTAGGTCAACCGAATTTTATTCCTAGAACAAGAAAAAATTCAAATACAAACCACAAATTGAATCCTAGAACAAAAAAGCCGTGTATACAAAACTGCAAACAATACCTATTGAATCTTGTCCGTCACCCTGGCCAACACCAGCACATCCACCCTCTTCACCCCGGCAGAATTCAAAACATCCGCACAAGCCTCTATAGTAGATCCGGTAGTATATATGTCATCCACCAAAAGCACCTTTTCCCCGCGAAGTTCTCTTGTATTCACCTCTATCGCGTCTGCCAGATTCCTTTTCCTCTGCTCCCTGGACAACCCCACTTGCGAATCTGTATCCTTCACCCTGCTCAAAGCCCGGGGCAGCATCCTTATCTTTTCTTTATCCGAAATTCGCTTCGCTATCTCCCTGCTTTGATTGAAACCTCTTTGCTGTAGCCTTTTGGGATGCAGCGGGACCGGGACCAAAACATCCGGAGGGAACTCCCGGTTGTGCATTTCATAGGCCCTGTGCATAAGTCTCTGCAAGAGCCTGCTTATCCCCAGATTGGAATTGAACTTGAAATCAATGATCAAATCTTTCAACATCCCGTCATATAGGTTGAAAAATCCTATTTGAGACCAGGATTTGGGATTTTCTCTACACTCCAGGCAAAGATACACGCCTTCACCGGGGGCAGTATACATAGTTCCGCACCCCGGACAAAATCCATCTTGCAAGGGCCTTAATTCAATCCGGCATTCCGGGCAGCAATCAAACTCGAGGTCTTTTGTGCGGCATATATCTCCGCAAGCGATGCACCTCTTTGCCACGAGATTCGATATAGATTTGCCAGGATTGCGAAACAACATAAAGCTTACAACCACACTGTACTACTGGAAAAAGGGATTGAAACGAATCTCCTCCTGCACTGTTGTTACCGGTCCATGCCCGGAATAGATTTCAGTATCCCCTGGCAACACAAAGACTTTCTCCTTTACCGACTGTATCAAGGTCTCCATGCTTCCTCCGGGCAAGTCGGTTCTTCCTACCGCCCTGGGGAAGATGAGATCCCCGGAGAATATCTTTCCGGAATCCGGAAAATAAAAGGAAAGGCTTCCAGGAGAGTGACCCGGGGTAGCCAATACCTGGCATCTTTCTCCGAGAAAAGTGTGCTCCCCTGGATAAATAGGCTCGTATTCGAACTTTTCCACCGGCGGGAAACCCATCATTCCGCCGCTTCCCTCCACCTGGGCCTGAAGCAGGGAATCATCTTCCGGATTGGCCAGAATAGGTGCGCCGGTAGCCTTTTGCAAAGCCTTGTTGCCCAACATGTGATCAAAATGGAAATGCGTGTTCAGAATATAGTGTAAATTGATCCCCTTGTTTTGGATATGTTTGACAAGGCTTTCCGGATCTCCGCCCGGATCCACGACTATTGCCTCACTATCCTTGCTTATCAGGAAACAATTAGTTTGAATCGGTCCTAATTGAAAATCCTTAACTTCTATCATTTGTAATCCTCCAGTTTTGTGTTCGAGGTTCTATGTTCGATGTTCGAGTGCCACCGGACAAGATGGCCCTGTGTTATATGAAACCCTGAAAGGGTTGTTCATTACAGCCCGGGGCTTTAGCCCCGGGGGCATTGATTAAAAAAATTTCAGCCCTGTAAGGGCTTATTAATGTTTTACATAATCTGTAACAAATTTGTATTTGTCTATAATCCGCCCTTTCAGGGCTCAAAAAAAATCGAAATATCATTAATACCCAGGGCTTTCGACCTGGGCTAAAATAAGTCACCCCTTCGGGGTTTAAAACCTCAAAGGGAAAACAACTTATAAAGACAACAGTTTAAATCCGAAACAAATTCGTTTAGTTGCAAATTACATGTTTACATGAATTCTTAGTTATTATAAGTACAACCTATTAATATACAAATTCCTGTTATGGGAAAGATAGTTTTATAACGGATTTTTTCTGGAGTCAATCATTTATAACTTTTTGTAATATTTATTAATTTTATAACCTGACATCATCTCCAATTCAAAAAACGGTAAATCCATGAACACATCCACGCAACTAGCAGCAAAAGACCTGATTGTATACGAGGAACTGCTTGCATCCAAGCTATCCCTGTTTTTGAGCTTTTCTTCCGGTAATCTCTATTTTCCGCGGAACATACCAGCAGAAATGAAAACTCCGGAAAGCGGATACATTCCCATGTATCGGCAAAGGGACGAGAAACTGTTCCTGCCATTGATGTATCAGGGCAATTTACTGGGAATCTTCATAGCCCAAAACGTGCACCCTGAAGAATACCAGTTTTTGCAATCCCGGATTACCAAGGCCGCGGAACTCTGCCTGGAGAATCTGGCCATGCTCAAGGCGAAGCAGTCTGATACACTTACCTGCCTTCACAACAAGGAATATTTTTTATCCCTGCTAAGAAGCCAGCTGGAATGCATCAGTGAGTCGTTTATCAGAAAATACGTGGACGACTGCAATTTTTCCGATTATGCGGCGCACTTCAGCCTGATCCTGATAAATGTGGACGATTTCTCCAGGATCAACAGCAAGTTGGGTTACAGGTTCGGTGACAGGGTGATTTGCAATATAGCAATAACCCTGGAAAATGAATTGCCGCTTCAAGCAACCGCAGCAAGGTTGGAGGCAGACAACTTTGCAGTGGTTTTACCTGAAACCAGCTTGGCCAAAGCCAACATGACAGCGGAAGACCTGCAAGCAAAAATTTGCCAAACCGAGCACATCTATCAACCCACGCAGGAAGTCTTCAAGACCACCTGCAGTTTGTCCACTATCCATTATCCCGGGGACTTTTCAGTACAGCACTCCAATCAGGACTTCCATGAACAATCCTTTTTGCTCCTGGAACAGGCCTATCAAGGCATAGATGCAGCCAAGCAAAGGGGGAAAAACCTGGTTCAACCCTATTCGGATATCCTGAAAAAAGTGGGCATAGTAAGCAAAAACCTGACCCCGAACAGACTCCGGGTTAATATAGGTTCCAACCTGCGGGCCGCTGCCGGACAACGCTACAAGGTGTTTTCAGCTGACAGGGACATGGAGGGCCAATCACTCAAGGGGGAAATCATACTGCTAGACATCATGGAGGAGGAATCCGCGGCAGACATACTTTATCACAACGACCCCGGAACCAATCTGGAACCCGGTGACCGCATCCTGTATGCAAGCCAGGAGCATTCCATCCGGAATTTCTTTCCCGCACCCGGGGGCAGCGACTCCATCCCCCGGGAAGCCGAGCAAATACTCCCTTTACCGGATTTCATCAAGTACTGGCACCGGCACAGTTCCCAAGCCAGGCATTTCTGCATGATCCTGTTATGTATAACAGAGCATTCCGCTTTTGAGTCGCAAAACGATGCAGGTAGTGAAACTTCGGATATATATTCCGCCCTATCTAGCGCNCTGAAGGCCTATCTGCCATCTGAAGGCATGGTGGGGGAATACAGTACCAACGGCCTGATTATCTACCTGCCGCATACAAACCCGGAGCAGGCAGAAGAAATCGCTTGCAAAATCCGGGAAGAGGCCTGCAAAGGGAATCAAGCCTCCCTCACCCTGGGGATTTCCTTTTACCCCTGCTTTCATTTCAATAAAAGCGAGATACTTACAAATTGCAGGAAAGCCTTCGAACACGCCCTGCTCATGCCCATCCCCAAACTTGCAATTTTCAACTCCACCTCCCTGACCATAAGTGCGGACCGCCATTTCACACACGCGGACCTGGCCAATGCAATAGAGGAATACAAGGGCGCGCTTTTGATGGATTCCGGCAATCACACCGCACGCAACTCCCTGGGGATATGCTATGCCAAGCTCGGACAGCTTAGCTCCGCATTCCAGGAATTCCAAAAGATCGCAGACCAGGAGCCAAACAACCATTATGTCCTGTACAACCTGGGCTACACCTATCTAAAGCTGGATCGTGTTGACGAGGCGGAACAATGCTTTTGCAAATGCCTGGAATACTCCGGTAACCACGAGGATGACCCCGCGGTGCCGGAACAGGTATTTTCCCTGCTTCGGCTGGGGGAAATAGCGGAAAGAAATCAGGACCCGGAGCGGGCAAGGAATTTCTACGGGCAGGCCCTGGAGGGGCAGGAAGGTGCCGGGCATGCATACCGCTTTTTGGGGAACCTGGAACTAAAACAAGGCAACTGGGAAACTGCCAAGAACAACCTGCACCAGGCACTGATACACAACCCCCGGGATGCGGAGGCCATGTACCTCCTGGCCAGGATATACCTGGAGCAGGGAGAAGACCCGGAGGTTGCGGAATCCCTAGCCCAGAAGAGCATCGGTATCCGCCCCCATGTGCAACACTACCGGGAACTCCTCAGGCAAGCCCTGCTAAGCCAGGACAAAACCCAAGAGGCCAGGATCCTGCAAAACAGTATCAGGGACACCTCCAGACAAGAATCATACCCCCTGCTGACCTAAAACTTTCCAATCCTGTAAAAATCAATTCGGACCTTGTTCCATTTGCTCTACATGTTCTTTGGGTTCTGGCAAATCATCAGGGTAAGCATCGGGATACGGGCCGAGTTCACTTACTTCTTTTAAGCCCTGGTCATTTTTCTCGATCTTCAAAAGGAAACCGTTTTTGTTCACTATTTTAACTTCGCTCGATTTGTCGTAATACAAAACCTCGGTACCAGTATCCCGCTCTCTTTCAGGGGACTCTGAATGAAGCGTTCCGGTAAACAGCATTCCAACCAGGAACAGACCCAAAATCGGGATCAAATACTTCTTGACATTTTTTCTTGTATGGAAGTTAACCATAGCACCCTCTCTTTTAATAAGTTATTTCTGTTTCCAATAGAATATCTGAGGACCACTTTTTATGTCTTTAGTAACAGGGCCAATTGATAGGGCATCGCCTTCGTCGGATATAATAGTTGTAGGATCCGGGGCAATAGTTATATTTTCCTGCTGTAGCTTTGTGGATCGATCGTCCTTGCCCAACTCATCGTCTGGATCGCCATCATAGTCGTCGTAGACTGCTCCCCCGGTTTTATAGTCCAGTGCGTACAATCTGGAAACCCCCATATCAGAGTAGGTATCGCAGGGATCACTGCTTTTCGCCGCTTTTGTGGGGGCAAAAGTAGTAAAATAGACCACACCGTTATACACCATAGGCGTGGACAAGCACTTTTCCCCCTCGTGTTCAAGTTCAATATACCATCCGCGGTTGTACCTTGCGTTCAACTCCTCCTCGACAAGCTCTTGCTCAGTTGCATTACCTTCCTGAATCAGGTTGTCGGTAACATCCAGCATGACTTTTTTGGTACCGTCTTCATTATTCAAGGTATCAAAGTCACCGACTTGACTGCTCGTAGTAAGGTTTCCGGTACGCCAGTCATTCTTCACGCAGTAAAAGTAGTTAGTGGTGCTGTCGTCCAGTGGATTGGCCCGATCCCCGGTACCAAAGAACACATGCTGACCCACGACTTCATTCCAGGTTTCATTTTCATCATCATAGTATTCAATATATTCGAGAACAACATCCAACTCGTGGAATATTTTTTTCCCGCTGGATTCCGCTTCAAACAAGCGCATAGATTGCCAGTCAGCATTGAAGTCAGCATTTCTGAATGCAAACACGTTACCCCCCATGTCACCTGCATACATCTGGCTTACCAATTTTTCGCCGTCATCAATCATCTCCACAGCAAAGGCGCTGACAATGGAATCATTCATGGTGGAAATAGTTGAATCGTCGAACCTTTTAATTTGATTTCCGCTGGTTGCATCAATAACGGTTAGATCATTACCCTTGGGATCAGACGGTAGTGGAGAAGTGTCGTAACCTACATCATACCCGCCTGATAACAGAAAGGCCTCTTGAGAACTGTCCCCTCCTGTGGGAAATGTTATAAACTGAGGCTGCTTCCAGGATTGTCCGCTTACGCTTTTTTTGTACAGATACTCTGGAGAACCGATATTGGTAATATCGATCGCATAGTAGTTGTTTCCCCCGCGTCTTTCCCCGCAAATAACCACCTTACCACCTGAAGTATCCGCTACTGTCGGTGACCCATCCATAAAGTAGGAATGAGATCCAGTATACGCTTCTTGCAGCCGGCTGAACTGTTCTTCCGGAACAAAGGCCCATTCCTCGGTACCGTCATCATCGTCAAAGCAGTGCAGCATACCGTCATTGGAACCAGCGAAAATATATTTTCCATTTTCATACTTGGCCAATGCAGGTTTGGAGTGATTCAGATCACCCAGCCTCCAATCCTTGCCCTCCATGCGAATCTCCTTGATAATCTCGTCCTTTTCGTTTTCTGTTGACACACCAAAGTCACCTGGACTTAAGTTGGAATTGTCTTGGGAAAATGCGTTATCATTATTACTCAGGGCCTTATCTGCATTGAGATTGGAATATATATTCCTGTCCAGACTACGTTCACTCAATACTTGCCCTGCTCCACCTGATCCCACATCACCGCCATCAAACTGTCCTGTGGTCCAGCAGGATTGAGCCGTGCCATTTATTTTACCATCATTGTTCAAAATGGGATCGCACGGGGGATCGGAGCAACAGGATGTAAACTCTTGGTCATCGTTGATCCTGTATTTTTTCAAATTACCCTTCCACCTGCTTTGTGAAGAATTTTGTACAGTTGCATTTTGTGGTTGAAACATGGACATGTATCCGTATTCACCGGAATAGGCGTTGTTTACATCGTGCACTGGAACAGTGGGAGAGGTAAAGGAAGTGTTCTTGTCATCTATGTTGGCCATAATGGTATCAAATGCATCTGATAATTCATATTGGCTTGTAGCATAGAAAAACAATCCCCCATCATTTTCATATGGTGTGTTTTCCAACCCCGATCCGGTATCAGACGTGTCTTGAAGGATTTGTCGAGCTTCTTCATCCACGCCTTCAGAAAATCCGATGGTATGGGTAGTAATGGGTTGATTATATTCATCCACAAAATCATCGTTAATTTCATTGTCGTGCAAGAAATCTGAGACATCTTGGAGTTCAGGATCACCGGAATTGTAGTAATTAGTGTAATCGCTAGATGCACTTACTTCGTTCCCGTTAATCTCTTTATTACCAACATGGTTATCGTATGTTGGTTGACCGTCACTTAAAAGGATAATATGATTTTCTCTACAGTGATATTCAATAGGGTCGTAATTAGCATAATCAGTCCCGGAATTAAAAGCAGATGATTCTTCTGCAAAATATTTTCCGGCTTCAAACATCGTTTCTGCTAGCGGGGTCATACCATCCGCAGTAAGGTCATCTACAGCTTGTTTTAACTCGTCCTTGTAATTTTGTTTTGATGTGTCAGAGTCAAAGGTACCGTCCTCCGATAAGTAGTCATTTTTAGTCGAGAGAGGCTTTACTATCCATCCCCCTTCATATGAATTAAAAGTCATGATCCCTAATCTGTTTTCGATTGCGTAGTCGTATATCAAGTCCTTAACTGTATCTTTGGTTACTTCCATTCGAGTCGGCACCTGCGATGAGTCATAGTAATTGCATTCCCATTCCTGACACTCGGTATCAACGCAAACCGGATCTATACAATTATCATAATTACGTTCAACACATTCATATTCGTTACACCAAATTAAGCCCGGATCTATACAATTATCATAATTACGTTCAACACATTTATATTCGTTGCACTCAGTCTCTACACACTCTTGATCCACACAATCCCAACTTCCTCCGGCATTCTCGCATGCAGATGAAGTCTGTGGAGGCACCTCCGTTCCCATACTCCCGGAATTGTCGATTATTATCAGAATATTGGGTTCAACATCCTGTTCCACCACCCCGAAAATTTCGTTGTCATCAGCTACTGCCGGGATAGAAAGAGATAGAATTAGACTAAATACTATTAATAAAAATAAACTAATTTTTATCTGTACTTGTCGAGTAGACATATAATCCTCCTTTGAGGTTCTTCTATTTCTATTAACCAATGTGAAGGACTATGCCCCTCACAGAACCCGCCGTGCGATTTTCCCGCAACGGGCTCTTCGTTTATATTCACCTTAATAACTTTGCAACGTATATAGGTTATGGTATATTTTGGCTTTCGGAAGTGGAAAACGTTTCATATACTCATTAAACGTTCTCCAATTAAAGCTCTTTTTCTGACTACGTCTATTTATCCACTTATATGCCAGTTTTATTACCTGGTATCTATATTGCTTTATCCGGTCAAAATTACCACTAACTCCATAATACTGAAAATGACCTCTTAGTTTACTACATAGTGTTGGCCACCATTCCCTGAGCGGTACTTTATTTCGTATTGATTTCAGCCATTGGTTTATTTCCACTAACTTAGCCCTCAGTTTCTTGTTTTCCGTTCTTCTTCCCACCTTGAATCTGCCTTTGCGCGTTTTATCGCAAAAATGAGTGATTCCCAGAAAACTGAAACTTTCAGGTCGTTTACCCCGCCTTTTAGCATTGACCTTTGCATATGGTCCATACTCAATTATTCGTGTCTTTTCTGAGGATAAGGTCAAACCAAATTTGGACAGTCGATTATGAAGGCTACTTAGAATCTGATTCGCCTCTTCTTTGTACTGTACGCATATTATGAAGTCATCTGCATAGCGAGTTATACCTACATATCCTCTACTTCGAGGTCTGACACACTCTTCTATCCACAGATCCAGTACATAATGTAAGTATATATTGGCCAATATGGGCGAGATTATCCCTCCTTGCGGTGTACCCTGATCTGAGTCAAACCACTTACCTTCCTCCATTATGCCGGACTTGAGAAAACGCACTATATAGCGTATAAGCGCTTTGTCGCTGATACGTTGCTCAAGACAGTGTACCATCCAGTCATGATCCACATTATCGAAGAATCCTTTTATGTCTGCGTCAATTACATGGTTTACTGGATTCTCCATTATCATCTTATCCAGTGAATTCAGAGCTTGATGGCAACTTCTGCCTGGTCTAAAGCCATAGGAGAAGTCCATAAAGTCATTTTCATATATTGCCTCCAATATACGAGCAATACCCATTTGGACTATCTTATCTTCCAATGCCGGTATCCCTAATGGTCTTAGCTTGTTGTTAGACTTCGGTACATATACCCTAAGCACTGGTTGCGGATGGTATGAAAACTTTTTCATACGTCTAACCAAATCAGCTAAATTATCCGTTAGGTTTTCTTCATACTCAGAAAACGTTACCTCATCTACCCCACTAGCCTTGTCCTTCTCTAATTTGTAGAAGCACTCTCGCAGGTTAGCCTCGTTGAGCAGATGTACTAAGTTACTAAATTGACATTTCTGGTCTTGCTCCGCTATCTTGGATATAAGATTTAGCTTTGTTTCCATTAGATCCTCTAATTCGGTGATTAGTTAATGTTTCACCTTCATCTTTACATATAAACGTCAACCCCTTCGAGTAGCCCGTCTTCTGTTTGGCAGAAGTGACTCACCGGGTATTACCCGGCTACTCCTCTACTATGGGTTGATCCGACTACCTGCCAGCCTTCAGGAAAGCCTTCCCTTTTAAGTATAGCCGTCCTTACCTTGTTATACTTCTTGTTTCTTATTGTCCTTGCAGGTGAAGCTTACCTGCAATGACTTGGACAATGGTCTCGCACTTGCCCTATGTGCGCATCGAACAAGGAACTGTCAGGTCCTCCCAAGTTCCTAACGCTTCCATGCAGTATCATACCACGGCCTTAGACCCCGAAAGAGCGATTTATAACTCACCATTTCGCTATAAATCGTATTGTCTTCGAGCAAATGAAAACTCTCGACCTCTTTGACACGTAAAATTACGGGGCTCAATACCTTCACTTGCGTTGCGGTCTGATACCTCCAAGTTGCTGTGCTTCACCTGCTTTGTTACCATCACAGGCGCAACAACCTGTGCAGGGCGGGTGGTTAGTCCTTACCCTGACCGGACTTTAACCGGTAAGAAACGTTAAGCTTCGCTTGGCGCACTCATATTAAAACTCCTTTATATAAAGGTTGACCACAAGGCAAAAGCACGAGGCTTGAACCTTGTTAATATTTTTCATGTCCATCAGCTAATCGTGCACTTCCATCTGATCTTTCTCTTGAACTTAAAGCCCTTATTTGCAACAGACTTAGCAGGAAAGATACTTTTCACCGGATCCTTATTAATGAAATTTTTTAAAATATCCGACTTCAACCTGGGTTGAAGACTCAGTATGGTTTGTAATAACCGCGTAACTACGAATTGAAGATCCATTTCTACCAGACTTATCAGATTTAATGCTAAATCCCTTTCCAATGGTACTGTTTGGACTATTGAACTTTACATTTGGAAGATCATCCGTAGAGTTCTCTGTTAACCCTGTCACTGTAGTAATGGTCTCGTCCTTACCATCACTGTCAAAATCATATCCGAAAGAATAAACTGGATCAGGATCGGTCAACAAGGCAGATGTCGAATTGAGCCAACTGTTAGTAGCATTTGCAACCATGAGATTCAAGTGTGCATCACTTTGATAAAATTGCTGATTAGCATCCCTGTACTTGCTGGTTATTTCCAAATCCGTATTCGTTGTATTAATACCAGCAACACCGATAATTGTAAGCAAAAGCAACACAACTATCGTAGTTACCAATACAGCCCCTTCTTGGTTATGAAAATCATATTCATGCATAACTATCCTCTTAATGTGTTAACTTGTTGCTTTACTCCACTTTTTTCAATCCTGTACTTGAAGAAACATTTTTCCCGAATTGGGTCTTATCAGTATAGTTTTTTGATCAATACATGCATAAGCTGACATTTGAAACCAAATCCAACAGCCCTTTAATTAAACCCAGTCCCATTGCGCTTGACCCAATCCAAAGAAACCCTGCGATTCCGGCCATAGCTCTTCCAACTCACTGATACCTGAACTTGTTTGGCATTGCTCCCCAAATTGTCTACATCTGTATCAAATTCGTATACACGTCCTTTCTTTTCTTGCGACGGCCAGTTGAGATCGGCTTCGGTTACATCGGAAAAGCCTTCTGCTTGCACCTCAGCAATTTTCCCTGAGGCCAAATTCATGGCAGTAGTCAATTCCCGGTTCTGTGCATTGCCCTCGGCAAATGTTCCCTGCATGGAACTCAGAGCAAGCAGCCCCACAGCCAGGATCGACATCGAGATCAGAATCTCCACGAATGTAAAGCCATTTTCTTTTTTTCTGGCAATATTCATTATTACTCCTTCAACAGCATATTCCTGCATGTTATGGTATTATTGAAGCAATATGCGCTATCATGAGCATCTGAATAAGGACCACTTATTTGTCCGCATAAACGAACTCTTACCTGACGGACATTGCTAGGATCAGCAGGCGAATTTGTCCAGCCGCCATCTTCCAGATTGTAAACAAACTGCACATCAGAGATGGTGTCTTCTTCTGTCAGTCCCTGGAAATCACCTCCTGTATTCGGAAAATTATAATCCAAACTCCTACTTGAACTGTCGTAGCGATACCCATATGTCTCGCTGCCGCCGGTGGAATTGTCGTATGTAAACACAAACCTGGTGCTGTCAGCATTAGTAATACCTGAATTATCATCTTCAAATTCAGGGTTGTCGTAACCAGCCATGCGGATATCACGTGCCATTAAAGTCATTGCCGCCCTAATGTCCTGCTGCACATTGGACACCTCGCTTTGCACTGTATAGATCTCGTTTGAAGATATAAACAATTTCACAACCGCTGCCATGACAACGCTTGAAATAGCGATTGCCACCAACAGTTCGACCAAAGTAAATCCATTTTGCCTATTTTTGCTAAATAACCTAAACATTCAACCACCTATTTAATTTTAATCCTGCCGGTTTTTGAAACAGTGATAGTTCGGTTTTTTCCTTGATCTGTCTTCAACATCACAGAACCATTCCAATTGGGCAATCCCCTGCCGTCAAAAATAACTTCCGGATCGCCGCTTGAAAAACCTGCATCTTTCAATTCTACTCCGTCGTAATCTTCATTATCCAGATTTTCCCCTCGAATTATTTTATCCCCGGAACAGGAAGTGTCTTTACTCAAGCAGGCCTTATACTTTCCGGAACCTCCACCTCCAGACTCCACGAATTCCATGTAACATTGAGTACTATTCCTCACCGCAGCCATCTTGCACATCTGCATATCACCGCGCAATTGTTGTGCAGCGGAATCCAACCTATAATTCGGCACATAACTTGTAATACCACCTATAGTCACCGATGCAAGTATCCCAATAATAATAACGGTTACTATCAACTCGACCAGGCTAAACCCGGAACACACGGATTGCTTTTTCAGCATAACCAGCCGGGATTGAGACTTTTTCTGCGGATATTGACAATTACTATGTTGCAATGAAATTTTCTCCTAGATAAAGTCCAGTGCTTATCCTTTTATGCTTATATTCACTTTCCAGATCCTCAAAACCCTGTTTCCTAACTATTCTGAAATTCAGCATTTTTTTCAGAAGCATCCTGTTTAGATCAAAATCCAACATTTTATTCTATATTTCCCTTTTACTAAAACCAAACAAAAAATCAATCCATTTATTGTGAATTAATCGTGAAATCAAAGCCGACACTTCCAGATACCTCAACTTCATTTATCGGTTTCTGCAGGCTTTTCCACACAATGTTCAAAACTCAAGATCATTAATAAAAAAATCACTTGACACCATTTAAGCATGCATTCCGACAGCAACTTATAGTAAAGCCGTTTTCTAACGCCCCGGGAAATCGTGCTCTTGATTTGTTCAACAAGCAGGGCTCGCCAAGCAAAATATTTTGCAAGCTGAGTCCGGTAATAAGCAGCAATCCCAATTTTATAAAATTTAACTCCAACAGCGAGAATTTTAGATTCAGCTACTGGTGTGTGACAATATGGATTTATTTTCTCGCTACTCCGTAGTCGAGATTGCGCTCGCTACTCCGTAGTCGAGATTTGCAGCCGCAGCCATGTAGTTCGCTGTGCGACTTGATTAGCTTGCGAAGTTTTAAACGTTTTAAGCTAAGTACCCGGAGCAAAAGCGAGCTACACGGCAAGGCTTAAAGTTATAGTGAAAAAATATTCATTTTTGGCTGGACTAAAATTGGAATTGCTGGGTAATAACATTCTTTATTTCTGGGGTTTGCCAAAAAATCAATTTATGTTAATTTACTAAACATAGTTAGCGTGACAAAATAAGGTAAACGCCTTGACAAAGATTGTCATGCTCAAAACTTGACACGGCTATAACATAGCGACATCACTCAACCAAAACGTTGGCATGAAAAATGAATGGGTAATTTTAAGAACTGGAATCAAATTTTTTAACGTTTCTTTCATAAAAGGAGGTTTTTTATGAACGCAAAAGGATTTACATTAGTCGAACTATTGATAGTTGTTGCAATTATCGGTATTTTGTCCGCAATCGCCATCCCGCAGTACACCCAGTACAAGACCAAGGCCAAGGCTTCCCAAGTGGAATCCCAACTTACTAATTGTTTTTCCATGCTAGCTGCCCAGTATGCAGATAATGGAACTACAAGCTTAGAATGTACTGTTGACCCCGCCTCCGGTACAACACAAAGTTTGAGTATTAATACAGACACTGGGAAAATAAGTGGAGGTGGTTCATTAACTACTAGCTCGGGGAAAGAATGGACAGGTTTAGGCGAGGATGGCAATTATGCTGTAACGTGTAACGCTAGTGACACCAATACCGGCCAATCTATAAGTTGTGAGGAGACCAGCTAACTAAACACAACTTCCCTTTAAACCTAAAAAATGGGCACCTCAAATCTATTTGCGGTGCCCATTTTTTATGATACAATAAAAGACTAATAAACTCCAAACCAAGGGAACTATCCGACTTGATGCACACATGGGTCCAAACACTACTTGATCAGGCATCCAACACCATACTGGACAAGCAGGAACAATTGAACTTGGCCCTGGCCAGCCTGCTGGCCAAGGGTCATCTCTTGATAGAAGACTTGCCAGGAGTGGGCAAGACCACTCTTGCCAGGAGCCTGGCCAAGCTCCTGGGTCTGGATTTTCAGAGGATCCAGTGCACCAGCGATCTCCTCCCCGGGGACATCCTGGGGGCGAGCGTGTTCGAACGCGAATCCGAGCAGTTCAGGTTCCATCCCGGGCCCATCTTTTCCCAGCTACTGCTGGTGGACGAAATCAACCGTGCCACTCCCAAGACCCAGAGCGGACTTTTGGAAGCCATGGCAGAGGGACAGGTTACCATAGACCGGCAGTCCCATCCGCTGCCAGCACCGTTTTTCGTGATAGCCACCCAGAACACCCTGGAGCAGGCCGGGACCTATCCGCTGCCGGACTCTGAGCTGGACAGGTTCTTGACCTGCTTTTCCCTGGGACACCCTTCCAGGGAGGCGGAAAAACTGCTGCTCCAGGGAAGGGAGAGAGAAGACCTGATCCGGGAACTTGCACCTGTAAGCAATGCCTCCCAGATAAACCGGATGCAGGATAATGTTTCCCAAGTACACGCCTCGAACTCCATCATAGAATACGTACAGGACATACTGCAGGAGACCCGCAGTAACACCAACTTTAGTTCCGGACTGTCTCCCAGGGCGGGCCTCGCCCTGTTAAAGACATCCAGAAGCTGGGCCTATCTACAGGAGCGGGACTATGTGATCCCCGAGGATGTACAGGCCACCATGCCCTATATAGTCAGGCACAGGCTAACCCTGAAGGACACATTGTCCCCTGCGGAACACTTTGACAAGATCAAGGCCATCCTGGAACAAGTTCCCATTCCTTGATCCGAGCGATAGTATGCGATTGGAAGCAGCAGTGGACAGATTCGTCAAAGCCCCCCTCTCCAGGGAACCATTTGTCCTGTCAAAAGGGTACATATTCATTTTGCCCTCAAAATACGGGATGATATTCCTGAGTTTGTTTTTGGCAATGATGGCCGGGGTGGTGAACTACCAGATAAACCTGGGTTACGCCCTGGTATTCGTCATGGGCAGTTCCGGCTTGATTTCCCTGCTACACACTTTCGGGAATTTGCTGGGCCTGGTCATAAGCAGCCAGAACCCGGAACCTGTCTTCGCCGGCGAAATTGCCAGCTTTCCAGTCCAGATCCAGGAAAAATCAGGCAGAAAAAGGTATTCAATACAGCTAAGCGAAACCGGACCGGTGTGCTTGCAGGATATAAACACTCATAAAAAAAACAGGGCCTATATATATTCCTATGCCGACTCCCGGGGCATAAAGGAACTGCGAACCTGCAGGGTGTACACTTTGTATCCCTTGGGGCTGTTCAGGGCCTGGGCAAGGATAAAACCCCAAGCCAGTTGCCTGGTTTATCCAAAGCCAGCAGATAGAGAAGAACTGCAATTTCATTCCTCCAACCTGGAAACACCTGAGGGCAACAGCGGAAGAACCCTAGATTTTCCTGGCGCTGAGGATTTCTTGAAACTGCGTTCAGCCCAGAAAGGGGATTCATTCAAGCGCATCGACTGGAAGGCGTTTGCCAGGCAAAGGGGGCTGGTGGTAAAGCAATTCGCTTCCAGCGAACAGGGCGTAAGATGGATGGATTTCGAGCAAATTGCTGCAGACGACATGGAACAAAAGCTCTCCATTATGTGCAGGTTCGTACTGGACTCCTACGACTCCGGGACCCGGTTCGGGATAAAACTGCCCGGCCTGCACATAAACCCGGACCAGGGATACCGGCACAAACAAAGGTGCCTGAAGGCCCTGGCTCTCTTTAAGTAAAGGAATCCGGCTAGACGAGTAAAAGCATGAAGCTGTACAATCACCAAAGCAACCACCCCACCCTGTTTATTATTACTTGCCTGGTTTTGGCCTATCTCCCGCACATCTACCGTATGCCCTACTGGATATCCGCTTTTT
>JGI1684J13235_1000258_pt1 | contig 20155 bp, 12 predicted proteins | sample PonA232FremontCA_2_FD_13235 | JGI IMG/M metagenome (IMG submission 13235) | reverse complement strand
CATCCTTGTAAAAGAAAATCCGAAAATAGTCTATGAAAAAATCTCTGTATCACAAATTAAAGAGGTTAAAACAAGGGCCCCTGGTATACATATTAAACGGTCTATCCTGTTTCACGCGCCCGGAATACGTTTTCTTCCTGCTGCTCGGATTCTTGGCCTGGTTTTTTCCGGAGCCAGGTATAGAACTCCATTGGGGCAAGCTATTGTATCTTGCCTTGATCGAGGAACTCGTGTTCCGGTTTTTTTTACAAGATATCCTAACAAAGATATTTTCCTGGGCATTTTTCAAAAAACAGCTATCACTCGGCAATATAATAGCATCTTTAATATTCAGCCTCTTACATCTGTTTACACACCCGCCCTTGTGGGCCCTGGCAGTATTTTTCCCCTCCCTTGTCTTTGGCTGGGCCTGGGACAGATACCACAATATTATCCCCTGCTGGATCCTGCACTTTTTCTATAATCTAGCATACTTTTATAGAGTCTTTTGAAGGTATACAGCAACTTGCTGAAATTTTCTTCTCTTACAAATCTAATAGAATAAAAAAATCCCGCAACCCAATCCGTCTGCTATACAAGCCGGGCAGATACCCGGCTTGTATTTTCTGAACAAGATTTGGCCGCGGGAGTATAGGAATTAGTTAACTATTCTTTTCCGAATAAAAGGCAATGCAGCTACAACTATCAACAGGGATACCCAACCCCAACCCAAGTTCGCATCAGGGGCAAAGGAGCAGCCACCCTCGCTAGAGCCTCCCCCATCGTAGGTGTCTTCTATTGTAATAGTTACCCTGTCCTTGTCATAGTATTCATCAGCAGTGCCATTTCTTACCGTCAGCTCAAAGGTGAACTCATCCCCTTCAGGTGGAACATTAGACACATCAAAGTCAACATCCCTGCTTTTCATATTCGTTAGGGTATATGTGGAGTTAGTATGATCATTGGGATGTAGCAACTCCCATTCATAATCATAGTCTTCTTCATCGCCTCTCACAGTAGCATCCAATGTATAACTTTCTTCTTCCCCAATGGTCTTATCTTCACCTGCGTCTGCTATGGGCAGGACCTGACTGCTCAACCCCGTACCGTTAAAAACAAGGTTCCTATAATAAGCACCGTCAACACTCACTTGTAAATAATAAATGCCTTTTTTGTGTGCATAAAATGATTTGCCCAAAAAAGCATTACTGCCTTCATTTTTCTCCCACCTGTAACTCCAGTCTTTTTCTGAACTTGCAGGAAGCTCGATATCATCATTGTATACTTTTATTGTCCAACCTTTGGTATTATTACCATCTTTTGTACTAGATTCCTTTATCTTGAAATCTTTCAAGTTGATTGTACATTCCTGGCCAACATAAAACTTAAACCAGTCCTTGTCATCTGAAGACTTAACATTACCGGCATACTTATAACTTGTATTTTTATTAGGCTTGGCTTTTATTTGATTAGCTTGGTACCATTTGTCATTAATTTCGGCCTCCCATATTGAATCATCTCTAATTTCAGTAGGTAACTCACCGGGATTTACGATGTCTCCTGTTACCTTAAAACTATAATTTTGACCGTTTACAAAGTCATTAGGTTTTACCTTTAGATAGTAAAGACCTTTGCTGAGCAATCTTGTTGAGTTTAAGGTAGCATTGATATTTTGGGCAAAAAGCAAATCAGTCTCCTCGTTTCTTAATTTCACCCTCCAGGTACCAGTGGCATTGTTATTCTTAAAATCAAGATTTATCGTTGCATTATCCTTTGTTGCATTAAAAGCAAACCAATCCTGATCCACCAAATTTTGGTCCTGTTTATATGCATCACCAAGATATTCTTTATTTTTTTTAACAGTATTAGCAGAAAACAAGGAATTATTTGGTTCATCCTCATTTATTGTGATTGCCCATGAAAGTCCCGGTAAGGCCAAAATTAAACACAACAAAACTAAAATGCATTTTTTGATTCCACCCATTCGCATTTTAATATCCTCCGTTTTTGATTTGATTTTATATTTAATAAATATTCCTTGCCTTTATTATCTTATTTACTAAAGAAAAGTTATGTATTTTTAATCCAACCTTGAATCTGGAACCATTAACCAATAATAACAAATCACGACCTATTGCGTCCCTACCGGCACCCACTCCTCTTGGATTATCTTCCAGGTACTTCCCTGTTTTTCCACTATCATCTCAACATTTAGCCTGCGTTCAATTCCATCCTCGGTGCGATATTTCTGTTTGAACTCTATCTTTCTTCCCTTGGAATGCTTGAAAACCTCTACGTCTTCAATCACGAGTTCCTCTGCGTTCCATTCCTCCCAATCCCGCATTTTGTAATTAAATATATTCTTCCTGGCAAAGAACTCTTCCTCTGTGGTAACTGAGTATCTCTTTTGCAAAGGTCCTTTCAGTTTCTTGCGCAATAAGAATTCAGCACGGGGTTTGTACTGTCTCTCGAATTGTTTATAATTTCCGTTATTCCAGTAGGTTTGCAGCTTTTTGACCCACTCTCCTACAGTAGGAGCTTCGATCTTCTTCACGATATCATCCATGGGACGCCATTTTTCGGTCTTAATCACCCATCTGTCTTCATATCTGGTCAATATTAAAGAAGAAATTCCCTTGTCTTTATAGCCATTTATTCCTTTATAATCCCGTATAAAAGTAGCTATAGCCCCATCCGGATGCTGATACACATGGATGCGATCCAATTCTATGGATTCCGGCCTTTCCTGTTGCCACTCCGTGTTCATGGTCTTCAAGATTTCCAACCTTCCCCTTCTATTATACTGGGTGGCATTGGGATGATAAAACTTGGCGTACTGTTTCAGATTCGCATTTTCCCAGGAGTTTTTCCAATTGTTCAGCATGGTCTCTATTTCGGTTTTCAACTTCAAATCCACTGGTTCCCTGTCCCGGTAAAGCGCCTTCTCTATTGGAGTCTCCGGGACTTTCACCTCCAATTCCTGTTTTTCCTCCTGAGCCTTGAGTTCTTCCCCTTCCGGTGCTTCATGACCCACGGAGATACCTTTTTCTGACATGGGATTTAACATGGATACGGTTTTATGGACCATTTGATTTTGTTTATGGAGCATATGAGTAAAAGTTGAAAAAGGCATTTCCACGCTGAACGAACCTGAATATATCTTCAAATCCTGCTCATAATGCAGGCCTGAATATGGTGCCAACACATCTGTATCAGTCAGGGAGTTCAAGTTCTGACTCTTATCATCCGGGACCCTGTACCCTTCATTTACTCCATACCCCACGGATAGATTCACGTTCACATCGTGGTCCAGGTAGAGTGCAAAACCGCCTCCAAAATAGTGCAAATCCGGCATAGGAAGAGCGGGAGTATAATATTCCATCTGCACCGGGGAATCCCTGTACTCGTATCCTCCCCGCAGCGCAAGCCAGTCCAATGGCCTTATTTCCAGTCCCACTCCCCAATCCAGGGTATCTTCAAAATTTAGTTCATAAACAAAATTCCTGTGCCCCCCGGTATAACCCTGCATCTTGGCTACTTGCAGTAACTGAATATCCTGGTCAGCACGCAGATCCAAATCCTGCCAAACCGACCACTCTGCCCATTTGAGATCAAAGGTGCCTATCAACCAGTCAAAGGGTTGCAGTTTGATCCCTCCCTGTATTCTCTTCGGGAACTCGAGTTCAGTAGTTAATCTTCCGGTTTGACTTTTCACCGCGTTGGTAGGCAACGCGAACATTCCGGCTATTTGCATGGTCAATGGGGATTTGCCAAACCAATTTACAACCTTCTGAAAGTTCCTGTTATAATCAATTTTGTATTTACCGCTCAGCTGTAACTTTATCGGGCTTTGATAAACAGCCCCCAAACTCATCCAGTCATATGTGTCCCACAACAGACCCACGTTATAGTTGGGACTAAAATCGTCCCTTAGAGACAACTTTAAATTACCGATATCAGAATAGGGACTCAATCCGCCTCCGAGCCAGGGAGGGGGAAAGGTGAGCTCCGAAACAACCGGGATTTCCAAATCTTCGGTAGCCTCGCCAATCACCCTGGTCAGGGCAGTCAAGTCACTGGGGGCACGAAGTGCCTGTTCCATTCCCATGGATGTCTGTCCAGCCCCTACTGTCAATCCCAAGGAAATATCTTCGGTCAATTGATACCCCACTGAAGGGGCAACATAAATGAGATGCTGAAGGTGCGATTCTGGCGAGGCAAAGCGCGTAGGGTCGTCATCCGCACCGTGTACCCATCCCCCACCATAAGGTACATAGTTGGAAACCCCGAAAGTCCACTTGGACCCGGGCCGGCGGTAAGAAAGGCCAAACACAGGCCCAGCCAACATATCCAGAGTTGTGTCCACCACCGGTATATACATCTTTCCAGAGGTAGTAGTACCTTCGTGGTACTTATTATCCCTGCCCAGTACCGGATCATCAAAGTCCCCCATAAACCCGTCAAAATATTCATCCCTCACGAATCTGGAAGTCTTTTGCAAATGTGCGGCAAAAGCACCCTGGGTTACACGGCGTCCCTCAGGGAGCAGTGTAAGCCCTGCCGGGTTGTAATGAATAGAAGCGTGACCCGGCGGATAGGCAGTAACAGCATTGCCCATCGCCATAGGCTTTGGAGCTATTGCCATCTGTTCCAGAAAAGCCGCTTTCGAGGGTGCAGGATTCAAAAAGGTCACTCCCAGACAACAAAAAAGCGCCAAAAGACTTGAAAACGCCGCTCTAACTGTTTTCATCTTCCAAGGTCTGAAAATCGCACTGAATAAAAAATATATGGCTTTATTTATAATCATATTTTATTTTCAACTTCCGGTTATAGTAGACTATTTACTTTGGGCTGCTCCGGGACCGAAATTATTTCTTTTTAAGCAGCACACTACAGATTGCAACTTTTTGAAAACCACCCGTTGCTGGAATCTTTATTTTATTTTTGTGTAATCAATAACACCAGCAATTAACCACTCGCTTTATTTAACATGAAAAAGTTTTATGTTTTAGAGTGTTAAGGTTTTAAGTAAGAAAAAGAACCAATAGCCTGTTTATTCAACAAGTTGAGTACCTTTTCATGCTTCGTTGTGCCCGTCAGGGCATGGGAGCTAATATAGTTTTAAAGCCCTTGGATGCAAATTACAACTCGAACTGGAAGGGCACCCGAAGTGAAACATTAAAGTCGGAGCCATCGTCGGTCAGACCCATCCCCACTCCAAAAATGATCCTGCGAGTGCGTGTCAGGCTCAATCCGGTACTTAAACTAAGATTCGAGGATATAGAATCCCCGCTGCTGCTAGGTTCGCGGTCTTGCCACTTATACTTGGTTTCGAAGGAATAGGAATAAGAATAGGACAAAGACAAAGAAACCTTGTAAGACAAGGAGTACCCAAACCCTACTGAACCGGACACGCTTTCCCCGGGGTCCACATCTGTCAGGATTCCCTCCCCGCGCCTTTGACGGATGTCCTCCTGCAAATAGGAATAGGAATAATTTAAACTAGCGAAAAGACTAACCGGATCAATGGGTTTACTTAGTGACAATGACCCGCTAGCGGTGTAGTAACTGCTGCCGGTGGCCAATTCTGTTTCCGGATTAATTTCGTAGCTTCCACGTCCGGTCGGGGTGGAAATTGTAGTACTTATTATCGGGGCAGGGAACCAACCACCGCTCTTTATAGGCTGCATTTTCGCACCCAGGGAGAGATCGCCTATATCTGTCACATCCTGGGATTCATCCGTACCAACCTTGTTGTATTTGTACACAAACGGTATCTGGGCCTTTATTGTAAAATTGTCCAACAGTGCATAATCCATTACCAATGTATTCCGCAAATTGTGATTGGCATTGTGTTCTACCTTGGTATTTTCCCGCAATTGAGTGATCACATCGTGTGAATAATAGGAATATCCGAAATTATATTCCACCCCCAATGTTCCTTTCGTACCCAGTGTATACTCTCTGCCGGCCGCCTCCAGCAACTGTTCTTCCCTTTCTTCCCTTTCATCCTCGGAAATCCTCAAAGATTTTCTGGCTTTCTGTTCCTTCTTCAAACTCTCAACTTCTTTCTGCAACTCCTCCAGCTTCTTTTGAAGAGAACTACTGGAAGCATCAGAAGCAGATTCCCCACCCCCAATTTGCGGCCCTTGGTTTTCTTTTTGGGAATCCTCGCTATCAGGACTCTGGGTACCCAACGTAGGGCCACCATCACCTCTTGCATAAATCAGGGCCAATTGCTTGTTCTGCATTTCAGGAGCCACGTTGTCACTTATTGGCCGTGATGAATCATTTTGCAAAACACCAGATTCATCTATGGCGGAAGAATTCAAAACTCCGTCTCCAGACGGTATCTCTTCCATCAGCATCTTCTCGGTCTTTTTTTGCCCTTTACTGAAATCCTGCAAAAGTTTTTCCGCATTCTGCTTTTCCAAGCCGCAGGCATATAACCCAAAAATCTTATTTTCAGTATCCTTCTCTATCAAAACGTATTGTATTTTTTCTGCTATATCCTTTTCTCTGTATTCTTCCCATGCCTTTAATGCTTTCTTCCTGTTTTCAAAAGGATATATGTGCACTCCGTAATTATCTGTCTTATTCGGATTGCTGCGTTTATTTTCTGCATTATTCGATTTCTCTTTATCTCCGGAAGAGTGTTTATCCACTACTGCAACTGAATCCACTTTAGTTACATAGGCGTAATGTTTATGTTCCTGCTTAAACTGCTTTGCGATTCGCCTAGCTTTATTTTTCTCCTTGAAATCCCCCAAACGCAAAATATTCACATTTTGTCCGTTATATTCAGCATTCCTGATGAGATAGTGGTTATAGTCCTTTTCAGCTAAGCTCTTTTGCAATTTTCTTGCCTTATCCAAATCTTGAAAAGGGATAAGTTGAACAGTGTACTGCAAATTCTTGTTTAAAGGCTTATACTTTTCATTTGCAATCTTCCAGCCATTATCTGTTTTCTTCAAATCCAGTTTCTTTATGCCCACCTCTGAATAATCAGAGCCTATATAATGCTGCCGGAAAGACAATTTGACAGATTTTTCTTTACGGTCAGTAAGATGCAAATCCTGAACAACTATCCATAACTTTTGCTGATTATTGTGAATATTTTTTTTGTCTTGCAAATATTCCTGCGTGGAGTTTTTCCCCCCGGCAGCAGAGGAAGATGCATAAAACTCCTTATAATCACTTACATCACCATCTTCCCAGGCTTGTACCCATTTGTGGACAAGTTGCGAGAATTCATCCGGGATCTTTTCAGCTGCACAATTGGATGCAACGAAAACCGCAAACAAGATAATAATTGTTATCGTATTTATTTTTTTAATCACGTTTTTTTCTCCTTTATGTTCAATTCTTTTGGACTTTGTTATGTCGGATTATCCATAGTTTTTTTCATTATTAAAAGAAGCTACTACATTATTAGAGATTATCTCTTGTAGCTCTTGTAATCCATAGGCAATCCTTCTATATCCCTTTTAACCGGCAAAGACCAATCCATGGACTCATCGTAAATCATCAAACGTGCAGTATACGCGTCTATATACCTGAGATCTTTCCGGCTCAATTCCAAAAGATCCAGGGGTTCCTTTCTCTCTGACTCCACCATAAACAAGACATTGTCGTACCACATATCCTGGAAGCGTTCTATAGTATAACTGGTATTGCCCTTCCAAGGGTCGGCCATAAATACCCTGCCCTTGTAAATACCTTTTAAAACTACAAAGTGCCTGTACCCAAAAATCTTGATAGGAACAATACAAGGAACGTCCAGTCCCTTTAAATCCTCGATTGACCCTTTATAACCCATACCTTCATATCCCAGGACATTTACGAAATTCTTCATATCCAAAAGCGAAAAAGCCCTTCTTTTCTTGATTTTTTTTACATTCCCGTGTTGCATCAATCCCTTGATGACTTGCCTCTCTGTGAAGTTTTCCCCCAAATAGTAATTAAGCAAAGTTGCAAGTGAAGCGGATCCACAGCTATAGTCGTGCTGCTGCTCCACGATATGTTTGTTCTTGATCTCGGATAATGGGGTGATCAACGGATAAATTGTTACATCGTGCGCACCATTTTGCGGAATGACCACTGGAGTTTCTTCCTTGGGTATTACTTGGAAGGAATGAAAGCCGGAAATCAGCCCAATAGAAATTATGAATCCTATCAATATTTGCATAATTTTTTAACCTGCTATTAATTTTGACTTTCAGGAAAAGAGCATTAGCTTGTAATCTTTTGAAATTATATATCTGCAAATGCACAGGCAGTTGTTTCTAGCTAGATTTTTATTTCTCCTTTAGTGGATTATAAAAAAATCACTATAGATGTGTTTGTAAAGAACGGTTCGAATTGACAATCCGGTATACAAGCTAAAACATAGTTTATACACGTTTTAATTTTTTTTAGATTTATACTTTTTTGACCACAGGATCAATAGAACTTTGGTACTAGTTTTTAAAACGATTTGAAAGTTATCTTTTACCGCAGCCTAACCCCAGCGCAGGGCCGCAGCTCTAAATTCCAGACAGAAGAGTGAGAATATTCAATGCCAAACTTAAATCCCCACAATCAAGACAACTTTGCGAAAATACGAGAAATAATTGTCAGGATGGAGATTATAGGTTCAAGGTTCAGGAGTCAAGACTTAGATAGGGGATCTGAACTATGTTAAGCTATGGTTAAGATTGAGTACTGTTAGGAAAATCAAAGTAACGAACCGAATATCTTGTATATATAGAAAATAAATGCTTTTTTTGATTCAAGGACTACAAAAACCATTGCCGTTTATAAATTGAACTTGCAGAGCAAAATAATTTTTTCTGAGCATAAAAATATTGCTCATCGGGTTATGTGAGAGCAAATATGGAATTTTGGGCCAATTCCCAGAAAAAAGAGGGGAAAATTCCCATATACAAGATCGCTAAAGTTGAAACGGCAAGTGCTAAGTTCACGGAGCTTGCAATCACGGGTACAGGCTGTTCACCGGGGCGGGAGGCGGTTTGGAAATACATTACCATTAGGACCCTGAAATAGTAATATATTGAAATCATGCTATTAATCGCTCCCAAAACAACCAACCAAACAAAACCGGATTTCACGGCTGCAGTAAAGATGTACAACTTACCCATAAAACCCGCGGTAGGAGGAATACCTGCCAGGGAAAACATGAACACTGCCATTGCCAGGCCCAGTCCGGGATACTCCAGTCCCATGCCGGATACATCGGACAAAGTAGTGCATTCCCTGTCCTTCTTGGCCAACAGGGCCAACACTCCAAAGGCACCCAAGTTCATAAACGCATATGCCAATAAGTAATACAGGATGCCTGCTTGGGCCATACCGCTACCGGCCACAAAGCCAATCAATAAATAACCTCCGTGGGCTATGCTGGAATAAGCTAACATGCGCTTTATATCCTCCTGGACCAGAGCAAGAATGTTGCCGGCAGTCATGGTTAAGAAAGCAGCTCCCCACAAGATCGGGGTCCAGTCAACAAGGATTTGATCAAACGGAACCATCAAGATCCTGACCAGGGCTGCAAAGGCAGCAGCCTTGACTCCGGTGGCCATGAAACCGGTAACCACTGTAGGTGCGCCTTCGTACACATCCGGAGTCCACATATGAAAAGGGACCATGGAAACTTTGAAGCCCAAACCAGAGATAGTTAATACTATCCCGGCCAAGAGCCAACCGGAACCTACGGCCTGAGGATGTTTGACCAGATATTCGCTTATAGCAGTAATATCAAGAGTACCGGTGGCTCCAAAAATAAATGCGAATCCCATTAACAAGATGGCAGAAGCAAAAGCCCCCAAGAGAAAATATTTTAGTGCGGCCTCTATGGAATTTGCGTTGTCCCTGTGGAATCCTGTCAAAACATAAATAGAAATCGACATTAGCTCCAAGGCCACAAACATTAGAATAAGATGGCCTGCAGCCACCATAAACATCATGCCTAACCCGGACAAAAGCAGTAAACAATAGTATTCCCCGCTGTTGATATTAGTGAACAGCCTCTGATAAGTGACCGATATCAGAATGGTAACAAGCAGGATCAGGCAGATAATCAACATTAAAAAGGATGAAAATCCGTCCATAAATATCATATTCATTTTATTATCAACCGGATAAAAATTGCTTACTACGGCAACGGTAGCTGCTATGGTTCCCAAAAAAGAAAAGGTTGCGAGCATGCGCGGAAAGTTGCGCTTGCTGAACACGTCCGCCAAAAGGACAAATACACTGGTTGCCAAAAGTATTATCTGCGGCAGTAAATAAGAATAATCGATTTCCGGAGCAGTGAATGCGATTTGATCCATTGTTTTTTTCCTCCCAATCCAGGGCTTTATGAGAAGTCTTTACAAAAATCCAATTTTTAATTCCTATGAATAGTTATTCTAATCAGGTCAACTAACTTAAGAGTTATTTACTTAATGGTTTCACGTTCCCAGTTCAGCGTTGAACTAGTTATAGAAATGCAAAATTTATTCTGATAACTCAATTCCAAAAATGATGACTTCCACTTTGAAATACTACCAATCTCGACTACTAAGTAGCGAAAAACACCTAAAACAAAAAACCTAGTCCCGAGCAGTAAAAAAGCTTTTTTCCATAGCAACTGCTTGCTGGTCCAGACGCACCATTTGGGGAGAATCATTTTCCAACTCTGATTTATAAGCCTGATACCTGACCTGGTATCTCTGGATATATTGTTCTGCTGATGCATCCATCTGGCGCAGGAACAGCCCGGGGAAAATTCCCATTACAATGATCAATACCGCTATAGGCAGCAAGGTAGCTATTTCTCGCCCATTCAAGTCTGAAAGCTCCTTGTTTTCCTGTTTGTCTACCGGGCCAAACATAACCTGCTGATACATCCAGAGCATGTAAATAACGCTGAAAAGTGCTCCCGAAGCCGCTATTGCTCCAAATACCGGATAGGATTTGAATGCTCCCAGCAATATCAAAAATTCTCCCACGAAACCATTGGTTCCTGGTACGGCAACCGAGGCCAGTGTGGCTATCATCAAGAATGTGGCAAATACCGGCATTACTTTGGCCAATCCTCCAAAGTCCTCCATCAACCGGGTATGTCTGCGTTCATATATCATTCCGACCAAGAGGAACAACGCCCCAGTGGAAAGACCGTGATTGAGCATTTGATAAATACCGCCTTCCAGACCCTGGATATTGAAGGCAAAGAGTCCCAGCATAATATAACCCATGTGGCTGACACTGGAATAGGCAACTAATTTCTTGATATCCGGTTGCACCCAGGATACAAGGGCTGCGAACACAATAGCCACTACACCCAGTGTGGCTATCACCGGGATAAATTCATGGGCAGCATATGGAAAAAGGGGCATCGCAAATCGAATAAAGCCGTATGTTCCCATTTTAAGTAGAATTCCAGCCAATATAACGCTTCCAGCGGTGGGAGCCTCCACGTGGGCGTCCGGGAGCCAAGTATGCAAAGGAATCATGGGAACCTTGATGGCGAAAGCCAGAAAAAAGGCTGCACAGAGCCAGAACTGCGTTGTCACCGGGATATGGAGTTCCATTAGATCAAAGAGGTAAAAACTGGGTTGTCCTGTAGCCTTCATATTGCAGAAATAGAGAACAATTATGGCCACTAGCATTAAAAGACTGCCTACAGCTGTATACAAGACAAACTTGATCGCGGAATATATTCTGCGCTGTCCGCCCCATATCCCGATTAACAGAAACATGGGCACCAGCATGAGTTCCCAGAAGACGTAAAACAGGATAAGGTCCAGGGCTAGGAAAGTTCCTATCATGGCGGTTTCCATAATCAAAAAGCTGATAACGTATTCCTTGATCCTGCTTTGTATATAGGTAAAGGAACATATTATACAAAGGGGAAGGATGAATGCTGTCAATAAAACCAGCCACAAACTTATCCCGTCCAATCCCAGTGAATAGGATATACCAAGGCTTTCAATCCAGGGTTGGTGTTCTACAAACTGCATTCCGGCAGTAGAGCTGTTGAAATAAAAAAGCAGCGGCAAACACAGGAAAAAGTTGACTATGGACACAACCAAGCCGGTATACCAGATCAGACTGGTTTTATTTCCGTTTTTGTTAGATATGGCCAAAAGTATCAGAACCCCTAGTATCGGCAAAAAGGTCACAATACTGAGTATGGGAATTTCCAACTGACTCATGCTTACTCCTCTCCCAAGGCTGATTGCATACAACCATTCTCGTTCAAAAGTTTACAGTTCTGGATTCAAATCACCCTGAACAGGCTTAGCCTGTATTTACTTGTATCTTGGTTAAAAGACTCCGGTAAATGCATTTCCATAGCTAAAGAAATTCTGCATTCACACCCTACAAACCGGTCATTGCTTATTTCTTGGGTCTAAACCAGCGTAAATGTTGAATAAACCACCAGGACAACAGTACCCAGTATCACTAATACTGCATAGGACTGAAGGTATCCTGTCTGCACTGTTCGCAGGCAACTTCCGGACCAGGTAAGCATCCGGGCCACGCCGTTAACCGCACCGTCGATTACAGCCACATCAATGCCTCTCCACAAGAACATGGACAATCTATACAATGGCCGAACTACAATAAAACTGTAAAGTTCGTCTACATACCACTTGTTGTAAAGGAAGCTGTAAGCAGCCCTGAACCTGGAAGCAAGACGCTCAGGCAGATCCCTTTTCCGGACGTACATCTGATAGGCTACAGCTATGCCGATCAGAACCATGAGAATAGATACCCCCATCACTGCATATTCCACTGCAAAGGAATGATGCGCGGAATGGGCTGCAGCCTCTTGGCTTGAACCACTGGAGAAAGCGGGCTTTAGAAAATGCTCTATTATATTGGAGCCGCCCAGGGCCTTGGGCACGCCTATATATCCTCCCACAACCGACAAAAATGCCAAAATCACCATGGGTACTGTCATTGAAAGCGGTGATTCGTGGATATGTTTTCTTATCTCTTCCGGAGCCCGGTTCTCATTAAAAAAGGTCATGAATATCAGCCTGAACATATACAGGGCTGTCATACCAGCAGTCAGGACTCCAATGAGCCAGAGGGTGATATGTCCGCTGCTGAAAGTCTTCCAGAGGATCTCGTCCTTGCTGAAGAATCCGGAAAAACCCGGGAAACCGGCAATAGCGAGGGTTGCCAGAAGCATGGTTATAAAGGTAACCGGCATTTTACTCCGCAATCCACCCATAATCCGCATGTCCAGCTTATCCGACATGGCGTGCATCACACTTCCCGCTCCCAGAAAGAGCAGGGCCTTGAAAAAGGAGTGGGTTACCACATGGAATATCCCAGCACCAAAAGCTCCCACTCCAAGTCCCAGAAACATGTAACCCAGTTGACTTACAGTGGAATAAGCCAACACCCGCTTGATATCGTTCTGGGTCAGTGCAATAGTAGCAGCCAGAAATGCGGTCAAAGCTCCGATTACAGCCACAACTTCCAAGGCAAACGGAGACATCGAAAAAAGCGGGCTGCATCTGGCTATTAAGTATATGCCCGAGGTCACCATAGTAGCAGCGTGAATAAGGGCACTGACAGGAGTCGGTCCTGCCATGGCATCTGGAAGCCATACATAGAGAGGGATTTGGGCTGACTTGGCGGTACATCCGATAAAAAACAGCAGACAAACCGCTGTGACCACTTCCGGAGACAGGACATGGACCTGAGCAAAGACCTCTGTATAGTTCAGGGACCATAGACCGTGTTCACCGAGTTGCAATAGCAGTACAAACAATCCCACCAGGAAGGCGAAATCTCCCACCCGGTTGGTTATAAATGCCTTTTTTCCTGCCTTGGCGTTATCAACATCACTGAACCAGAACCCTATGAGCAGATAGGAACACATGCCTACACCTTCCCACCCCAAAAACATGAGCAGGAAGTTGTTGGCCAGTACCAGATTGATCATGGCGAACATAAAAAGATTCAGATAGGTAAAATAGCGGTAGTAGCGGCCTTCACTATGGAGCATGTAACCTATGGAATAGATATGTATGAAAAAACCTACTCCGGTGACAAAAAGGCACATGACCATGGAGAGGGGATCGATCTGATAAGCGACTTGAGCGGTGAACGAGCCGGATTTTATCCATTCGAACCAGGTATATTCCACGAGTCGCTCCGAGGCTGGCAAGTTCAGGAGCTGAAAAAAGGTCATTACTGTAAAGAGAAAGGCCAAGCCCACAGATATACAGGCGATCCAGTGGACAATACTCTTGTTTATGTCTTCCAGCTTTCTGCCCAGAATGCCGTTAATCAATACACCGACCAATGGACAAAAAGGAATGAGCCAAATACTGTCAAACATGATTCTCCCCTAAATTACCTTTTAAGCAGGTTGAATTTTTCCACGTTAATTGTACCGCTCTTTTTGTACATGAGAACGAAGATGGCCAAACCCACCGCAGCTTCAGCTGCGGCTACAGCCATAACGCACATGACAATAAAAACTCCTTCCACACTCTGATTGATCCTTGTAAAGGTCAAAAACAGGAGATTGACACCGCTTAGCATAATCTCGATACACAGGAAGATCACGATTGCGTTTTTCCTGAAAATTGCCCCGGCCCCTCCAATACAGAAAAGCAACACTGCCAGCCAGATAAAGAGAGTGTACAATTCCATGCATATCCTCCTATCTTCCGGGTACAGAAATGGTTATCCAGTACCTTCGAGATTTGTTATTAGATATCTGTTATTAGTTATATGTTGTAAGTTTTAAGTTGATTGTCAGTATTTGCTGAACAAACTGAAAACCTTGATTGGAGGTAAACTTGCCCATATACAAGGAGCAAAAGATTTTGAATCCGCAGTGTATATTAAATTAATACATGAGGATTTCAAAATCTTGCAGCGACGAAGTAGATGGATGAGTTTACCTCCAATCACTATTTACTACTTCTTTGTCAGAGCAACCGCTCCCACAATGCCAGCAGTCAGCAAAACCGCAACCAACTCGAAGGTTATAAGATAATCCGAAAACATGTTTACTGCCAAGAAACGCACACCATCACCATTTTGCAAAATATCCAGGGTAAACTCACCCTGTGTACCCTCCAAGTCCAATGTGGTGGTAATCAAGGGTGCCATGGAAAACAGGAAAACTATTAACAGGGCAATTCCTGACAATTTTGTCTTCAATATCCTGCTTATTCTCTCTTCCATACGCAAATTCAGCATCATTACCGCATAGATTATAAACATCATGATAGCCCCGGCATACACCACTATCTGCAGCAGGGCGATAAATTCCAATCTAAGGAGCAAGAACAATACCGCGATAACCAGGCAAAAACCGATCATCCACAAGGCGCTGTAAATGGTATTTCTGGAAAAAATCACCCATAAAGCGCTTACTATTGCCAACATCATGCAGACAACTACAAAAACAGATTCAATCATAATCCGTTCTCCCGAACAACTTTAAAGCATTTGCCGTGAATATAGATTTAAGCAATTACATGCCAGCTCGAATTAAAACACCAATAATTATCTCTAAAGCGAAACTTTAAGCATTGTTATAGACACACGTTATCTGGGAAGCTTAATATAAAACTTTCGCAGTAGTATTATCCAGTCCCCAAAAATTCTATCCAAGAAGTTTACGAAGCTTGGTTTTATTTTCCCTGTATTGAAACCGCTGGGGATCTCTGAGTTTTTCCAGGTCAAACAGAAAATCCTTGCGTTCATAATCCACGAAATCGTAAACCTTGGACATCCGCAATGCACCCCTGGGGCAGATTTCCTGACAGAAACCGCAAAAAATGCAGCGCAATTCGTCTATCACAAATTCTTCCGGATAGCGGTTGCCTTCCTCATCCTCGTACGGCACAAGGCTTATCGCTTCTGCAGGACATATAGAAGCGCAAAGCCCGCAACCCACACATAAAAGATTGTCATTCCCATCCCTGACCAGCTCGTGCAGACCCCGCCAACTGTCGCTTACCTCCCTGCGCTCATCCGGATATTCGACTGTGAGGTTCTTGCTGAAAAAATTCTTCAATGTGGATTGCAGCCCCGTAAGCAGCGGAGCAATGTATCTATCCTTATCATTCCACTTTTCCTTGACCCGAACGATTTCGTCTTCACGCATATTATTCCTGCCTCCGCAAGCTATCTTATTTAACAGGCCCAGTTTATTTTCACCTCAACTATCATGCCCTGGGCGAGCACAACGAAACATGGGCAATCTCGCCTACGAAGCAGCGAGAAAAATTCTTATTCTTACGTAAACATATAACCACGCAATCACTCCCTTCATACTAAATTACAAGGAGCACCAATCCCGTAGCCAGGACATTCAAAATAGCCAAGGGTAACAAAAACTTCCACTCTAGCTTCATAACCTGATCATATCTCAATCTGGGAAAAGTAGCCCTTACCCAGATACAGAAAAAGATTACTGCAAAAGTCTTGATAAAGAACCAGAGCACCCCTGGTAGCAACGGACCGTGCCAACCACCCAGAAAAAGCGTGGTAACCAGGCATCCGAAAACAAATAAATGGGTATATTCGCCAAAGAAGAACAAGGCAAATTTCATGCTGCTATATTCCACGTTAAAGCCGGTACAAAGCTCCTCTTCCGCCTCTGGCATATCGAACGGAGGCCGATTCAGTTCAGCCAATCCGCTGATCAGAAAGATCAGAAAAGCTACCGGGGCGCGAAGAATATTCCATATTTCGGCTTGCCCCCTGACTATTTCCACCAAGCTCAGGGAATTGACAATCATGATAACGCTTATTACCGCAAATGCCATGGACAACTCGTAGCTTATTATCATGGCTGTACTGCGAAGACCTCCGGTATAACCGTACTTGTTTCCCGAGGACCACCCCCCTAGCATGCTGGCGTAGGCACCCAGACTGGATATTGCCAGGACATAAAGGATGCCAGCATTGGGATTGGCTAAATAAAGGGTTATCTCCCTACCCATTATCTGTACAGCATCCCCGAACGGAATAACCACCAAGAGACTCATGGGAGCGGCGATACTTATAATAGGAGCCAGGATAAACACCGCTTTCACAGTATTCTGCGGTACAATATCTTCCTTGAGGAACAGTTTGGCCCCGTCTGCGATAGGCTGCAATATCCCTTTGTAGCCCACCCGGTTAGGTCCCAAACGCAGTTGAAAGAAACCTAAAAGCCTGCGTTCAGCAAGGGTTAAGTAAGCAACTATCAGCATACACACGCCTACCACTACAAAGGTCTTGATCATGGTTATAAATAGGATTTCAAACATTTAACCACTCCTTAGGGAGATTTATGAATCTGTACCGCACAAATTTTCAATTCTGGCGCACTACGGTTTTCACCCTCTACAAAGGAACCTGTGAGCAGATAGACTGGTACTTGACTGTTTCCAGCCATCAGAAAAAGCATACCCGGCCTGGGCCGATCGCAGACCCTAGCACGAATGGACAAGCTCCCCATTCTGGATGTCAGGCGAATCGTTTCATTTTCGGAAATTCCTATCCTGGCGGCATCATCATGGTTTATCTCAACTAATCCCTGAGATGCAGTTTTTCTTCCACTAATCTCGACACCTGCAGCAGCAGCACCCCGAAGCGCAGACTTCCTTTGATTGCCGGTACTCAGCAAGAACGGATAATCGTTATCAGTCAATTCCGCCGGATCATTGTGCTGTACCGGAGTGAACTTGCCTTTGCCCCTGACAAAACCATCCTTGTGAAGTATCGGAGTTCCGGGATGATCTTTACCGGTGCAGGGCCAAGTCAGACTCCCTTTTTGCAGTCTCTCGTAAGTTATACCCTGATAACTGGGAGTAACCTGACCGATCTCCCGCATAATTTTTCCGGGAGCCAACTCTTTGGCAATAGATGCATTTATTCTTGAGGACAAACTGTTCAGGATCCAGCTATCATCCCTGGCTTCTCCGGGTGGTGTTACCGCTCTTCTAAGCCTCTGCACCCTGCGCTCGGCATTGGTAAACGTTCCCTCTTTTTCTGCAAAACTTGCCCCAGGCAGTACTACATGGGCCATTTTGGCTGTCTCACTCAGGAATATGTCCTGCACTACCAAGAACTCCAGATTCTTGAAATAGTCCAGGGTATTGCATCCGTATAGATCGAATTGTGAAGGATTGGCCTGCATCAAGTACATGCCCTTGATATTGCCGGACTGTATTCCGGAAATCATATTTCTGGAAGACATACCCGGATTTTGGGGTAGATCACTCAATCCCCAGGATTCGGCAATATCCCTTCGTACTTCGGAATCTGCCAGAGAACGGTAGTCACTCAAAAGATCAGGCAGACAACCGATATCAGAAATGCCCTGTACATTGCACTGCCCGCGTACAGGATTCACACCTCCACCCTGTATACCAATGTTACCCCGGAGCATGGATAAGCTTGTTAGTGCCTTGACAATATCCGGGCCGCTGCCGTGCTGGCACACACCGTGGGAGTAAAAAATCGATCCCGGGTGAAACTGTCCGTAGTAGCTGGCAGCAGTATAGAGATCCTCAGTCGGGATACCGGTAATAGAAGATACATACTCCGGATCGTACTGCCTTAAAAATTCCCGCAACTCGTCAAAGCCTTCGGTCCGGGAATTTATATAATCATCTGCCTGCCAGCCCTGGTTCAAAATTATGTGCATAAGTCCGTTGATCCAAGCAATATCTGTACCGGACCTGGGCCTCAGCCATAGACTGGCATAACGGGTCAAGCGCGTTTTCCTGGGATCCACTAATATTAGACACGCACCGTGGGAACGCACTGCCTGGGTTATATACCAAGAAAAAATAGGGTTGCTAACTTCTATATCCGTACCGGTTACAAGGATGACCTGCGAGTTCAACACATCAGCAATCGGATTTGTCATTGCCGGAACTCCGAGAACATCATCCAAACCGTCCACTGTGGAATTAATTTGCAGATGATCGCTATGATCCAAATTATTCGTACCCACAGCCCCCCTGATGAATTTTTGAAACAGATAACCTTCTTCGTTGGTGCAGCGGGTGGAAATTATCCCTGCAATGCTATCTGGACCATATTCAGCTTTTAAACTCTGAAATCCCTCCGCTACACGATCCAGAGCTTCATCCCAGCTTGTCTCCCTGAATTTGCCGTTCTCCCTTATCAAAGGCTTGGTCAGGCGTTCATCACTGCCGATAAATCCGTAACCAAAACGGCCCCGTACACAAAGACTCCCCCTGTTCACCTCTTCATTGCCACTGCTGTCCACACCGACCACCCGGTTCTTGAGTACGTTAAGATCCATCTGGCAACCGCAGGAACAGAATTGGCAAGTGGTCTTGGTTCTCTCGGAAAGCCAAGGACGACCCTTGTATGGACTCAAATTTTCGGTCAGGGCACCCGTGGGGCATACAGACAGGCATTCGCCGCAGGATTCGCAGATGCCCGGATCATTGGGAAATATCAATCCAAAGCGATGACTTTGGGCGTCAATGGCACCGATACCTCTAATTTCCCTGCAAGCGGCCACACAACGGTGGCATAAAATACAGCGTTCCGGATGATAGCGGATCAACGGAGTGGAGAATTCCGGTTCCTCTGAGCCTGAGCAGGATTCGTTCGATATTCCTTCTATTTGATACTTATAGACAAGGTCCTGTAGCGGGCATTCTCCTGCCTTGTCGCAAACAGGGCAATCGTGATAACCACAGTCAAGGAGCATTCTCAAGATCTGCCTTCGTGTCTGAACCACGCGTTCACTTTCCGTCCAAATATCCATGCCTGCATTGGCAGGAGTACTGCAGGCTGGCAACAAGGTCTCTACCCCGCTTAGTTCAACTACGCAGATCCTGCAAGAGCCTATTGGTCTTGCCCTTTCCAAATAACACAGTGTAGGAATAAATATTTTATTTGCAGTTGCCACGTCCAGGATGGTTTGTCCCGGCTCGAAACTGTATTCCCGACCATTTATTTTCAGACTGGTATCCATATTTGCTGTCCTTGCAGAAATTGGTTCCACACTAACTTCAAAGATTCAAAACAGTGCCATTCCTATCCGGTAACACCGCAAACAGCGCGATGCTTCCGATAAAGCCTCGGCTTCACTTAATCCGGAAACAGCTTCCTGGAAACCCTTTATTCTGTCTTCAGGCTCCATGCAGGGTGGTTCCGCACTCTCGGTCATTCCCTGGTA
>JGI1684J13235_1000257_pt1 | contig 20178 bp, 10 predicted proteins | sample PonA232FremontCA_2_FD_13235 | JGI IMG/M metagenome (IMG submission 13235) | reverse complement strand
CCCATAGACATCGTCAGCAGGGATCCCTTCACCTATTACGGTTATATGGAGTTCCCCTCCACTGTCCAGTATATCACCTACCAGGAAGGGCTGCTGACCGAGGAAATTGAGGACGGGAATAAAAAGGAAAGGTACGATGTCAAGTCACAGCAGAAGGATGAGTATCAAGTGAGGATAAAGCAGCAAATAGGCAAGGAAAATTTTGAGTTCTTGAAAAATTCAGCCAAATTCAACAATAATTTTGCCTTTATGAGATACCATTTTACCAATAACGAGGTCTGGGACCGGGAAATAATAATGAGACACTCATTACTTTCAATTCCCTGGGATGAATTTCACGGCCTGTTAATACAATTCAAAACCGTTCCGGATTTCAAAAAGAGGAGGAATGTCTGTGGCTACTAAAACAAAGCTAATTGGTGCAATAATAATCATTTTAACGATTTTATCTTGTGTAAGAGGAGTGAACATGGATAACGAGGCAGCAAAACTATTATATAAAGATCCCAAAAAATTTAATAAGGAATACAAGGGGAAAGAAGCTGATCTTTCCAATGCAACCATGCGCGGCATGGAGATTTACTCTGCCAATCTCACAGATGCAAATCTGAAAGGCGCGGACCTGAGAGATACGTATTTTAAAAATTCCAATTTAAAGCAGGCCAATCTCTCTGGGGCGGTATTAACTGGTGCATCATTTATTAATTGCAAACTTGACGGAGTTATTATCAAGAATTCCAAGTTACATAGAGTCGAGTTCCAGGATTGCTCAATCAACAATGCCAATCTCACTAATTCCAGATTGAATGAACTAACTATTAATAAATGCAATTTAACAGACTCCATCCTGAACAATATTCAATGCCGGGAAACAGAATTTTATAGATCGGAAATCCAGAGTTGCGAAGCGAAAAACAGCACCTTCGAGAAAGGAGTAATAAATTTCTCTAACTTCATGGGATCAGATTTAACTAATGCCAAATTTCAAACTACGATTAAGCAAGATTCATCATTTTACAGATGCGATCTTACTAAAGCGAATTTTTCCGGCTCCACACTTAAGGGACAGTTGTGGAGTCGGCCAAGTTTCTTGAAAGCTGAAGCACAAAACGCAAGTTTCAGCAAATGCAGAATGTATTTTGTTTCCATGATGCATACAAATCTAGAAAATGCGGATTTTACTGATGCGAGTTTGGAGTTATTAGGATTTGAATATACGAATTTAACAAACGCTAATTTTACAATGACCACTATTACCGGGGTAAATATATGCAAAGCAAACTTGAATAACACTAATTTTTCAAATGCAGTATTTAATGAATCTTTTATAGCTGCAGACGCCCAATTTAAAGATCCAATTTTTAATAATACAATAAATAATATAAATAAATTGGATTTAAACAATACAATTTATGAAGAGCAAGGGCTGCCATTTTAAAGGCAACTGAAACAAAACATAATTCCAGGTTTCTAGCCAGAAGCGTTATTTCTTCAGTTCTTTTTTCTGTCATCTGTTATCTGTATTCTGTTCTCTGAGCAAGATAGTTAAGGAGGGATGTTTGTGGATATTAAAATAAAACTGATTGCTGCACTAATAGCGATTCTATCAATTTTATCGTCTATATGCTAAATAAAAACCCTGTTAGATGCAGGAGCCAAGATAAATGCACAAGCTGATAATGGTCGCACACCACTCATGTATGCTGCTAGACATAATGAACCCGGGGCAATAAAGGTGCTTTTGGATGCCGGGGCGGATTTGCATGCCAGGGACAATGATGGCCTAACCGCTTTGATGTTTGCTGCTGATAGCAATGATGCGGAAGTAATAAAGACACTTGTCAAAGCCGGGGCGGATGTAAATGCCCAAGATCACAATGACAATACAGCATTTATGTACGCTGCTGATGAAAAAGATCCCGAGGTAGTAAAGGCGCTTATTGATTCAGGAGCCAAAGTAAATATTCGAAACAAGAGTAGCTGGACTGCACTGATGTATGCTGCCAAAAGTACTCCAACTCCGGAAATAGTGAAAATACTCCTGGATGCCGGAGCTGATGCGCGCCTTCGTAACAAAGAGGGCCAAACAGCAGCAGACATTGCCAAAAACAATCCCCCTATCAAAAATTCCGATGTTTATGCGCGGCTGCAGCAGGAAGCTCAGGGGGATTAGTATTTATTCCCCACTGCAAAAAGCCCTCTTACGCCCCTTATATGAAAAAATGGCAAGCAACACCAGGAGCTGAAACTCTATGACAAGGGACGTAAAGAAAAAAAAGAATTATGGACCACAAGCAGACCAAGTATCCCATCAGGCCGGGAAGGGAAAATCTGTCAACTACCAGATATATTCCATAGAAGAGGTTTCCGGGGTGGTCAAAGTCCTGGGGGAGACACAGCATTTCCAGCCCTTTTACAGTTTCAACACCTCGGAGTCCAACTTCATATACAATAAAAAAAATCCGGAACTCACCGATTTACGAGGTGATTCAAAAATCTTCAAAATACATGCTCTTACACGGGCAAAAAACAGACTAGGTCCAGGGTCACAACATTTGAAACCTTTATCCTGGATTAAGATTTAATTAAGTGTCATTGCCGAGGTTATTCGGGAAAAAGAAATTACCTTGGCAATTTGAATCAAAATCCGGACTTTTCCATCTCTGCTGTATCTTCAATTACTTGCATCTTCTTCCAGGCCCCGTGCTTATATCTTAGCATGAAGGTTATACCCAGTGCACTGATATACAAAGTCAGGATCGCCCAAGACGTATACAATCCCAGGGGCAAAATCTCCACCACCAGATAAATGGGAAGGATCATCACTGTCAAAGCCAGGATCCCGATAGCTTTCATAATGAACCGGGTATCTCCGGCTCCTTTTAGTGTTCCGGAATAAACCAGATTCAATGCGTCGAAAAAACAATATACCGCCACAAATCTAAGAAGGATTATTCCGGAATCCACGATCTTTGCATATTCCTGATCAGGGATTTCGTCGGGCTTGAACAAAGCCAGAAAGGGACCTGGGAAAACAATAAAGGCAATCGCAATAAACACCATATAGATAAACACTAGATGCAGGGCGCTGTTGGTGGCGTAAACTCCGTCTTCAGGGCGTTTTTTACCCACAGCCTGCCCTGCCAGGGTGCTAATACCTATATGCATTCCGATCATTGGCAAAAAGGAAAGACTCTCTATGGACAGCACGATATTGGAGGTTGCCATTGCCCTGTCTCCCAATCTGCCAAGCATCAGTATAAAAAATGTAAAGGAGAACACTTCCAGAAACATTTGTATGCCGCTGGGCAGTCCATATCGCATCAGTCTCCGGAAAAGTTCCGGATCGAGGGATCTCTCCCTCCAGGTCCCGAATCTTTGTCTATTCTTGCGGCTAAAGACTGCAAGGCAAAACAGGAGCGTAATCACTGCGAAAGCAGTAACAGTTGCAAAAGCTGCTCCAGCGATCCCGAGTTCGGGAAAAGGACCTATCCCGTTGATCACGCAGTAATCCAGGGGAATATTAACCAGCGCCCCGGCCAGATGAATAAACATGACTATTCTGGTCAAGCCCCGGCCGGAATAAAAACAGGACAACACAGAACTCAAAACAACCAGCCCGGCTCCGCAGATAACAATCCGGAAATAGGTCACCTCCAGTCTTTGAATTTCCTGCGGATGACCAATCAAGGAAAACATGGGGCCGGCAATGAAATACAGACTTGCCAAAATCAGGCTTGCGATCAGGGAAAAATAAATCCCCTGCCAAAGTGCGGCTCCTACACGTTCCGGAGCCCCGGCACCTATATATTGGGCCACGAATGCGTTGGTATAATTCCCCACTCCCATAAAGAAGGAGATAAACAAAAAGGAGGAAATCCCGGCCGGCAATGCTGCAGAAATAGCGTCCAGGGAATAGTTTGCCAGGAACACCCGGTCAGTGAACTCCATCAAGGTAATGGATCCCATGGAGGCGATCAAGGGGAGGCTGATGGCAAGTACGTCTTTGTATCCGTTTGCCTTGCTCCAACGTAAGATCATGCAATTTGCTCTTCTCTCAGATTTGAGACCACTGGAGCTTGTCTTTTAGTTCACTGAATTGCGGAAACGTCCCCTTACATGGGCTAATCCCTGCCAATTTGAAAATCCGGAGAGAGTTGACCTGCACCGATCTATACGTTCCGGCAGTGGCGGATGTGTGGAAAACCAGGAGCCCTTTTCCTTGGACTGGGAACGCCTCTTTTTCAATGACTGCAGCACCTCGATCATCCCGCTGGGATCGTATCCCGTGCGATAGGCGATCTCCATTCCGCTTTTGTCAGCCTCGTACTCCATGCCCTTGTCCAATCCCTTGTCAAACAAGACTGTCTGCAGATCTCCCAGCATGGATTCGAATTGATCACCCTTGTCTCCCTCCATGGTTGCAGCGGTTATCTCACCTACTCCCTGTAGGAACCTGGCCCTTCTGATGGATTTGAGGGCGTGCTTGTGCTGCACGTGCGAAACTTCGTGTGCCAGGATATTCGCCAACTGGGCCTCGTTCTCCAAGATATCCAAAAGCCCCTTGCTGATAAAGATGATCCCGCCCGGACAGGAGAATGCATTCTTGAGGGAACTGTCCACAACCACAAAATCGTAGGGAATGGTGGGACGCAGGGAATTCCTGGCTACAGCAGTTCCCACCAGGTTGACATATTCCTGCAACTCTGAATTTTGCACCGGTAGCCCGTAGCGCTTGAACCCTTTGATCGCAAAAGTCTCCCCTATTGTCCTCTCGGTCTCGTAATCCACTCCCCTTAGTCCGGAAAGTACGCTCTGGGCACCTTCAAAAATCTTGCGCTCCTTGCTGCCCTTTTTTATCACACCGTCCAAAAAGGATAATTGAGAAGAGTTGGAAGCGGACTTCCCATTCTGTTTTACGGTCAGACACCCGGAAAGCAGGATAAAAAGCACCAGGAAGATCATTACAGTTGAATATTTTGTATAGGCTGCCTTCATGCCAAGCTCCTTTTCAATAGTATGTTATACGTTGCAAGATTTTATTGTTCCCCGGTTAATTTGCGTATTCACCAATCTTCCCCTTGCGCAGGAACCTGGTCAACTCCCGGTTGCTCACCTTGCGCTCTATTACTTGATCCAGCGCCTCGCGGTATTTTTTCGGAGTTTGCTGTTTGTTTGCATAGGCTTCGGTTTCCGGAGATAGTCCCCTTATGCTGCGGGAAGTATCAGCCTGCCTGGCCTCGATTTTGCTGCCGGTCAAGGATCCGAACATGTCCGAACCTTCTCCGGACTCGGATTCTGTCAAAGGCCTGTTCCTGGACAGGCGGCCCTGGTACATCCAGCCCCGATTTCCCGATGGTACCTTGATCTTGTACCAACGCCCCTGCTTGCCCAGGATCTGCACCTTGGACCCCACCGGGACCACTTCAATAGTAGACGCGGACATCCCCTGGCCGGATTTCAGCTTCGATCCCTGCGAAGTTACCCACATCCCTTCCCCTGCGGCAAGGGAAAGCAGTGGCACTGCCAACAGTATCAGAAAACACGGAACAAAAAAGTATTTCATAAAATCTCCTATCTATCGTGGATTTCTCGACCCAAAGTTCAAATTTAATGCTCGGACTAAAACTCACCCATCTGCATCAAAGCAGCAAAATTGTCTCGATTGTTGCATAACAGGCGTTTAACTCTAGTTCTTACGTAACCACATAAAAACATAATCACGTAACCACGCCTTTCATATTAATAATAATCCCCGCTCAGGATAAAACCAGCCCAATACCCGGGATGCGGATAAAATGTCTTTACATGCAGCATTGCACGGCGCAGGCTCTGTGCCTTGTTGCTGTCCACGTATTCCCGGTAGAACTGCTTCATGAGCATGGCAGTGGAGATATCGCTAACCCTCCAAAGGCTGGAGACCAGGGTATGGGCCCCTGCGAACATAAACGCCCTGTTCAGCCCCACTACCTCATCTCCGGCCTTTATATCCCCGAGCCCGGATTGGCAAGCACTCAAGACCACCAGATCCGCCCGGATATCCAGTCCGAAGATTTCCGCGGCTTTCAAGTCCCCGTCCTCCTTTGCTCCCTTGCTGAATTTCAGGCTGGAGAACAAGGGATTCAAGGGATCGAAATCCCCGTGTGAGGCAATGTGCACTATATCAAAATCCTGCACTCTGTCCTTTACCTGGCTCTCCGTGGCATTGTCCCGCATAAGCTCGGTAAAGTCAGAGAAGTTCCAGCCCATGGATTTCACTTCGTGTTCTGCAAAAGGAAGTTCCAATCCCGGAGTGTCCAAATCCGGATTTCCCACTGCCAGCACCCGGAACTTATCCTCTTGCGATCTCCTTTGCAAGGTATAACGCAACACACTGCCGCTGGGCAAGTAAAAAAGGGGGTACTCCTGTACAAGGGAAGAACCCCCGTACTCGAGCGGTGCAAAGGAAAGGTAGTGCAGCATCCGGTGCGGTATAATACCTACTTGTTTTGGCTGCTCAAGTTTCTCGGCCACCGGTTCCAGGAGCAGGGAAGACAGCTCTTCTGACAAGCTCTCGTATGGCTCCAGGTTTTGCAAACTCCTCCTGAATTCCAGTATAGTATCCTTTAAATCGGATCTGGTTGCAGGTACCCTGACCACCTCCAATTTTTCCGATGTCACCACCCAGCAGACAATCTCGTCCGGCAACAGGTAGTAACTGAGTATAGTCATACCCGGATCCAGCAATTCCCTGAACTTGTCTACTTCAATCGGATCCACTGTTATCAGGGATCGCATTTCCGGCCTGTTAGCCTGCACCTGCATTAACTGGTCCCTGTACTTGTCCTTTAGATCTTCCAAAGTCTTTTTGTAGGCCTCGGATGCTTGTTCATCCTCGGTCTGGGCCACCAGCTTTTCCTGTTCCAGAATCGATGCCTTGAGAGAGTTGATCCGCTCGTAAAGCCTTTGATCCTTTTCCTCGCCCAGGCGCAGCTTGTTATTGCCCAGAAGATCGATAAGGTTGCGGGCCCTGGAGCGCTCCGCAGTGTAAAAGGCCTCTGTCTTTCTGCCCATATCCAGAAGCACGGAAACCAGGGACTCGTAGACCTCCATCTTGTCTGCCACAAAGCTGTTCCTGAGCAGGGCGACCTGGATCTGGGCGCGCATTTGTTCAATTATATCAACCGCTTCCAAAAAGCATTTTCTGGCTTCTTCCAGTTCCCCCTTCCTCTTGTGGATCTTGCCCAGGCCGTTCAAGGAGCGCCATACAGTCTCCCGAAGAGCCATCTCGCGGGAAAGGGACAGGGATTTATCAAAGTATTCCCTGGCCCGGTTTTGTTTACCCAAGCGCAGATAACAGTTTCCCATGGCCACCAGGACCTTGGCTTGATTAATCCTGTTCCCTATCTCCCTGGTCAGGGAGAGGGCATCTTGCAGCAATGGAAGCGCCTGCTCCGGATTACCCTGGTGAACATGAGTCAGCCCAATGTTGCGCAAATCGTAGGCTATTGCCCAGCGGGAATCGATTTCCCTGTCTATATCCAGGGCTTTGTGCAGTGTCTGCAGGGCGCGGTCGTAGCGACCCTGATCCCGCTGTACCAGACCAATGTTGTTGTAGGTGGTGGCCACCTCGTCCCTGCGGATCTCCAGGGTCTTGGCGAGCTCCAGGGCCCTGTTCAAATCCCGCATGGCACGCTCGTTCTTGCCCAGGGACCACCAGGTGAGTCCGGAGGTATTCAAAGCTATCACCTGTTCCAGCACCCAATCCTTTTTCCTCGCCCGCTGCAGTGAATCCTGCAGCAAATTGAATGCTTCCTGGTAGCGTCCCTGAAACCAGGCGGAATTTGCCTGCTCCAGAACGATCTTGGTCTGCAGCCGCTCGCTGTCCGGAAGCGCCCTTGCCCTCTCCAAAAGCCGGGACAGATTTTCCCCGCTTTGTTCAAAGCGGCCCAACAGGCGGTTACAGCGCGATATATTGAGATTGCATTGCAATATCTCTTCCTTTTTATCCAATTTTCCAAACGCCTTCCTGGCCTTGTTGTAGTACTCCTTGGCCATGGCATAGCGGGAAAGGCGCAGATCGTATATCCTGCCTATACTAAGGCGCTGCCTGGCCAAAAGCTCGCTGGCTCCCATCCCCTGGCTCAAGGAGGCTGCGGATTGATATCCCTGCAAGGCCCGGTCGTATTCAGTGGCATTCTCCAGAACAGTTCCCAGGTCTGCAAGGGCCTGGATCCGCTTTAAGGGCAGATCCAGCTCTGAATAGATATCAATTGCCTGTTGCAAGCAGGAAACCGCGCCGTCGAATTCTTCCAGCCTGGACAAGATCAAACCCTGTTTCAGCAGTGACCTTGCCCTGGCTCTGGACCCGGGGCTATTTTCTGACAAATAGCTGCTAAGGTCCCGGGCATGCCGGGCAGCCTTTTGCATCTCTCCTGCTGAAAACGCACTTTCCCTGGAATATTCCAGGAGTTTGGCCTTGTACTGTTCAAAGACCTGCATCTCCCTTACTACCAGGAGTCCATTCTCAAACAGGGCCAAAGCCCGGGAAAAATCACCGTTTTTGTACGCCCTGACCCCGTTTTGGACATACATATTGAAATTCTGCCTGGCCAATCCAGACGCTTCTTGTGCATCCAGTCCCCAGTAGCCCAACTGCAGGGAATATCCCTGTTCCGGATGCTCATTCCCGGGACTTGCCCTCATTGCATCCGCAACAGAGCCCTTTGCATAGTTTCGGAAAAAATCCCGCACTTCCGAACTTGCAACCGGATCCTGCCCTGGAAGCAGCAATGTGGGCACTCCGAAAAGGCTGAACATGTGACCCAGGGTGTAGGTATCCTTGCCACTGGTCCTGTTCAGTATTGCCAGGGAAACATTGTCCAGGCTGTCCGCCAGCCGGATCAAATCCATTCTGCTTCCTTGTTTTAGCCGCATGCCGGCGAATGTCTGCGGCAACTCCTCCTGTTGTGTGGGTACCGTGCTGAAGCTGGCAGTGGAGGCATTGGACCAGAAGCAGTGCGCCTGCCCGGCAGATTGGGCAATATCCTGGGCAGTCGCATTGGCCTCAAGGGACAGGGATTCGAATCCCTCCGGCAGGCCGGGAGATCCAGGATAGGCTAGCACCTTGTGCTTGAACGGCTTTTTGTTGTCCATGCAGCGCAAAAGGTGAGTCCCGCTAAGGGCAATTGTCTTGTTCGAGAGCAAACCCGGGATCCGTGGATCCTGGAAAATCAATACTTGGTAATCTGAGCCGGATACAAGCGGCTCCAGCCCCTGGGACGTGTCTGCAACTCCTATGTTGGAAGGAGCGAGGGAAAACCCAAGCCAGGGATTTTCCCTGCCGGGTAAATGCATGAGCCGAAGCGCCTTTTTCCCCTGGGGCAATTCCATGGCGATATCTGTCGCCCGCGCCGGGGACGGGACCAACATCCCCAAAATCCCGGCAGGCTCTTTCGGACCGAACAAGTCACTTGCCTTGTCAAGTACTTCCCTGTATCTATCCGTGACTTGATCGAATCTTTCCCTGAACAGGTCAGTTCTGAATTCCTCCGGATTTTCAGAGATCCTTCCGCTGAGGTGCAGCATCTCAGCTGAAAGTCCGGCCAGCTTCAAAAAGATATTCCTTCTCTCCCTGCTTCTGAATTTATCCATTATTGACGCTGGAAGTATTTGTCCCTTGGAGATCTCCTTTTCCAGGAGCCTTTGTTCCTGCTGCAGCCTGTTTTCCAGGTACTCTTTGTCCTGGTTTCCAGCGGATTGCAGCCGTTGTTTCAGGTCCCGGACAGTAGAGAACCTCTGCAGCAGTTCTCTCAGTCCCTGCATATCCGTACTGCCCCTCCCGGGCAGGGCAAGACCACTCAATCTGTTCACGCGCTCCCATTCGCTCAGCCTTTCCAGGGTGTTAAACGCTTGGGCCGGATTTGATTTTCCTGCAGGCCTTAACACCAGCGGGGCCAACCTGTGCAGGATTTCCTTTTGCCCGCAACCGCGTTCAAACACAGGCACCTTGGATAAAACCCGCAAAGCCTTTTCAAACCTGTTCATTCCAGCCAGTGCACGCCATTGCAAACTGGGGACACGCGATTTTTCGGCAATATCCAGGGCCCTTGCAAAATGCTCTTTCGCGCTGGACGTATCTCCCTGCAGCTTGGACAGGTCTGCCAGGTTTATGTGCAATGCGGCCCTAAGACGGGATTTTTCCCTGCTGCTGTCCTGATCCTGCCTTAAAATCCGCAGGCCCTGGTAAAAATGCGATCCCGCGTTTGCGAGCAGGGAAGCGGACCTGACAGCTGAGGTTATCTCCCCGGAATCCGGATTCCGGGCCAGGTCGGAATAAGCTACCCCGAGCCGGTTGTGGTATCCTGCCCTGGTCAAGGGATTCACCAAATCCGCTTTTTCTGCAAAAAGCCGCCCTGCCTTGCGCTCCAGACGTCTTAGTTCCGCCAGTTTCTCCTTTCCGTTCTCTTTTCCATGCCAAAACCGGGCAAGGGCACTTGCTGCATTACTGACATTCAGGGCGCTGCTTACCGGATTGCCCATCTCCAGGGAGAGTTTTGCGGAACGCAAAAACCTCTTGCAGGAGATTTCGGGATTGTTTTTTGCGAACTCCAGGTGTGCGCTCCGGTGCAGAAGCAGGGAGACCCCGAACAGGTTCTTGTCAGCTACCTCCCTGCCAGGGGGATAGGATTGCAACTGGCTGTCCAGCACCCTGCCAGCGGCCTGCAACTCTCCCAACTCTGTCCGGATGCGGCCTATAAACGCCCTTATCAGGCGTTTTTCCTGTCCCTTGCTGAACCCGTACTGTGCCCGGCTGGCACTGATATCATCCAGGGCAACATCCAGGGATATGTTGATAAGCCCGCCACCGGATTCTTGCTTTTTCTGTGCAGGCACACCGTATTTTCGCACCATCTCCAGCCCTGCGAAAATCCTGCAGGGAGTCCCTGAGGAGCTTGTCCGGATTTTCCCCGTCGCCTGACTGCCGGTAGGCATTGTAGGCGGCAGAACGCAGGTTGACAGCCAGGTTGGCAGTATTGCCCATTTCCTGGTTAAGTTCAAACGCCCTCAAGAATTCTTGCCTGGCCTTGGACCACTGCTCATCCTCCTGATAGGCCAGCCCCAACCGATCCTGCATTTCCACCTGCAAGTCGCGCAGCCTCAAGGGAAACTCCAGGGCATTTTCCGCCTTGTCCAGCATAAAATAAAGTCCTTGTTCGGTAGCTTTCCACTTTTTTTCCGGCAATTCTGCTACCAGGGGTGCCAAGTCCGGAATCAGTTCCCGCTGCTGACTTATCAAAGGCTGCAAAGTATTCTTGTACCTCTCCCATTCCGGATCCGGAGGCGGACTTATTTCCTCGCGGCTCACCTTGAAGAGTTCGGACTGTATATCAGACTGGCGTTTCAACAGGGGTTTGATTTCCCGTTGGAGTGCATCTTTTTCCCGGGCGGGCATTATGATCTTCTCCTTGATCTTTCGATGCAGCCTTCCCAGTATCTCCGAGGCCTCCATGGGCTGCAGCCTGTCCCTGATCAAGCTCAAGCCCTTTTCCAGGGCCTGTATGGATTCGCCTTCCTGCTCAGACAAAAAAGCGGCTTGCGAATAGCGATAGTAAAAGGTTAGCTCGGTATCTTTATTCTGAAAGGATACCCCGGATTTTTCCCTGCGGGTGTAAAACCTGAATGCCTGCCCGTAGTGCCCCAACAGGAAGTTCACATTACCCAGGTTCAAGAGCAGATTTGCCCTGTTGCGCGGATTCTCCCGGGCAGAATTCAGGAAAAATGCCTTGCGATAATGAGTCAGCGCCAATTCCAGCCTATTCTGTTCATCGTGGACTGTCTCCAGGACTTCGTTAACATATCCCAGGGTCTGGTGGAAAAACTCCACCTGTCCGTGCATGCGGACTGCGCGTTTAATCAGTTCCCGCGCCCGGCGCAGGCTCTTTTCGTCTTCCAGATAGGTAAGGCAGAGCCCGGTTGCATAAACAAGCACCGGGTTATCCGGATCATCCGAGAGTTTTTGCCTGTAGGCCTTGAGCGTGGGATCTATCCTGTCCTGGGCTGCCGCACACTTAATATAGCCCCGGTGCGCTTCTACCAGGGAAGAGTCCTTTTGCAGGAGATTATAGAACATATTCCCGGCACGGGAGACTTCGCCCAGTTCATAGTGGTGCTGGGCAGCCTGGAGGTTCTTCCTTACAAAACCGTTCCAGGCCAGGCGGTAGAGATAATCCTCGTATGCGTGATTCGCCATCTCGTTCTCGTAGAGCTGCAAGGCTTTGTAAAACTGTTCTTCCCGGTACAGAATCTCTGCCAAGGATAACCTGGCTGCCGCATACTGGTTGGATGAATCCGCACTAAACTCTTCCAAAACCCGCATGTAGGCAGCCTTGGCCTTGGACCACTTGCGTTCGTCAAAATACATGTCCCCGATCCGGTTATTCGCCCCCATTGCCAGGCCGGGGATTTTGGAGCTATACTCCTTGGCCACCCTCCGAAGAATCCGCAGTTTTGCCTGCATGGATTCCTGGTTGCTTCCGGCAAGCTTGAAATCCAGTATGTTTCGGACTGCTCGCTCCGCCCAGGGACGGGTGTCAGGATATTTTTCCAGGATGCGCGCATAAATGGGAATCACCGAATCCCCTCTTCCCGCTTTTTGGAATGTCTCCGCCTTGAGCAGAAGCGCCCTGGACTTTTGTTTCTGTGGCGCATCTTCCGTGTCCAGAACCTTGTCCAGAAGTTCCAGGGCCTGCAAGAGATCCCGGGAGGAACCTCCCAGATCCATCAAGAGCTCCGCCCTCTCGATCTGGGACTGGGCAACCAGAACCGGATACTCCTGGTGTTTGCCTGCAATAAAGCTCAACTCGTCCTGCACATTTTGCAGGATTTCGCGCTTGGTACTGCTGTCCACCCGGCTGTTCCAATCCGACCTCGCCCGCAAGACCCGCATCCTGACTTCAGCCAGGCCGCTCTGGGGCATAACCGAACTGTTTCCTGCCAATCTCCTGTAAATAGTCCCTGCGTACTTTTCCCTGCCCAAGCGCTCGTAGATGCGGGCCGCTTGCAGGGATGCCTCCGCAGCCAATGCTTCCTGCCCCGGAAATCTGCTCTGCACCTTTTGATAAGCCAGGGCAGCCAAGTGCAACTTGGGTGGATAGAAATCCTCAATTTTTGCAGCCAGTTGCATCTGGGAGCTTGCGGTTTCCCGGGACGGGATACTGCCATTTTGCGGTAGATACCAGACATTGGGCACTCCGGACTTGTCTGAAACAAAATACAGGCGATCACCAGCCAGGCAGGGATCCCGGGCGGAATAAGCCCCGGAAGTAACCGGTTGCGCTACAGCCCCCTTTTTATCGGTTTCCACGCGCCAGATACCGCAATCCCCGGAATCCGTACACCTGTTGAAATAGACGAAGTTTCCGTTTTCCGACCAGGCAGGTGCGGTTTCGTTGAATCCAGCCCCGGTCAGCCGCCGCATCTCCCCACTCTCCAGGTGGAAAACAAACACGGACTTGTTGTTCCCTTCTGCAGAGATCAGGGCACACTTCTTCCCGTCCGGGGAAATCGCAGGCTGACCCGCATCCATGGCAATATCCAGGGAGGTGGTGGGCTCCTGCAAATTCTCGGCATTTATAACCGCGATCTCCCTGGTCCGTGTATCCGGATAACTGCGCTGAAAATAGATCTTTTTCCCGTCCGGGGACAAACAGGGAGCACGATCCGAGGACTCCCTCCCGGTCAGCCTGCGGGGAGATTGCCCGGGCTTGTCTGTTCGTTGCAGGAATATATCACCTTTTACATCGTGCCCTGTCCCAACAAAGACCAGGGCATCCCCTTCCGGGACAAAGTGGGGCTGGAAACGATCCCCGCCTGTCTGCTCCAGCTCTACCGGCAATTCAACGCTGCCGGGATCAGCGGATTGCAGGATAATACCACTGAAATCCCCGGCCATGGATGTTACCGCCAATCTGGAACCATCGCGGGATACAGAGAATCCCATGGTCGAATCCACCCTTGCTGTGAGTTGGGAAGGTTCAAAAGCCGGCAGACTGGGTATATTTCGGGTCCTGTTTGTTTCAGGGATCNGGAGTATACTGTCCCTGCATCCCGGAATCAGTAGATATCCGGTTATTCAAATTGCCCGGAGTGTTGCAGGACAGACTCAAGATCAAACTCAAGAAACCCAGGCAACAGGCAACAAACCGGAGCGCATTCTTATATTTTGCAGGAATCATTTTTGCTTGTTTTTCCATGTACCGTCTCTGGTTTGGATCTTTTCACCGGGCAGCGCCTCCTGCACGTGCATCTTCCAGAAGACCTTCCGGATCTTGTCCATATCCTCGGGATTAAATCGCTCGTTGGTCCGGATCACCTGCTGCATAACGTTTTCCCGAGCCCTGTTCACCTCGCTTACCACGGAATCGAATTCCTGTTTAGCGTACCTGGAGGCGAAATCATGCAAATTTGCCGGGATATTCTCTTTTTGCATGGAAAAAGGAGTTAGCAGGCCTTGATTGTTTTCCCCTACCCAGCCCAGGGTCTTGAAATTTTGGATATCGTCCCTGTGAAAGCCGAGCACCTGCATGGACTCCATTGCCTTGTCCTGTGCACGGCTCTGATCTGCCCGGGATTCTATTTCCCCGCCCGGAGTGACCCCGCGAACCGATGCCACCAGGAGAGCCCTTTGGTTCAGGGAATTGTAAGTCCCCAGGACCTGATTTTCCAGGGAAGTGCGCTCACTTGCCACGTTCACCTCCAGATCCGCCAGGGTGCATCCGGAGATCAAAACCAGTACTGCCAATAGCAGTATAGGTATTTGCAAAAAGATTTTATCGTACATACAAACTCCCCAACCTAAAAATACCTGTAAATTCAAGGTACTAATCGTACTTTGTCTTCCGGGCTTACAACTATCTCCTCTGCAGCGAGTACAGACAAGACTTCCCGGATGCTGTCCAAAGGCACTTCCAGGTTGCTCAACTGTTTTTGCACAGGCAATTTGGAGATCTGGAAACGCCTCACCGGAGGTATCTCGATACCGACACCCTTGACTGCCGCTCTTCCGGTCAAGGACAGGTTCCCCTGTTCAACCTTCAGATTGATCCTTTGGGGCCGTGCTGTATCCAGTAGTTTTCTCTGCTGGACAATTGCCTCGTTATTCCCGGTTGGATCCATGGCGTACAGAAATTTCCGGAGTGTACGGCTGCCGATATGGGTAAGATCCAGGTTGAGATAGAGATTGTTCAGCATCTTGTCTATGCTGCCGGCCACCGGCACATCCAGGCCGAACCTCCCGGAAATCTGGGTATCCGAGCCCCTGGGCAGATTGACACTGTCCGGCAGGGCTGCGGCGGCATCCACCCCGGAAAAGGAACAGGCAGTATCCAGATAGAAACCATCATCACCCGGCATGATCCTGGCCTTTCCCAGGAGCGAACCGGACCATAGATCGAGCTGGAACCGCTCGATTCCGGGTATCCCCTGATTCTGGGCAGTCTCCATCCTGAAATTGGATATCCGCACCGGCAGGGGCATGCCCTGGAGTTGACACTCCGCAATACTGATATCCGGCTTGATCCCGAAATACCTTGCCCAGTAGGGCAGATTGCGCTTGCCCCACCCCCTGCCGGCAAAAGCGGATTTCCTCTTGTCTCCCGGCGGGCTCAAGACCTGCCTGGAGAGTGTCTTTTCCCCTGCCTTTTTACTTGTTTCACCTGTTTTTATGCCATAGCTCCCGGAAAGTCGCAAATCGCTTTGAAAATCCCGAATCGAGGCAGTATCCCGGAGATACAATCCCAAACCCGGACTTGCAAGTTCGAACCCGATCCCCAGGCGCTCACTTCCCTGCAATCTGGCATTCAAATTTGTCCGGACTTGTTTGCCTACTTTTACCCCCGGTGCCAGCTCCTTGGGCTCATCCCCCAGATCAGCCTGCAATCCCGCGGATAAGCTGCCCTGCATATCAGAGAGCAACTTGGGAAGGAGTTTTTTATCCCCGGGCCGCAGCAATGCAGTGAAGTCCTGCAGTTGGATTTGCAGGGATTGAGTCAGGGATAGGGGTTCTAGCTGCAACTTTTCCCTGAGCCGTAAATCCTTCAAGTCCGCAACCGAGGAGTTCAGGGTGAAATTCAGTCCGGGAGGAGATTGCAAGGTCTCCATCCCGGGTAGATTTTTGATTTTTTCAACACTAATCTCAGTGGATAATTCCGCCTGCCTGAATCCCTGCTGCAGGCTTATACTAAATCTATCCCTGGTATTGAGGCCCTCCAATTCTACCGGGGCATTGCCGGCAAGCGGCCAATCCAGGTCCACTCCCCTGGCAAACAGGTCCAATTCCAGATCCTGCAGGAAACCCACATCCAGAAGGCGCTGTCTCAAAGGGAGCGTGCCGTTGCTCAAGGAGGCAATCTCCCCGTCTCCAGGGATGTTCCCGTCAATGTCCCAAACAATCTTGCTGTGTCCGGTATATTCTGCTTCTGCTGGCAAAAATTCCCTGAGCAAGGGTTGCAGGCCCCGTGAATCAAAGCGTATGTCACCCTGGGACCGGATTTGCTCCATGCCCAGATCCCGCGCACTTATCTCGCAATTCATCTCCAGGGAGTCACCGAGCAGTGTCTCGAAATTCACGCCTGTTATATCCGCATCTAGCGGATCCAGGGAATTCAAAGCCAAGTCTCCGCTTATTTGGGTATCCAGCCCTGTCCTGACCGCATTCTCCTTCCCAGGAAACAAGTCCACTTCCGGGGAAAAGAGGCGAAAATCCCGCAGTGCGAGCAGGCAGGAGGAATCCCTGATCTGCAGATCTAGCTGCAGAGAGTTCTTTAGACTGGAGATATCCGCCCTGTCCTGCAATGCCACTCCCTGCAATCCAGCTTCCTGCCTGATTCCGAGAGATCCGGTAACTCCCAGCAAGGAATCCTCTTTTTTGTTCATATTCCGGGCATTCAAATCAAGGGGAATATCCAGACTGCGGATGGAGATGTCTTTATCCCCCTGCAAAAGCAGATTTTCCGCCAGCAGCCTCAAATCGGATTCAACCCGGACCGGAAACATTGACTGCATTTTTATTGTGGAGTTGTTAAGACCCAGAGTCAATTCAGCAGAGCTTATTTTGTCCCTGATTTGTATTCCGGGCAAGGAGAGCTTTAAACTGTCCAACTCCACGGACTGATCCCCGGGAGGAGGTTTGCCCCGCATCCCAAGTTCCCGGATCTTGAGAATTCCGGGAGCGTGCTCTTTTAATTCCAGCGGCAGGTTTTCCGGCAGAAAAGCACTGACCGGTTCCAGGATTTCCCATAACTGCAGCTTTGCTTTGCCAATTTCCAGATCGAAGCTGGGATGCTTGTCAAAAAGCGAGGATATCCCGCCCTTCCAGCGCAGATAGCTATGTTCCTGAAGAGCCAGTTTTCCGGAGGAAAGCTCCAAATCTTGCCCGGCATGATAATAGGTCCCGTTCTGGGAGAGTGCAAACCGCATCCGCCCGAATCTTTTATCCGAAATATCACCCCTCAAATCCGAGGCCAGACAGAAAATCCGGAAATCCAGATCCTTGGCAGGGTTCCCGGCTGCCCGGACTGATAATCCCATATCTCCGGATATTCCTGGATATCCGCTTCCGGATACTGACAAGCCGGTGGCATTCAAATCCAAATTTGCCTGCATATCCTGTTTTGACCTGTATGCAGCATCTGACCGGATTCTGATATCTCCCCGCATTTCCGGCACGGAGTCAGGAAGGAACGGGTCAGCTGCTGCTATAAGTTCTGCAGGTTGCAGGTGCATGCTGCAGTTCACACCCTTTTTGCCGAGATCTCCATGTATTTGAACGCTGCTGCCAGGTGCCTCTGCTGCGAGGCCAAGGTAGGCATTCCCCGGATCAATCACACCCTTATCCCGCACCAGGTCGCGTACTTGCAGATCCAGGCTGAGCTTTGAAACAGGTTCCTGGTTTATCCTGGGACTGGCAAGGATTTGCAAACCTATTGCCTCCTGGTAGAGTGAAGGCATATCCAGGGACACAGATCCGTTTTGCAAGGAAAGACTCCTGCCGCTGCCCAAATCCGTCGCGTGCAGGGAAAACCCTTGCATATCCAGTACAACTCCGATATCAAGCGGGAGATTAAGCTCTACGGGTCCGGGTACTGCTTTTCCAGGGGACTCCTCTTCTGAAACCCTTTTTTTTCCAGGGTTTTTGAAAAGGAAATCCCAATTGCTACTGCCGTCTTTTTTTTGCACATACCCAAGATCCAAGTCCACAATCCTGATATGCACACTCAACCTCTTTTCCAGAAGGTCCTTCCATTGAGGACTTATATTGATCCTATTCAAGGTCAACGGCGCTTTTTGATTAAAACCATTGTTTTTTGCCAGCCTTATGCCTTGAAATTCCAATCCCCTGCTCCAGCCAAAGGCAAGGGAATCCAAGTGCACTTTTCTGCCAATGGCCTGGCTCGCCCGGCTGCTAACCATCTCCTGTACCCAGGAACTGGAGACGATCCAGGGCATGCACAGCAACAGCAGGATCAGGAGTACAAGCAGAATCGACACTGCCAATATGCTCAGGTAAACAATTTTTTTCCAGAGGGGACGTGAGTATTTTGTGCTGTTTTTTTCCATTCTTTCCCGGATTACTGTCAAGTGTTGAAAAGAACCATTCTTACATAAGAGCAGGGAAAAATTCAATCCTTGTCCTGGACACTTTCACTGCAAATTAATTCCAGGCAGCAAAAATAACCTATCTCAGCAAGTTAAAAAATTTAACACTACAGCAAAACTTTTATATTAAGCTACTGGAGTAACGAAAGTTTCTTTTAACATCCATCATTCCTGCGAAAGCAAGAATCTAAGCAAAATTCAGCCCTTTTAATAAAACTGGATTCCGGCTAAAAGCCTACCCCGTACTCCGATACGGGGGCCTGAAAGAATGACAAAAATGGTTGTATTTTAAAGTTTCGCTGTAGTGTTGAAAATATTAACATCATATCTGCCATTAAAGATTTAAAATTATAACTACTATTTACAACATCAAATACATCTGGTAAGTTCAAAGTGTGATACTAGTTCAAATCTGCAATTTTTGGGGAATTTTCGTACTTGACTAGGTATTTATTTCTTTATTATCAAGAGGGTAATATATCATTTTTTTTTCTAGGTCGAAAAAAAGAATCATTAGCTTTGACTAAGACAGAGATTTGAAACTTTTTTTTACTATTAAACGTAACTAAAAATAAAATTTTTTGAACATAAGGTATAAATTTGTAAAATTATTAGACCTGCAAGGAGGAAAGTTTATGCCATTAGTAACTATTTCAAGAGGTTCCTATACACGTGGAACTGAGGTTGCCGAAAAATTAGCGCAAAAAATGAATTATGAATTAATATCTCGAGAAATTTTGATTGAAGCTTCACAAATCTTCAATATTCAGGAAATAAAACTTGAAAGGGCACTGCACGATGCTCCTTCTGTTCTTAATCGATTTTCCTATGGTAAAGAAAGATATCTTTCCTACATCAGAGTCGCCATCCTTAGACATATGGTAAATGACAATGTAATATACAATGGCCTGGGAGGACATATATTTCTGGGCGGTATTCAACACTTGTTGAAAGTGCGAATCAGGGCGGATTTAGATGATCGTGTTCAGGAAGAGATGAAACGTTCAAACATCTCTGACTCCGACGCTCGATATATATTGCAAAAAGACGATGAAGAAAGGCGTAAGTGGAACGTGTATGTTACAGGAGTGGATCCCTGCGATGCATCTCAATATCATCTGGTTTTCAATGCTACCAAATTACCTGTGGACGAAATAGCAGACATGATTGAACAAATTCTGGAGCGCCCATATATGCAAAATACGTCGGAATCCCAAAAACAGATAGAGGAGTTGCTTTTGTCCGCGGAAATAAAAGCTGCTTTGGTGGATAAGTATCCAAAAACAAAGGTAACATGTCAAGACGGGATGGCATGCGTGAATGTCGAAGGACCACTTGAACAAGAAAAAGCCCTGACCGATAAGATCAAGAGCAGTACTCCAAACTTGTCCGGATTAAAAGAAGTTCGGGTTAATGTAGTACCTAACATTTGGGACAGCTAGGCTACAGAAAATTTGAAAATTCCCAAAGAGACTTTGAAAACAGAAATTTTGCTAAAGGCTTATAGGGCCTCAAAAAGCCTGGACCTCACAGCTTCAACAA
>JGI1684J13235_1000256_pt1 | contig 20191 bp, 17 predicted proteins | sample PonA232FremontCA_2_FD_13235 | JGI IMG/M metagenome (IMG submission 13235) | reverse complement strand
GCGGAGCAGGCCGTCCACATCCTCGCCCTGGGGCAGGGTCACCACGTATGCGGACAGGCCCTGCTGCAGGATCATTTCCGCGCTGCGCAGGGCCGCCTGGCGTCCGGCCCGGTCGCCGTCGAAGACCAGGACCACCTCCCGGCAAAGCCCTGCCAGGCGCCTGACCTGCGAATTCCCCAGGGCTGTCCCCAACACCCCGCATGCGTGAGGGAAGCCGAACTGCACCAGGGAGAGGACATCGGAATAGCCCTCGGTGAGCAGGACTCTCTTGCTTTGGGTGACGTTCTTGCGGGCCTGGTAGAGCCCGTAGAGATGCTCCCCCTTCTTGAAGATGGGGCTTTCGCTGCTGTTGAGGTACTTGGGCTCGCCGTCCCCGATGGCCCGCCCCCCGAAGGCGACCACGCGCCCGCTCAGGTCGTGGATGGGAAAAATGATCCGGTCCCGGAAACGGTCGAAGATCCTGCCCCTCTTGCTCTGGGAGAGCAGTCCCGCGGCAACTCCCTGTTCCGGGGAGTAGCCGCTCTGCTGGAGCCTTTTCTTGAGCCCGTCCCAGGCATCGGGGCTGTACCCCAGTTCGAACTGCCGGATCATCGCCTCGGACAGGCCCCGGTTCTTCTGCAGGTATTCCCGGGCTGCGGCAGCGCGCGGGCCGGCCAGCTCGTTGCGGTAAAAAGCCAGGGCCACGGCGTGCATCTCGTAGCAGGCCCGCCGTCTGGACTGTTCTTCGGAAGCATCGCTTGAGCCCGATCCCTTGCGCAGCTGGACCCCCGCCTCCTCGGCCAGATCGCGCAGGGCCTCGGTGAACTCCAGTCCGTTGATCCGGCTGTAGAAATCGATCACATCCCCCGAGGCCTGGCAGCCGAAGCAGTAGTACGCCCCCACGGCGGAGCTCACGGAAAAGGAGGGCTTGGTCTCCTCGTGAAAGGGACAGACCCCGGCCCAGCGCTCTCCAGCGGCACGCAGCTCCACATAGCGCTGCACCACTTGAACGATGTCCAGCCGGGACTTGATCGCCTCGATATCGCTTCGGTCCTGGGTCATGGGAGTTCGGTTCCGCGTTCGACGTTCGGAGGTCGGAGATCGGCGAATCAGTGAATCAGTGAGTCAGTTGGTCTGTTAGTCTGTTGCTCGACTTCCGATCTCCGATCTCCGACTGACTCACTGACACACCGACTCACTGATTCACTGACTTACTGACACTGATCTCACCCAAATTTTACCAAAGTGACCCCGTCCCCGCCGCGATCCTCGTTGGCGATATCGAAGGAGCGGACCCCGGGAAAGCCGCGCAGCTGCTCGTGCACCATTTTGCGCAGGATTCCCGAACCGCGGCCGTGGATTACCTCGGCCTCCTGGAGGCCCTGATAGACCGCCTGATCCAGAAAGCGGTCCAGCTCCAGCCTGGCGTCCTCTTCGCGGTAACCGCGCAGATCCAGGGTGAGCGGGGCTGCGCCCGAGACGTTCGCGCGGGCCGCCGCGTTATTGTCCCCACCCTCGGAGTTGGCGGCGGAGAGATCTCCCGGGTCGGCCCAGATATTCACTCCGCCCAGATCGATCTTGAAGCGCCCGCGTTTGGGATCCTTCTCCTGGACCACGCCGGTCCGGTTCCAAGGGGCGTAGGCCACCCGCTCCCCTGGCTGGAAATCGCGCCGCGTCTGTTGCGATTCCTCTTCCTGCTGCCGGCTCAATTGCTGGGACAACTCCCGCTTCTTCTCGTGCAGGCGCTTCTGGGCCTGCTTGCGACCGATCCGGTCCTGCCGCCACTGCTCCATGATGTCCCGGGAATAGCTGCGCACCTCCTCGATGGCCCGGGCGATCTGGTCCTCGTATTTGCGGCGCAGATCGCTTTCCTTCTTCTTGAGCCGGTCCTTCTGCTCCCGCAACGAGGCAAGCTCCCGGTCGCGTTCCACGGCGAGCTCGTTGAGGCGGTTCAGGAGGCCGCTGGTGTCCTCGCCGTCCAGAAGCAGATACTGCTCCGCACGGTCCAGGATCTCCTCCGGCAACCCGTGCTCACGGGCAACATCCAGGGCTTGGCTCGACCCGGCCTGATCGTAGGCCAGCCTGTACAGGGGCGTCCTGGTTTGGGGATCGAAGAGGACGGAAGCCGCGCGCACATCGTCCCTGCCCAGGGCGTAGGCCTTGAGCGCGGGGAAATGGGTCGCGGCGGCGATCCAGGCCTCCTGCTGGAGCAGGCTGTCCAGCACCGCCTGAGCCAGGGCCGCGCCCTGGCTGGGATCCGTCCCGGCGCCGAACTCGTCCAGCAGGACCAGGGAATGCTGGTCCACCCTGGGCCAGATCCGTTTCAGATAGTCGATCTGGGCGGTGAAGGTACTCACGTGCTCCTCGAGGCTCTGCTCGTCGCCCAGAAAGACATACATGCCGGACCAGAAGGGGATGGAGCTGTTCTCCGCAACAGGCACGGGGATGGCGCTCTCGGCCATGAGCCCGATGAGCCCCAGGGTCTTGAGGCAGACGGTCTTGCCCCCGGAATTGCCACCGGTAATGACCAGGGCCCTCTGCCCCTGCTCCAGCTCAATGTCCACCGGCTCCACAGCGGCCTTTTCCATCAATAGCAGTGGGTGACGGGCCTGACGGACGCAGAGCTGCTGGCCGGCCTCCACGGACAGGGTGGTGCATCCCAGATCCCGGGCCATGGCCACCTTCGCGCGGAGCAGGTCCAGATGCACCAGCCAGTCGTACAGACGTCTCAGCTTGTCCCGCTCCTGCGCCACCAGGGAGGTGAGATAGACCAGGACCCGTCTCTTGGCCTCGCGCTCCTGCTGGCCCAGCTCCTGGAGCTTGTTGTTCAGCTCCACCAGGAAGAGGGGCTCGAAATAGCAGGTCTCGCCGGTCTGGGAATAGTCGTGGATGATCCCGGACAGCCTGCCCTTGAAATTGGACTTCAGCGCCAACACATAGCGGTCCGAGGATATGGTCAGATAGTCATTCTGCAGATATCCCGCCACATCCTTCCGTTCCAGGAACTCCCCCACCTTCCGGGTACACTGGCTCTGCAGGCGCCGGAGCTCGCCGCGGACCTGCATCAGCTCCGGAGAGCTCTCGTCCTTGAGCTCTCCGTCATCATCCAGGCAGCGCCGGATTCCCTGCCAGGTCTTGTCCGGCCAGGGAAGATCCTCGCAGTGCTCGCTCAAATGGGGCTGTTCCCGGGAATCCGCCTCGCCGAGCGCGGATTGAGCCTGCCCGGCCCGCTGAAGAACCTGGCCCACACCCCAGAGCCCGTCCTCATCCAGGGGAGTATCCGTATCCAGCACCTTGAACACGCCCTCGAGGTCCGGAAAATGGCGCAGGCAGGCCAGAATGCGCTCCCCTTGACTCAGGCATTCCGACACCAGCTGCGTCTGCCGGTGAAGCTCCTGTCTGCCGGAGTAAGGGCGGAGACCGAGGCACCGTGCCCTGCCCGCCTCGGACAGGGCGTATTGACCCAGATGGTCCAAAACGCTGTTGAAGTCCAGAAGCCGAAATGTGCGTTCATCCATAGATCAGGTATCCGTGGCGGATTTCCGGAATGATACACCGCCGTGTATGAGCACTCGTGTTTCCTTTGCGGCAATCGCTTTTGTACGAGCTGAATAGAATGAGACATCCTTGATGGCAGCGCTCTGCAGCGCCCGTTTCGGGAGGGAGGAGCCGAAAGGCGCACCGGCAAAGCCGCGCCCGCTGATCCCGGCACGAACAGGGGGCCACTCAAGCGCTTTCACGGAGTCCCGCGAATGCGCTCGGGCCTTGTGATGGGGATGTCTTTTTGCGGACAAAACACCTGCACAGGTTTGAGCGGTTTTGGAATGTGCAGTCTGTATCCGCTGCGTCGGGGGGATGAGATGCGTCGCCAGCGATGAGAAATCGCGGAATAAGGGGGTAACCCCGGCTGCGGGATAAATGAAGAGAGCTCGCTCCCTCGAGGGGAGCGAGCTTGCCCTTCCATTCAGTCTTGATTACTCGGTTGAGCCGGGACAGTCCTAGATCTGGCCCGCCTTGCGCAATTTTTTCATAAGCCTCTTACGAGCGGCCGCCTCTTTCTTCTTCCGCTGCACGCTCGGCTTTTCGTAATGCTGCCGCTTCTTCTGCTCGGACAGAATACCCGCCTTTTCGCACTGCTTCTTGAACTTGCGCAGGGCGGCCTCGAAGTGATCGTTATCGTCGAGAATCACACCAGGCACTCGCCTCACCTCCTTCCTTCAAATCTTTCCGTCAATCGAACATTGTTACCATGCCCAATCGGGCACGTCAAACACTGCTTCGATCGGTCCCAGGCTCATCGTGCCCGGCTTCCCATACATGTTTTCTCGAAGGCGGAACGCCCGATTCAAGAGACGTTGTGCAAAGGCCCCTTCCCAGAAACACCCAGTGTGACAGGGCCATTTTGTTCCCTTTTCCAATCGGCGTCCTCCGCGCGCAGGCGGAGCCCATGAAAAATCCCCCTCCCTCAAAAGGGAACGGCACCCGCGGAAAGCCGTCCATCTCGGGGCAGAGCTCGGCTTGCTCGCCCATGGAAACGACCTTGGGGAGCACAGGGGAAAGGTCCGGCCTAGCGCTTCATCTTCTCGGTAACCGTCTGATAGATGGAGCGCAGGACAGCGAAACCCACTCCGCTAGCAAGGGTCAACAGAACAATGTACAGCACGCCGAAAAAGACCGCGTAATCCGGTCGCCACCACGGAAGATCGTGGGGGAGCATGCTGTGAATGGTCTCTCCAGGTAGCATGGGATTTCTCTCCTGCTATTTGACCGCATCCTTGAGCAGCTTCCCGGGCCGGAACTTGACCACTTTGCTGGAAGGAATGGTGATCTCCTGTCCGGTCTGGGGATTGCGGCCCTTCCTGGATTTACGCTCCTCAACGGCAAAGGTGCCGAAACCGGTGAGCGTGAGCTTGCCGTCCTGGACCAGGATGTCCTCAATGGAGGCCAGGCAGGAGTTCAGCGCCCTCTCCGATTCCGCCTTGCTCAGTCCTGTCTTCTCCGCGATCTTGGCAATCAGGTCTGCTTTTGTCATTGAGATCTTCCTCCTGTTTTGAATTGATTTCACCCCGGAAACGAACACTCTTGCCGGCCCCAGAACAGGGGAAGCAATGGAGCGTATTCCCCCTCTCCCGAATTACCGCCGGATATGGCGTAATCCCCGGCGCCGGGAGGAAGGATTTCCAGCAAAGCTTACGCAAGCGCCACTCGCGGCCCTTCTGGGGCTGCACGCGGTGAGCCAGACATCGCCGCAACCCGCGTGTGGGGCTTGCCCGAGCCCTTACCCGATCAAGGAGCGCGCCTATCCCCGGATAATCGCGGGATGTATCGGCCGCCCTTGTCACACATGCCTCTGAAAAACCAACCGCCTGCGTTGGCAGCCAAGGCCCCCATTTCAGGGACTCCCGATTCACAGGCGCGCATATTGGGTCAGGATTAAACCTAAAAATTCCCGTCTGTCAAGCAAATCCTGTCACATGGAGGGTTTTATTCCCATCGAGCAGCATCGGTGGAACGGGGGTCCAAAAAGAAACCCCCTATTGTCAGGGCTTCAACACTGCTTCCCGCAGTTGTGCCAGAAAGCGTCCACGGGCGCAAGACGGGTGTATCAGTTTGTCGGTGTGTCAGCGTGTCAGTANGTCAGTNNGTCAGTGGGTCAGTTGCTCGGTGTTTGGCTGATCGGATGATCGATTCACCGATATATTGACTTACCAAGCGCCCCTCAGCCCTTTCGCAAAAGACCTTCCCCTTTTCTGCCTGCTGTCTACTGTCTTCTGTCTTTAGAACGTTGAACGGGGAACGGGGATCACACTTCCATGATCCGACTCAAGGCCTCGAACTGGCCCGGAGACAGATCCTCCGGGCGGTTCCTCCGGTCCAGGCCCTGGACCCGGAACCAATCCGCCACGGTCTCGCTCCAGTGCTCCTTGAGGATGCGCCCGAGCTGTTTGCGCCGTTTTTGGAAGCAGAGCTTAATCAGCCGGGACAGGCTGTCCGGATCGAGCGGCCTTTCGGAAGCGGGGCGCGGCTCGAGGATGAGGACCGCGGAGGTCACATCTGGCCTGGGCTGAAACACATTCCGGCTCACATCAAAGCCGTAGTCCACCCTGAGAAAGGACTGCATCCACACGCTGAGCCCCCCGTAGGCCTTATTGCCCGGGGGCGACGCGACGCGCTGGGCCACCTCCTTCTGCACGGTGAAAACCAGCTTTTTCGGACCATGTCCGTTCCGGGCAAGCTCCCACATGATCGGAGAGGCCACGTTGTAGGGCAGATTCCCCACAACCCTCTCCACACAGCCTTGGAGCCGCTCCCAGTCGAAGTGAAGGGCATCCGCGTTGATCACTCCCAGCTCCGGCCAGTGCCGCTTGATTGCTGCGGCAAGGGTGCGATCCTTCTCCAGCGCCAGCACCTTGCGGGCCCGCTGCAGCAGTATACCCGTCAGGGCCCCGTTGCCGGGGCCAATCTCCAGAACCCTGTCCCCGGGTTTCGCCTGGAGCGAGTCCACGATCTTCACGGCGACGTTGGCGTCCACGAGAAAATTCTGTCCCAGGCTCCGCTTGCTCGGCAAATCCATTCCGCACCTCAGCCGATCTTGGGCAGATAGCTTCGCAGGCCGTCCCTGGGAAACTCCAGAGCTTCTCCCTCGAAAGCCGCCTTGAGGAAGGACTCCAGCCAGAAATGAATGTCGTAGGTGCGGATGGTGGAACGCAACCGAGACATGCGCGCCTGGCGCTCGGAGGCGTGCATATAGAACCCGCGCCGGATGGCCTCGGCGACGCCGTTCACGTCGTAGGGATTGACCAGGATGGCGTCCTCGTAGAGCTGGGAGGCGGCCCCGGCGAACTCGCTCAGGACGAGCGTTCCGTCCTCGCGGTGATTGCAGGCGCAGTACTCCTTGGCCACCAGGTTCATGCCGTCCCAGAGCGGAGTGATCAGGGCCATGCCCGAGGCCTGGTAAAAGGAGACGAGCTCCTGGCGCTCCAGGCTGCGGTAGAGATAATGGATGGGGATCCACCCCGGCTGGGTGTAGCGGCCGTTGATCTCGCCCACCATGCGCTCGATCCGTTCCTTGAGGGCCTGGTATTCGGCCACCTCCTCGCGGCTGGGCACGAGCAGCTGCAGCAGGGAGATCCGGCCGCGCAGCTCGGGATAGAGAGTCAGGGCCTTGTCCAGGGCCATGAGGCGCTGCGGGATCCCCTTGGTGTAGTCCAGCCTGTCCACGCCCAGGATGAGCTGCTGATCCGGATGAAAGAGGTTCAGCTTGGCTGTTCGGTGTTCCACCTCCTTGGACTGGGCGAGATCCTCGAACTGCTCGAAATCGATGCTGATGGGGAAGCACCCGGCGTTCACACTGCGATCCTCACAGCGGATGCGCAGGAGGTTCCCGGACTCCTCGTGATCCACCCAGGGGCAGAGGGCCCGAAGGCAGTGCAGGAAATTGGTGCAGTCCGCCTGGGTCTGGAACCCGACGAGCTCGAAGTCCAGCATGCCCGCGAGGATCTGGCGACGCCAGGGCATCTTCAAAAAGATCTCCGGACTGGGGAAGGGGATATGGAGGAAAAAACCGCAGCGGCGGTTCGCCCGCATACCTTTCAGCTCCGCCGCCACCCCCATGAGGTGATAGTCGTGGACCCAGATATAGTCGTCCTCGGAGGTGGCCTCCACGATTTCCTTGGCGAAGATGCGGTTCACCTCCTGATATTTCTCCCAGTACCAGGGCTGCTCGAAGGTACATCTGGAATGAAAGCCGTGCAACAGGGGCCACAGCACCTCATTGGAAAAGCCGTAGTAATAGCCCTGGATGTCCTCGTGACTCAAGGGCACGGGATGCAGGGAATAGCCCTGCTCGCGGGCGAACTCCCTCATGGGCTCGTTCATGGTCTCGTCCGCGGCCGTTCCGGGCCAGCCGATCCACAGGCCCCCCTTCTGGCCCAAAACAGGTGCGAGAGCGGTCACGAGCCCTCCGGACCCGGGCTTGATTTCCCAGCTGTCCCCGCTTGGTTTCAACACGACAGGCAGACGATTGGATACGACCACCAGCCTGTTGAAATCCTGTGTTCGCATATATCCTCTCGGGATTCTGTTGATTGAAAAAAAACTTGTTCAGCTATTCCAACACATCAAAACGCTCGAAGCGCATGGAAAAGGTGGCCCGCCCCTGGGTGGCCGACCGCAGCTCCGTGGAAAAGCCAAACATCTTGCTCAGGGGGGCCAGGGACTGAATCGCCTTCCCTTCTGCGGACTCCTGCATGTTTTCCACCTTGGCGCCCTTGGCCCCGAGCAGGGTGACCACATCTCCGACGAAATCCTCGGGAACGAAAAGCTCCAGGTTCATGATGGGCTCCATGAGCACCGGGCGGGCGACCTGCAGCCCCTTTTTCAGGGCACCGGCGGCGGCCATGTGATAGCCCGCTCCGCTGGAGTCCTCCCTGGGCTGCCCCATATCCAGAACCCGGACCATGACCCCCTGCACAGGGGCTCCCTGGAGCACACCGCTCTGCAGCCCGTCGCGCAAGGCCTGCTCCACCTCCTCCAGCCACTCCACATGCCATCCCTCGGTACTCATGCCAAAACGGACCTCGTTCTCCCGATCCCGACCCACGGGCTCCACCTCGACGGCGACGCGTCCGTGATGCGAAACTTCGCCGAGCTCCCTGGAAAAGGTTGCCTCGGCAGTCGCCTTCGCCAGAACCGTCTCCCGGCAGACCACCTGGGGCCTGCCCGCCCGGTAATCCACCTTGAATTCCCGGCTCAGCCGCTCCAGGACGACCTCCAGGTGGAGCTCGCCCATTCCGGAGAGGATGATCTGTTCCGTGTCCTGGTCCCGTTCCTTGAACAGGGTGGGGTCCTCCAGAACCAGCTTGTCCAGTGCCTGGATGAGCTTTTCCTCCTCCGGCGCGTTGCGCGGCTCCAGGGCCAGGGAGATGACAGGCTTGTACTGCCCGATCCGCTCCAAAAGAATGGGGTATTCCTCACTGCACAGCGTGTCCCCGGTCCCGGCCCCCTTCAGGCCCGCGGCGGCCACGATCTCCCCAGCCCCGGCACGATCCAGGCGTTCCTTGCGTCCGGCGTGGAGGGAAAAGAGTCTGGAAACGCGCTGGGTGACCTCCTTGCCCGAATTGTAGACCCTGTCCCCGGGGCTGACATGGCCGGAGTAGATCCGCATCAGGGCCAGGAGACGCCCTCCTTCGAGGGTCACCTTGAACACGAGGGCAGACAGCGGGGACTCCGTGGCAACGGGGAAGGAAACGGCTTGCCCGCTTGCGGGATCCAGGCCCTGGATTCGGGGAACCTCCAGCGGGGAGGGCAGATAGTCGCAGATCGCGTCCAGAACGGGCCGCACGCCCACGTTCTTCAGCGCGGAGCCGAGCAGCACGGGAACACCCTCCAGGCCCAGGGTTCGCTCCCGAAGGGAGCGCATGAGCTCCTCCCCGGAAATCCTTTCCTCGGCCAGATAGCGTTCCAGCAAGGCCTCATCCCTTTCCGCGAGGGTCTCCACAAGCTCCTCGCGCCATCGCTGGGCCCGCTCCAGCTGCTCCGGGGACAGATCGACCTCCTCCACGCATTCCCCCCGGCTCAAGCCGGGCACATACCGCAGGAACCTGAGGCGGAGCAGATCCACGATTCCGGCGAACTCCTCCCCCTCTCCCTCCGGAATCTGCAGGGGCAGGGGCCTGGCCCCGAGCTTGGTCCGGAGGTCGGCGAGCACCGCCTCGAAGTCCGCCCCGGGGCGATCCATCTTGTTCACAAAGGCGAGCTTGGGGACGTAATACTGCTCGGACTGACGCCAGACGGTCTCGCTCTGCGGCTCCACGCCGTTCACCGCGCAGAACACGCCCACCGCGCCGTCCAGGACCCGGAGGGAGCGCTCCACCTCGATGGTGAAATCCACGTGGCCCGGCGTATCGATGATGTTGATTCGCCTGTCCCGCCATGTACAGGAGGTGCAGGCCGAGGTGATGGTGATGCCCCGCTCCTGCTCCTCAAGCATGTAGTCCATGGTCGCCGTTCCCTCGTGCACCTCCCCGATACGGTGAATGCGCTCCGTTTCGTACAGGGCGCGTTCCGTCCAGGTGGTCTTGCCCGCGTCGATGTGGGCGATGGTGCCCACATTCCTGATTCTGGCCAGAGAGGAATCGGCTTTTGTGCTCATGACGTATTGGTCCGGTTGCTCGAGCTTATCCGTCGATGCGGCCGAGTTGGGGCCTGGTTCCACATGGAGGCGAAGTTGCGAAAAAGGACAACGCCGAGATTAACACAGTTGGCTGTCTTGCGCCATAGATTTGGTGGAGTGGTTCCCCGATCGGCGTTCCCCGTTGCCCGTTCTGGTTTCAACGTTGGAAGAGCAAAGCAAAAGTTGAACGGCCCATGTATTCCGAAAGTTTAAGCTGTCCCAGACACATACACAGCCACCCTCCATAAAACGCTCTACCTTTTACTGAAAACTTTTTCCACGAAGGCTCGCATCACTCACTTATTGCCCATAGCCTCAACCCTGAACGGGGAACGGGGAACGCAGAACGGGGAGTTACCCAGCTGCGGTGGGCAGGGNTTATGGGGTGTAGTCGGGGTGGCTCAGGCACACAGCGGATCGCTGGAAGGAATCCCGGCCCAGCTCGGGCCAGATCCAGCAGGCCTCCTGGCCTGGACCAAAGACCTTGCTACACCGGGAGAGGGCCTCATCGAACAGAGAGGGGGGAACAAACAGGGCATCGGGCTCTGTTGCAAAAAACTCGTTGTCGGAGCCCTCCACGACCAGCTCGCGCGGATGCTCCGCGCTCGGCNCCGCGGGGCCTCCTAAAAGGAGTTCGGCCCGGGGATGGGCGCTGCGTATCCGCTCCAAACCCCACTGCTCTTCGTGCTCGAACCAGATCCCCAGCCTGCCCACTTCCGCGAGCAATACAGGGCCGCCGCCACCTGATCCGATAACATGCTCTTCTGCGGGCTCCTCGAGGAAGACGAAGCGTGTATCGGGATCTTGGGCCATACTTTTGGTCCATTTCCGAAAAGCCTCGGGGGCCGGATCGTAAACTTCTTCCACACCGGCTAGCTCCAGGGCTCCCAGAAGCCGCGGCTCCCAGGAGGCACCGCCACCGCCGATCCGCACGGCGCAACACCGCCCAACACCGGCGGCGAGAGGAGGGAGCACCGCGGCAACCAGCCTGGGACTGGCCTGAAAAGTGGAGGGAAAGCAGACCACGGCTCGGGAACAGGGCCTTTGTTTCAGCCGAGACTGAAAGCCCTGGGACAAGTCCCGCTCCTTTCTGCGGGCCGTGCATCCACCGTGGGCGTACATAGCGTGCAGCTGGGCGATATTCTTCTTGATCCAGGCCCGATCCGTGTTCTCCAACCGATCAAAGGCCTCGTCAAAAGCGGACTCCGGAACAAGGCTGTCGCTCAGCCCAGCAAAGGGGTCTTCCATGTATCTCTCCAAAGAGAAAACAGTCACTCTCGGGTTCGTTCTTCGTTTCCCGTTCCGTGTTCAAGGTTCAAAGGTCGGATGTCGAATGTTGGAAGTTGGACAGCGAGCAACNGACNNNCCGACTCACCGATTCACTGACCCACTGACTCACCACCTCTGACCTCTGCTCTCTGGTCCGCCTATCTCCCGTACTGATCCTGAAAGCGCACGATGTCGTCCTCTCCCAGATAGCTTCCGGTCTGCACCTCGATAAGCTCCAAAGGGATCTTGCCCGGATTTTCCAGGCGGTGGGGCGTACCCAGGGGGATATAGGTGGACTGGTCCTCGCTTATGATGGACTCTTGCTCGCCCTGGGTGATCTTGGCCGTGCCGCGCACCACAACCCAGTGTTCAGCCCTGTGGTGATGCATCTGGAAGGAGAGCACAGAGCCCGGATTGACCACGATCCGCTTGACCTGAAACCGCTGTCCCGCGTCGATGTTCTCGTAGGAGCCCCAGGGACGATACACTCTGCTGTGCACCGTCGTCTCCAGGCGTTCCTGCCGCTCCAGGCTCTTGACGATGTCCTTCACCTCCTGGCCGCGCTCCCTGTCCGCCACGAGGACGGCGTCCTTGGTTTCCACCACGACGAGATCCTGCAGGCCCACTCCGGCAATCAGGCGCTCAGTGGAGTGGAGGTAACTGTTGGCGACGTCCTTGCAGAGCACATCCCCCTTGCAGACATTGCCGCTGCCGTCCCGATCCTCCACTTCCCACAGGGCGGCCCAGGACCCTACATCGCTCCATCCCGCCTCCAGGGGAACGACCGCTGCTCTGTCCGTGCGCTCCATCACCGCGTAGTCGATGGAATTCGCGGGACAGGCGCCAAAGGCATCCGCCCCCAGACGGAAAAAGTCCATATCCCTGCCGCCTGTTTCGTACGCCCTACGGCACTCTTTGAGGATATCCGGGGCGTGCGCCTGGAGCTCCTCGAGATAGCTCGATGCGGTAAACATGAACATGCCGCTGTTCCAGAGGTAGCAGCCGGCACGCACGTATTCCTCCGCAGTCTGACGGTCCGGCTTTTCCACGAATTCATGCACGGGCCGGACATCCGCATCTCCCGCTTCGATATCCCGCACATTGCAGTCCGTGCGGATATAGCCGTACCCTGTCTCCGGGTGATCCGGAACAATGCCGAAGGTGACCAGCTTGCCCTCTCTCGCCGCGTCCAGGCCCCGTAGGACGGCGTCCCGGAAGGCTTCCGGGTTGCGGATGACGTGATCCGCCGGCAGGATGAGCAGGAGGGGATCTTTGTCCCATTCCTCGGCACAGAGAGCGGAGACTGTCGCAGCGGGAGCGGTGTTCTTGCCCTGGGGCTCCAGAAGGATTCCCCCGGGATTCCTTTTCCACTGCCGTACCTGCTCGGCCACCATGAAGCGGTGCTCCTCGTTGCAGACCAGGATGGGATCGGCTTGATTCTCGATGCCCTCGAGCCGGCTGAGCGTGTCCTGCAACATGCTCCGCTCCCCGACGAGGGACAGGAGCTGCTTAGGGTACTGCTCCCGGGACATGGGCCAGAGTCTGGATCCGGATCCGCCGCAGAGTATAACCGGCACAATCATTATCATTCCTCCGCTTTCCCGCTTTTTCTTTCCGTTTCCGGGGGCATGCACACATATGCGGGGATCTTCCCGGAACAGCCCGCCGCTGGAGGCGCGCCTGTCTCGGCAGTTCGCTTCCCCTTCCTCGGGCTCATCGTGCAGGGGGGTGCCTGTTGCGGAGAAACAAGGCCAAGGTGTTCATGGGGCCGGCTCAAGCGTACTCCCCATATGCCTTGCCTGAAGGCTTCGTTTGAGAACACGGCCTGATAAAGGCCTCACTTTACGAGGGATTCCTCGCCCGGAAGCGAGATCGAGGTAGGAAAATCCGAATTGTATAGAGCGCTTGCCGATGCTGTTTGCGAGGCAGGCGGACACTCAACTCCCCTGTGCCCACCTGTACCGTCCCCCCGCAAAGGGCTCGTCCGGAAGGATTTCCGAAAACGGGCCCTCGCAACAGCCAGCACTCTCCGAGAAACACCACCGCATCAGAGCCAGTTGAACCACTCCTTCCAGCTGCCCCTCTTGGCGATGCGGGCCTCTTCCGATGACTGCCTCAGGGAAAGGTAATAGGCCTCCTGAACCCTTTCGCGAGCGTATTCGACGCATTTATCGAGGCTGTCGAAAGTATCCCGCACATGGGTATAGCGCCGCCACGCCGCCCTGTACTTCTGGGTTCGCATGTAGAAGTCCGCCACATAGATCTCGTGGTAGGCTCTCAGCTTGCGGCACTTCTGGATCTGCTCCCGGGCATCCCCGGTGTATTCGGATTGGGGATAGGCCTGAACAAGACGGGTGAAATACTCTTCCGCCTCCCGAACCTCTTCCTGGGAGAGATCTATGGATGTAAACTGCCTGAAATTGCTCCGGCCGATCCGAAAGAGCACGTAGGGGATTTCCGGATCGCCGGGATGCAGGGACTCGTATTCCTTGTACGCGTTTTCCGCCTTGGCATGCTTGTCCTGCCGGAAGTAGGCGTCCGCAAGCCCCAGCTCCGCCTCTGCGGTCTCTCGGCTGAAGGGATGGTCTTCCTTGATCCGTTGGAAGTATTCCGCGGCCTGGCCGTAATCTCCCTTGTTCATGGCTTTTTGCCCGGCTTCGAGCAGGGCTGGGGGGGTATCCGGGCCCTTGGACCCGGAAAATGGGTTCAGGGCCCCGCAGCCACTGAGAACCAGGCTAACCACAACAAGGACAAGGGGAAGGATAGGGAATTTTTTAGGCATGGCCCGCCTCTTCGGCGAACAGGAAGGCGCCGTATCCGGCGTTGGCTCCGTCTCCGACCGCCGTTGTGATCTGGCGACAAATCTTGGACCGCACATCCCCCGCCGCGAACACGCCGGGCAGATTGGTGCGCATTTCGGCATCGGTCACGATGAACCCGGCCTCGTCCCGCTCCAGTTGCTCGGGCACGAAGTCGACCAGCGGATTGAGGCCCACAAAGATGAATACGCCCTGGACGTCGAGCTTGCTCGAATCATTCGTTTTGACGTTCTCCAGGTCCAGGCCCTCCACCCCCTGCTCTCCGAGAATCCTGGTGGCCACTGTATCGTAGACCACCTCGATGTTGGGTGTGGAAAGGACCCTGTCCTGATAAATCTTGTCCCCGCGGAAGGCATCGCGGCGATGGATGAGGTAGACCTTGTTGGCCAGCTTGGACAGGTAGAGCGACTCCTCCAGGGCCGTGTTGCCTCCGCCGATGCAGGCGACGTCCTGGTCCCGGAAGAACTGCCCGTCGCACAGGGCGCAATAGGAAACGCCCTTGCCGGAGAATTCCTGTTCCCCGGGCACTCCCAGCTGCCTGTATTCCGCTCCGGCACAGATGATCACCGAGGTGGCCTGTATGGAGGTTTTCTCCATATGGATCACGTTTTTGCCGTATTCCGGCTCCAAGGACCGGACCTCGTCCATGTATTTGTCGTAGGAGAATCCCTCCAGGTGCTTGGCCATCTGGTCCACAAGCTCAAAGCCCTGCACGCCTTCGGGATAGCCCATGTAGTTGTCGATCCATTCGGTGTTCAGCACCTGTCCCCCGGGGGCGAACTTCTCCACCCAGGCCAGGGAAGCGCCGGCGCGCAAGGCGTACAGGGCTGCGGTCATGCCGGCGGGGCCGCCTCCAATCACAAGAACGTCATATGTCTGCATACATCTAGGCCTTGGAATCGATCATTTCCTTGAGATTGCTCTTGGACACCGCACCGGTCACCTGGTCCACGACCTCCCCGTTCTTGAACAAAATCAGGGTGGGTATGGCTCGAACGCCGTATTTGCTCGGCGTGCTGGGGTTCTCGTCCACGTTCATCTTCACGAACTTGACCTTCTCCGGATACTCGCCCTCCAGCTCCTCGACCACCGGGGAGATGGCGCGACAGGGCCCGCACCAGGGGGCCCAGAAGTCGACGAGCACCGCAGTGTCGTTCTTGAGGACCTCGGATTCAAAATTGCTGTCTGTAACTGCGTTGGGCATAACCTACTCCTTATGCGGGGTTGATTGATCCGCGCGGACCGGGGCGAGCTCCCTTGCCTGTAGGGACGAAGCCCATCCGGTTTCGAACATCGCCCTGACCCTCCATGGGGATTTCTCGCGACTCCCTCCAGAGCTCAAGCGAATAAAAGAATGCTAATGCTCAGTCTGTGGCCTGTCAAGCCGTGCCAACCGGCAGGTAATCCCAGGGGATGGCCCGCCCCCTGGGAATGGCCTCCAGATCCAGATCGTGACACCAACCCTTGCTGTGCAATACAGCCCCGGTATAGGCCACCATGGCCGCATTGTCCGTGCACAGCTCCGGATCGGGCAGAATAAGCTCCACCTCGCGCTCCCGGGCAGCCGCTTCAACAGTGCGGCGGACCATGGAGTTGGCAGCCACGCCGCCCGCCACCACCAGGGACGCGGCCTGGGGATGACGGCGCAGGGCGCGCTCCAGCTTGATCCTGAGGCCCTGGCTCACGCTCCAGCTGAATGAGGCGCACACGCGGGCAAGCTGCGGTGATGCCGCGGCGATCCGTTCGGCATCCGGACTCTCTTCCATCTCCTTCAATCGGAGCTCGGGATGGTCCCGGACATAATTGGCCACTGCGGTTTTGAGGCCGCTGAAGCTGAAATCCAGGTTCTGGTTGTCCACATAGGGTCTGGGAAAAAGGGTGGTATCCGGTTCCGCGAGCGCAGCGATCCGGTCGATGTATTTGCCGCCGGGATAGGGAAGGTTCAAGAGCTTGGCCGTCTTGTCGAAGGCCTCGCCCACGGCGTCGTCCAGAGTCCGCCCCAAAATCTCCATTTCCGTGTTCGAGCGAAGCAAATAGAGACGGGTGTGTCCGCCGGAGATGAGCAGTCCCAGGGCCGGATAGACAATTCTGCGGCTGAGCTCCGGTGCGATCATGTGGGCCTGGAGATGGTCCACTCCGACCAGGGCCGCGCCGTTTCCCTGCACCAGCCCCTTGGCCAGGCCCATCCCCACCAGGAGGCTTCCCATGAGCCCCGGTCCCCTGGTGACGGCAACCGCGTCCACCTCACCCAGAGCGACTCCGGATCGGGAAAGAACCTGGTCCAGGAGTCCCGGCAGGGCACGCAGGTGCTCCCTGGAGGCGATTTCCGGCACCACTCCTCCGTAGATGGCGTGCAGATCCTCCTGGGAGCGCAGGCTCTGGGCCGCGACCTCCCCATCCCGGATGATGGCCAGCGAGGTCTCGTCACAGGATGTCTCGATCCCCAGACAGAGCATCCTAGGAGCCCTGCTCGTAGATGTCCCTGACCTTGCTGACGTCCGTCTCGGAACCGATGAATAAGGGATTGCGCTGGTGGAGCTGCTTCGGCTCGATATCCAGGATACGCTTCACCCCATCCGTGGCCATGCCACCGGCCTCCTCGGCGATACGCGCCAACGGGGCGGCCTCGAAGAGCAAACGCAATTTCCCCTTGGGATTCTTGGGATCCCGGTAGTCCGTGGGATACATGAAGATCCCGCCGTAGAGCAGGTTGCGGTGAAAGTCGGCTACGAGGGAACCGATGTAGCGCAGGCTGTACAAACGGCCCAGATCACTGTTGGGGTCCTTGAAGGCGGAGACCACCCGATGGGTTACGCTGTCCCAATAGTGCCAATAGGCCTCGTTCACGGAATAGATCTTGCCCTGCTTGGGCATCTGGATATCGGAAAAGGAGAGCAGGAACTCCCCGACGCTCGGGTCCAGGGTGAAGCCGTGAACGCCGCGGCCCGTGGTATAGACCATGACCGTGGAAGAGCCGTAGATGAAGTATCCGGCCGCAACCTGCTCCGCCCCCTTCTGCAGCACGTCTGCCGGGTCCATGTCCCGTTCCAGGTCCTTGGCCGGAGTACGGTAGATGGAAAAGATGGTGCCGATGCTCACATTGGCGTCGATGTTGGAAGACCCGTCCAGCGGATCCACAAACAGGATGTACTCCCCCTTGGGGAATCTGGAGGGGATCTGGATGATGTCCGCCTGCTCCTCCGAGGCCAGGGCGCAGAGGACGCCCGCGCGCTGCATGCGGTGGACGATGACCTTGTGAGCGAATTCGTCCAGGGCCTGCACCGCATCTCCTGTGGCATTCGTATCCCCGGTATCCCCCAGGATATCCACCAGGCCGGCCTTGTTCACCTCGCGGGAAATGATCTTGGCCGAAAAAATGAGCTCGTTGAGCAGCCTGGTAAACTGACCCGAGGCCATGGGGCTTTGCTTTTGGTGGAGCAGAAGGTGCTCGGTCACATTTATCTGACGCATAGGATCCTCCTCTGCCGTTCGTGCGCTCATTTTTGGGGCGGCTCCATCTTCTTCGCGGTAAAAACGGTCATCAATTCAATGGCCAACGAGATTTCCCGAATCAAGCAAAGACAGCGGCTTGCTCCCGGAGGACTCCGCGAGCCGACCTTCCGTGCGCGAGGCAAGGGGTACCGGCCCCGGGATCAGTTTTCCCGCTTGATTTCAACTGCGTAAAAAAAAGGTTCCTGCCCGATGTAGCGGGCCATCCACAGAAAATTCCTGTCCCCGATACGGCGTTTGCCCCGAATCCCGCTCTCGATCCGCGCATCCCAGTCCGTCGCCGCCAGGCGCTCGCTCGCCTTCTCGTAGCTTCCCGCCCAGAGGACATTCTCCCGGCTCACAGCAACAAGCTCCCGAGCTCGGGAGGGTTCTTCCACCAATGCGGAAAAATCCAGGGAAACCACGAGATAACCCGTTTTTTCCCCGCCGGAATACATTCCCTTGAGAATGAGGAGATCCGCTCCATAGCGGCTTTTCCCGTAAAGGGCATGCAATTCCCTGTCGTCCCATTTTGAGGCTTCTTGAGCCACTTCCGCGAGCGCCGTCAAAGCATCTCCGTTTTCGGGGCGACTCTCCCGGACCTCGCCTTCCAAACCGACGGACGCAGCTCCGCTTATCCAGGAAAATTCCGAAACAATATTCGTTAAATCGGGATCTTCGCCGTTTTCAGGATCCATGGTGCGCACGGCTTCAATCAGGGACTGCAGTCGTGTGTCCACAGGATAGACAATATGGGCCATTCTCTGTTCCACAGGGCCCAGCTCGCTTTTGCCCTCGAGCTTGACTTCCCGGGTCCAGACAAGGTCCTGGGAAACATCCTTCACCTCGCTGACCGCACCGCATCCCGCACTCAACAGACACAACAGCGCCAGCACCACAACTGTTCGAAGATCCATTATCAGCTTCCTTTTCCCCGGCAATCCGCTTTCTGCGGGCTCTCGCCATCATTCGCAATCGAAGGGCATTGGTAACTATTGGCTGATGGCATAATGGAAGTGCACCACCCTAGGTGCTCTTCATGGCTACCAAACAGATCCTTGAAAAACATATCCTTGCCAGCTTATCCCGGGAATATGATACCCAAAAAAAGCTCATTAAACTGCGTGAACGGGTCAACCGGCTTCATTTCCGGGAAGGGTATTCCAAGAACGCTATCGCTGTATCCTACCGTCTTAGCAAGCATTTTGTCGTAAAGTGGACTCAGTCACCCTCCCAGAATTGCGAGCTGGACTACAGGGGATGGCCTATGGGTCGAGCCCGTAAATGGGGGCCTCAAACAAAAGACCGGGTCAAAGAGATCCATCAGAAGCTGAAAAATGATCCACAATCGTTCTATTGGGGTCCTACTGCCATCCAGCACACCTGGAAAGGCATGTTTCCAGGGGAAGAAGTGCCTCCTGTGCGAACGATCGGCAAGATCCTCAAAGAACAAGGGCTCACTCATACCAAAGAGCGACGTAAAGGAGCGGCAAGCTACCTCTGTTACCCGGAACATACGGTTTACAACAAGCTGGGAAATCGAGTCATGGAAGCGGATTTCATCGGCCAAAAATATCTCCAGGGCCGCACAGAACCGCTTCATTTCATAGGCTTTTCCTTTAAGAAGGACCCGAAACTCCGGTATTATCGTCGTATTGAAGCGCCAACGGCCACTAACTTCATTCAAGCCTGCTCAGAATTCTTTTGTGAACATGAGAAGCCAGACTGTATAAAGGTTGATAACGCTGCCGCTCATATCGGAAGCCATTCTGGAAAGCGAAATATAAGTCGAGTCATGGACTTCTTGCTGGAGCATGAAATTCATCCTGTGTTCTCAGTGCCCAGACGCCCTTTTACACAAGCTTCTATTGAAGGCAACAACAGCGTTTTTGCTCGCAAGTTTTGGAATCGCAGAACCTTTTCTTCACTAGAGGAAATTGACACGCAACTGGAATGGTTCAACCGCGATTCCAAAAGATATACTGATTATCAGCCTCCGTCAGCTGACTCCCCAACAAAACGGCAGTTTGAGCCTAAAGTATATTTTTTGCGCCAAGTCCAAGAAGCTAGTGAATCAGATAGCTATGGAACAATCGATGTTCTTAATGAGGACATCATTCTTCCATCGGCCTATATCAATCTTTTTGTCCTGGCAGAATGGGACCTTATCCAAGAACGACTCTTCGTTTACCTAGAGAAGAATAAGACGCTGGACTTGGTCACCGAACAGGGATTCTCGATCAATCCAGCTTCTAAAAAGAAACGCAAAACCGGTGCACTTTCATATTGCAACTGACCACTATTCACTAACTTGCGAAACCGTCCTCTTCACGGTTCATCCGATTCAAGCCTACTTGCATGTTTTTGAACCGCCATGTCGCCCCTGTGAAATCCTTCTTCGCAGGGCCGGATTCGCCGGCATTTCACAGGGCAAGCAAGAACGCGAAGGTAAGATCTTTTG
>JGI1684J13235_1000255_pt1 | contig 20198 bp, 5 predicted proteins | sample PonA232FremontCA_2_FD_13235 | JGI IMG/M metagenome (IMG submission 13235) | reverse complement strand
CAGCAGGTAATCGCCTTTCAATTTTTCTACATGATTTATGGGGGAGTTGTTATCGTAACCGTCCGGATTATCTTGCGGAAGACCCATATATCGTTCTGTATAAATTGTATCGTAGAACCTCCAGTTTGAAACCGGGGCAACTGCAATTGCCATGGAAAACACGTCACTTGACTGGAACAAACAGTTAGAAGACATAAAGCCACCGTAACTCCATCCAAAAATTCCAATTCTGTCTTTATCGATGTATGACTGTTTTCCAAAATATTCTGCAGCTTCTGTCTGATCTATCGTTTCATATTTCCCCAGCTCGCCGTAGGTCATTTTTTTGAATTCTTCGCCACGTCCGCCGGTGCCTCTGTTATCGACAACTGCAACTACATAACCTTTTTGGGCCAACATCTGGAACCAACTGTTATAGCGGCTCCACCTATCTGTAACCTGCTGCGAACCAGGACCTCCGTATTGATACATAAACAAAGGATATTCCTTTTCAGGATCAAAATCCCTCGGTTTAATCACATATGCATTCAGCTTTTTCTCGCTTGAAGGCGTGTTGATCTTAATGAATTCTTTTTCCACAAATCCATATTCTTCCGTTTTCTCTTTGAGAGCTTTGTTATCCTCAAGCACACGAATCAATTCGCCTTCTTTGTTGTGCAAGGTGATTTCAGTGGGTGTGTCGGCATTTGAATAATAATTGATGAAATATTTGAAGCCATTGCTGAAACTAACACGGTTCCAACCGTCTTTTTCAGTAATTTGCTTTTTGTTATTCCCGTTTAATTTGATTGAATAAATCTGTCGTTTTAGTGGAGATTTCTCTGTTGAGCTGTAGTAAACTCTGTTTGCTTCATCATCTATTCCGATAATTCGGGTTACACTCCAGTCACCTTTTGTAATTTGGTTTTGTAATTTTCCTTTCATGCTGTAAAGGTAGAGATGGTTATGACCACTCTTTTCGCTATAAAGCATAAAGTGTTCGCCATCGTCTAAAAAGACAGGATAATTATCATTGATTTCGGAAATATAGTACCTGTTTTTTTCGCTGTAAATTACATCGGAGCTTCCGCTGTTTGCATTGGCAAGCATAATTTCAACATAATTCTGAAGCCTGTTCATTCGTATTATCGATAGCTTATTGTTATCTTTCGTCCATTTGATGCGGGGTATGTACTGGTCAGTTTCTTCGCCGGTATTCATTTGTTGTGTTGTGTTTGCTTTAAGATCATGGACAAAAATCTCTACGATTGAATTCTTTTCGCCGGCTTTGGGGTATTTAAACGCATAATCTTCGGGATACAATTTTCCTTTAAACATATTCATATGAAAAACTTTCACCCGGCTTTCATCAAACTTGTAGAAAGCTATTTTGTCGCTTTCTGGCGACCAATGGAAGCCCTGGGTGAAAGCAAATTCTTCTTCATAAACCCAGTCGGTTGTTCCGTTAATGATATGATTTCTTTTGCCGTCATTGGTTACCTGAATTTCTTCGCCGGTTTCCAGGTCTTTGTAGAAAAGATTGTTTTTCCTGACGAATCCGATTTTAGAACCATCCGGTGAAAAAGTAGCCAGACGTTGTGCCCCATTATCACTCAGGTGTGTCAATTCATTTGAGGTTCTGTCGTAAATATAATACTGGGCAGTAAAAGAATGGCGGTAGATCTGATCTCTTTCTGTACCAATTAGTATCTTCTCTTCATTTTTACTGAACGAATAAGTAAAAAAGTTTTCAATGGTTTCAAAACTGTCTGCTTTAAACAGTGTATCTACTGCTTTACCTGTTTCATAGCTGTATTTTACAATGCTTTTTCCGCTGTTAAGAGTGGTGTAATGTACACCATCTTTCATGGAGCGTAATCCATGAACCGATTTTGGACTAAAGACATGGTCTTTATAAATGTCTTTTACAGAAATTTCTTTGTGTGTTTCCTGACTAAAACCTGCATGGCCAATTAATAAAGCAAGTACAAGTAACATCGATTGATGTAGAATTCGTTTCATTTGAATATTTTTTTTATGTTATTACTTCATTTGAATTTAGGGTTAAATTTAACAGATATTCCTAAATTTGTGAAAAAATAAAATAAGAATTGGAAAAAAATTGCCAACAGGAGATAGCCGAGTTGTTCCATAACTGGTGCGGAGAGAAATCGGAAAATATCATATCTTTACCTCACTCCGGGTCTGACAGACATTATTACCGTATATTTGGTAAGAACAACCGTGCAATAGCTGCATACAACCCTCATCAGAAAGAAAACCAGGTATTCTTTGAAATGACCCGCTTTTTCCTGTCTGAACGAATTGCTGTTCCTGAAATCTACCAAAAAAACGCCTTGGAAACCCTTTATCTGATTCAGGATTTGGGAGACACCACCTTGTTTTCTGTAATTACCAATAAAATTGATAATCCTGAATATTTACCTGAAATCAGGGAATATTTAAAACAGGCTATTCGCGAATTGGCTCGAATACAGATTATTGCCGGTCGAAAAATGGATTTTTCTATTTGTTATCCGTATTCCACTTTTGACGCTTCCTCTGTTGTGTTCGATCTGGAATATTTCCGCACGCATTTTTTAGATAGGCATGCAATTTCCTATGATTCCTACCGTCTCGAGAAAGATTTTCGCTATCTGACTGATTTTATAGGAGAAGAGGAGAAAGCGTATTTCATGTACAGGGATTTTCAATCCAGAAATATCATGGTGAAAGATGGAAAGTTATTTTTTATCGATTATCAGGGAGGAAGAAAAGGACCATTGCAATATGATTTGGCTTCTTTGCTTTTTCAGGCAAGAGCGCGCTTGCCGCAGCAATTGAGAGAAGAAATGCTTGATTATTACCTCCGGGTAGTCCGCATGCTAACTCCCATTGATGTTGAAAAATTTCTGGGTTATTATGATGCTATTACTCTAATACGGGTGTTGCAAACGCTCGGGGCTTACGGGTTAAGAGGCCTTTCGCAGGGAAGATCACACTTCATCCAGAGTATCCCTTATGCCTTGAGTAATTTGCATATTATTTCTGAAAAAAATAAAATATTAGAGCATTTGCCTGAATTGTCAGGAGTAATAGACCGGTTAAAAAACGATAATACTTACACCTATGAATGATCCCAAACAGTTAAAAGTTTCCATTAATAGTTTTGCTTACAAGAAAGGTATTCCGGAAGATTCCACAGGCAATGGTGGTGGTTTTGTTTTCGATTGCCGGGGAATTCTTAATCCCGGACGTTATGAACGATATATGTATCTAACCGGCAAAGATCCGGAGGTGATAGATTTTTTTAAAAAGAACAGCCGGATCGATGAATTTTTGGAAAAAGTCATGACAGTTGTGGATATAAATATTCAATGCTATATCGAACGTGGATTTACAGATCTCATGATAAATTTTGGATGTACAGGCGGACAACACCGGTCGGTATACTGTGCGGAAAATTTTGGTCGTCTTTTGCAGGAAAAATACGGGGTGACAGTATCAGTCAAACATCATGAAATTGACGGAGCGGCCTCATGAAGCCCTCATTCACAAATTGTAGATAAAAGGAGATGTATAGAACGCACCTGCCTGGGCAGGCAGGGATGACGCAGATTCAATGAATGAACGCGGATTTGTTTTCTTAAAATATTTACAACAATAAAACAATTTAACAATAGAACAATATATAAATGAAAGCAATGATATTTGCAGCTGGTATTGGCAGCAGGTTGCAACCGCTTACTGATAAAATTCCAAAAGCTTTAGTTGAAGTTGCCGGTAAAACGATACTGCAGCATTCTATAAAGCATTTGGTATCGTATGGTTTTACTGATATAATCATTAATCTGCATCATTTCCCCGATAAAATAAAGCAGACATTAAAGGAGAATAACAATTTTGGTGCGCAAATTACTTTTTCCGAAGAATACGATGAATTGTTGGATACCGGCGGGGGACTTAACAAAGCCGGCTGGTTTTTTGATGAAGGATCCTTTCTGGCATACAATGGAGATATCCTGACCAATATGAATCTGAATGCTTTTATTCATCATCATAGAGAAAAAAACGCTTTGGCGACCCTGTTTGTCAGAGAAAGACAATCTTCCCGCTATTTGCTTTTTGATGAAAAAAACCGGCTTGTTGGCTGGGAAAATATAAAAACCGGAGAAAAAATCATCACCAGAAATACGGATAAATATAAAAGATTGGCATTTAGTGGAATTCATGCAATTAATCCGGCGATTTTCGATGATTTACCACAAAAAGACGTGTTTAGTATCATTGAAGCATATCTGCACTTATCAAAACAGCATGACATAATTGGATTTGAGGATAATCAGTCTTATTGGTTTGATATAGGCAATATGGAAAAATTAGAAAATGCCCGCGCATTTCTCAACAATTTAAGACCAGGAAAATAAAATAAGATCATGCGGGGGGTAATAGGTGGCGGAATTTCAAATTCCGCCAAGCATTTGCTGGTTTTGTTGTTGAACCAAATCATTGGAAGTATAGTAGTGCTGCTAATTATGCAGGTGAACCGGGAATAATAGAAATTGATTTCGTTTAGGACACGAGGCACGAGCTACAATATCGCGCCAGCGTTGGGAGGCAAAACAGAACACAACTCTGCATAGTAGAAAATTAATGTATTGATAATAAGCAGGTTGTATGGTTTTTGAAAGAAAAGTGCGAAAAATAGGAAAAAGCACCGTTAGGTGCGGCATTATGGTAGAAACGAATCGTAAATCTCCTCTAAAGCGCCTTAGGTGCGAAATTATTAATTTCCTTTAACGAAAAATTTATATGTAAATTTATTTGTATGTATACATTTGCCATCTTTGTATTCATAATGCCGAACCTATGGCACTCTTCGAGGTATTTATTAATTAGCTGGCGCGAGCTTGCAGCTCGTGCCCCAAGCTGAGCGGAATTTCAAATTCCGCCGAGCATTTGCTGGTTTTGTTGTTGAACCACATCATTGGAAATATAGTATTGCTGCTGATTATGCAGGTGAGCCAGGAATAATAAAAGTTGATTTAGTTTAGGGTATAAGGTTCGAGCTTGCAGATCGTGCCCCTTCTTGATAATTGAAAGTGATTTCGTTTAGGTCACAAGGTACGAGCTGCAAGCTCGTACCAGCGTTTGGAAAAAGCACCGTTAGGTGCGGCATTATGGTAGAAACGAATCGCAAGTCTCTTCTAAAGCGCCGTTAGGCGCGAAATTATTAACATCCTATTAACGAAAATAATATATGTAGATTAATTTGTATGTATACCCTTCGCTGGCGCGTGCTTGTAGCTCGTGTTCTTATTGTCTTTACAATTCTGCTCTTTAAGCTTAAAATGCCGGGCATGGAATGGCAGAATGCCTTTGCTCACCAAAAACATTTTCAACATTGAATTTATAAATGAAAGACAATTCGTGTGCTCCTCCTGTGTATGTTATTAAACGGGAAACAGTCAGGTCGTAACTGTAACCTACGGTGAATGTGGCGTTTGTATATCCCAACATAACTATTAAAGCATCACTGGTCGGGCTTTGGCTAATTAGCGGTAATCCCCGGTACCATAGACCTACCATTAGTGAATTTCTCTTATAATAGGCGCCGAAATCAAGTTGTTGAGATTGCCCCTGCGATTTAAGCTGAAAAGCTGTGATTATTTTATTTCTGTTTCTGTTGAAGTTTGAATTTCCGACAGGAAAGTTTGCCCCTCCAAACAACGTATATTTCATGGGAGCATAATTTAAATTATCCCTGAAAGACGGACTCATTTTAATCATGTGGTCTATGGAACCTCCTGCCCAATACTTTTCGTTATGAAACAATACGGAGGCACCGAAATCAAAATAATTTGTGCGGTTGTCCTCTTCAATTTCTACTGAAGAGGGGTTATTCGAATCAAAACCCAACTGATCATTAAAAACAATTTTGTTGTAATTTATGAAATTTTGATAATAAAACCCTTTGATTCCGGGCCTGAAATACCATCTGTCATTCAAGTTTACCTTGTAGGCATAATTCGCAGAAATATTGGTGATATTGATTTTTCCGTCTCCTGCCTGGTCTTTCATTACAAATAAACCGAAACCACTGTTTAGATCCGGTATGTAATGATCTGCTGAAAAAGAATATGTAACAAACACTCCGGGCATTTTTGGCCATTGATCCCGGTAATTTGTCATGATTCTTGTGTTTTCAGCCGCACCGGCAAAAGAGGGGGCAAGGTATAAAGGTGCCGCATAAAATTGTGAAAAATGTGGATCCTGTCCGAACCCGATTCCGACTCTTAAAATCAATAGTAATATAATAATTAAACCTGTTTTCTTCATCGTCCTGACTAAATTATTTTCTTATCAATATAAAATCTCCTGTCTTTTCGAAGGCCCGTCCATTATTATACCTGCCAGTTACTTTGTAAATATACACTCCCTCGGGAGCCAATTCACCTTTAAAATATCCATCCCATCCAATATCTATATCATCTGACTGGAAGACCATGACACCCCAGCGATTGAATATTTCGAGATGATACTCTGCAACTCCTTTCACTATCGGGTGGAAGACATCATTGCTTCTGTCGTTCTCATTGTAGTGTCCACCCACCGGGCCGCCAGGGTTAGGAGTAAATCCTGACGGGAACTTAATCTTACCACTTTGTTCTACAGTTACCAGGTTTGGTTTCACTATTGAATCATAGCAATTGTATTTTGACCAAACTTCCAGGCCGATATCGTAAGTTCCGGTATCCTGATAAGTATGTCGCGGACTTTCTCGAGTAGATGTTGAATCATCTCCGAAATGCCATAAGAACCGATCGGCATCAATTGACATATTATAGGCTTGCAGGTGCTGTTCCGGTATATACAGTTTGTTCGGAGCAACATCAAAATCTGCTTCAGGTATATCGTGAACTATAATAGTTGTATCCTCAGAAACTACTGAGCCATCCGGCCCGACAGTTGAAAGAACTACTTCATATTCACCCGGCTCATAATAGGTATGCCTTGGATTTTCATGCGTTGAAATGTTATTATCACCGAAATCCCATTCAAACTGTGAAGTTGAATTGAGCGATTTGTTTAAAAACTGTACTTCCAGTGGCGGACAACCATTATTAGTGTCTACTGTAAAGTCAACTTTCGGCATTTCATAATATGTAATACTTACCTCATCATACGCAATGCATGAATTATTTGTGATTTTCCATCTGAATGTATTCACACCCGGAGAAAGGTCCCATACCATGGTTTGGGCACTGTCAGCATTTTCAAAAGTACCGGAGCCTCCGAGTATTATCCATTGGCCCTCGCCACGTGTAGGTGTATTACCAACCAGATAGGCTGAAGGTTCATAAGTTTCCTGGTCTTCTCCCGCATAAGCTGTGGCCTGATCGTTGTATATAATCACATCATCAAACGAAGTACATCCATTATGTTTTGTTGTCCATCGGAAAGTATTTGGGCCATAGCTCAAATCTGAAACTACTGTATGTGATGAAGATTTATCTTCAAAAGTGCCTGTGCCACTGACCAGACTCCATTCGCCGGTCCCAATAGATGGCTCTTCGGCATTCAGGCTGGTTTCATCACCGCAAACATGCATGTTGTCACCGGCAAATGCTACAGTAGGTGAATTATTTGTTATCGTGACTTCATCATAAAGCAGGCATCCATTCTTTTCAATATTCCATCGAAGCGTATTTCTTCCGTAATTCAACCCTGTTACTTTTGTCTTTGGATCATTTTTGTCCTCGAAGTTGGCGCTTCCCTCGACTACCTCCCAATAACCTGTTTGTTCGTCATTGTGACGATTACCCTGTAACTGAGTGCTGTCTGAACATACTGTTTTATCCGGACCCGCAAGTGGGGTGTCTGGTTTATTAACCACAATAGTTACTTCGTCTGAAGTGCTGCAACTACCATTATAAAGCGTCCACTTGTAGGTATTGACCCCTTGTGCCATATTATTAACAGTAGTAGTGTAGGAAGTATCATTTTCAAATTCGCCGGAACCTGCAACTACACTCCATTTGCCTCTTCCAAACGGAGGCTCTTCTCCGTGCAATGTATAAGAATTAGAACAAGTAGAATCGTTCTCGCCTGCATAAGCCTCTACCGGTGAATTATTATATATGGTAACCTCATCCGAATAGATGCATCCGTTTCTACGTATTGTCCATCTAAATGTATTGTTTCCAAGGCTCAGATCGGTCACTCTCGTTGAAGCGGAGTCCGAATTATGAATTACTCCGCCGCCTGTTAATGACGACCACTCAGCTTCTCCCAGGTAGTTTGGATTGGCTTTCAGTGTTACACTACTTCCGCAAATTTCCTTGTCCTGACCGGCATAGATAACTCCCGGGTGGTTATTATCAATCGTTATTGTATCAGAAGAGACGCAACTTTCGTTCGCGATAGTCCACTTTAATATATTTGTAACCTGATGATCCAGACCACTTACATCTGTATCCGACTGATTGGGGTCATCGAAAGAAGCAGAACCTGCCACAACAGACCAGTAACCCGTGCCGGGAGCCGGGTTGTTTGCAGATAAGGAGGTGCTGTCGACACATATACTCTGACTAAAACCTGCATCTGCTTCTACCAGGTTATTGGATATTTCCACTTCATCTTGTAAAACGCAATTGTTATTCTCTGCTGTCCAGCGCAGTATGTTGTTTCCTTTGGCAAGATTCCTGACCTTGGTATCGTGTTGGGTTGAATCCTCAAATTCACCATAACCCGAGATGACTTTCCAGCTCGATTCCCCAATAGTAATTTCATTGGCATTTAATCGGAATGAATCTACACATATTGATTTATCTCTTCCTGCGTTGGGTTCGGTCGGATTATCATTGGTAATTATAACTTCATCCGAAGAGCTACAGTTTCCGTTTGTTATGGTCCATCGGAGCACATTGTCACCATGTCCTAAGTTTTCAACTACCGTATTGCCAATGGTTTGATCCTGGAACGTTACTGAATTCGAGCCACTGACCAATGTCCATAAACCCTCACCAACAGCCGGAGAATTTCCATAAAGGACTGCCTCATCCGTACAAAGTGTTTGATCTTGTCCTGCATCTGCCTGGGTAGGTTGATCGTTTGTAATAACTACATCATCAGAAGATTTACAATTTTCATGAGTAATTGTCCAACGGAAGGTATTCGTTCCATTTGAAAGGTCCCGCACCATTGTGTTATTCTTTGTAGAATCATCGAAAGTACCTGAACCTCCTATAGTTGACCAAACTCCTTCTCCAACAGCAGGGCTGTTTGCTGAAAGTTGAGTAGAATCGGCACAATAAGTCATATCCGGACCGGTATTAGCGGAGGTAGGCGAGTTATTGATAATTATAACTTCATCTGATACAACGCCTGCTCCATAAACTGTCCATTTCAATTTGTTTGTGTCTTTTGATAATCCCCTGGCAATAGTTTCAGGATTATTTGGATCATCAAAAGATGCAGAGCCTCTAACTACACTCCACTCCCCTTCTCCATACTGAGGACGGGATGCATTCAACTGGATCTGATCGCTGCATATAATGGTATCTTTGCCTGCGGTAATCGAGCCGGCAGTTTGATTATCAATTGTAACCGTATCAATTGAAGTACAACTTTCATAGGTTACTAACCATTGGAAACGATTTTCTCCGTATGCAAGGTCAGTTACTTTTGTTTTTGGATCGGTATCATCTTCAAAATTTCCGGAACCTTCCAATAATGACCACTTACCGTCTCCCTTGCTTGGTGCTGCAGCATCCAGGAAGGTGGAGTTTTGAAAGATTTCCTGATCCGTTCCTGCATCTGCTTTAGTAGGAGAATTGTTAATGAGTGTCAGGCTATCAACAGATTGGCATCCATTATAGAAAACATTCCATGCCAGCACTGTAGTATCGGCTTCTCCAAGGTATACTTCTGTGTTCGGAGACTCCCGATTATCAAAGCTTGCCTGTCCTGAAATGATAGACCATTCACCGTCTCCTTTAGTAGGGGCTTCAGCATTCAATGTAGTGCGGTACCCACATAATGTTTGATCCTCTCCGGCTTCAACTTCTACCTTATTATTTGTAATTTTTATCTGATCGGTAGAGGAGCAGTCATATTTCTCAATAGTCCAGGTTAAGGTATTCTCTCCTTTAGCAATTTCTGTTATTTTCGTGTTCGGATCATGCTTGTTTTCAAAATCCGCAAACCCATTGTTAATACTCCATGTTCCTGCTTCTTCGGGGCCGGTAGCATTGGCGTTCAGTTCAGCGGAGTCTCCGCAAACAGAAACTGATATGCCGGCGTCAGCTTCAGTTGGAGCGTTATTTATAATTGTGACTTCATCGTAACTTTCACAGCCGTTTTTAGAAAGGGTCCATCGGAACACATTTTTACCTTCAGCGATTTCTGTAATGTCGGTATTATGAACATTTGCATCGGCAAAATTGGCTGAACCTTGTTCGGCAGTCCATGTTCCGGTGACTCCGTCATCCGGCACACTTCCGGATAACCGGGTGCTGTCTGTACATAATTGGTCATCAGCACCTGCATTCACAAACAACTGATTGTTCTCAATGGTTACCGTATCCATAGCGGCACATGAACCATTACTCAACGTAACCACAAATTTATTTATACCGGTTCCCAGGTTTGTCACTTCTGTTTCAAAGCTGTTAGCCTTCGCAATGGTTCCTTGTCCTTCAATCAATTCCCAAAGAACCGTAACGCTACCTCCGGGGTCTTCAACGATTAAGGAATCTGAAGCGCTACATACAGATTTGTATAAATCGGTAGCGATTTTAGGTTTATCTGTTACATCTATTGTATGGTTGGGAGAGCTCGCTCCGGAACCACAAACATTTTCTCCGTGCACTTTAATGATGCCACCGGTGAATGAATTGGAGAAATCCACAATAATTTGCCGCGTTCCTGCACCTGAAGTAATCGTTGCGCCGGAAGGAAGTGTCCACACGTACTCGTTGACATTCGCTATTTGGGGCACCTCAAATGCCACTCCGTCTTCTCCCTGGCAAATAATATCCGGGCCTGTGATCGCCTTAGCTGAATCTGGCAGAAGATTCACATCAATAGCATGACCAATGGATTCAGGTCCATCGCCGCATGAATTACTTCCATAAACTTTTATTATTCCGCTTTCAGCTGTATCCGAGTAACTAACTGTTATCGTCCTTGAATTATCTCCGGCAATGATTTCTGCACCTTCAGGCAAGCTCCAGATGTAATCCGCAGCATATTCAATTTCAGGAACAGAATAATCTACAGTAACACCCTGGCAAACTACTGAATCGCCAACTATAGTACCGGGTTCTTCCGGTAGCGGATCCTGGGTTACGGATACTGTCCCGTTCATCTTGGATATACAGCCATCGGCTGAGGTAGCGTAGGCGGTAAAAATACCTTCAGAAGTAACATTTCCAAAGCTCAGACTGTCACCTGTGCCTGCTTTCCCGGTAATGAAGGTATTGCCGTCTCTTCTCAGTTCATAGGTTGCCGTATTTTCTGAGCCACTTAATTCAATCGGAACACCATTAGTGCCTTCACAGTAAGTGCCACCTCCGGTAAGATCAAACTTGTCCGGATTTGGCAATATATTATAAGTTACTTCAGTGTAATTACTCTCGCAACTAGTAGAGCTGTTGGATTGCGTCACGTAATAAGAATATTTGCCCGTTGTCGATTCACTTGGTGTGAACACATTTCCTGTGGCAATAGCATTAGCAGGGGGCATTGTATTGTACCATTTGACATTGTCTCCATTAGCCACGAAAGATTTTTCAGAACCGTAGCATACGTTTAATGTATCTTCCTCAACAACCGGCGCTGATGGCAGGTCGTTTATGGTGAAGTAAGCGCTTGTCTGTGAGCTTTCACAACCATTGTCATCTACCTGTGAAACTCCATATTCATATGTGCCAACAGCAGAGTCTTTTGGTTTATATGAATAAGAATTTGAAAGCACGCTGTCGCTACTGTTATACCATTTGATGGTGTAATTAGAATTAGTAGGATGAGCATCCATAAACGGATTGGGTGCTCCGTAACAAATAGAAGTATCTGCAGCTGTAGGTTCTCCTGGTAAACTGTGTATTGTATAGATTACCGAAGAAGGATCACTTGTACATCCGTTGGAAGCGGTTTGTGTAGCGTGATATGCGTGATCGCCCGCTGCTGTATCCGTGGGTGTATAAGTGCTTCCTGTTCCCACAAGATTCGTCAGTCCGGCATCGCTATACCATTTAATGTTCGTACCGGTAGTCGCAGTTAATGCTACATTAGACGAGCCTTTACATGTACTGGAGCTACTTAACACCGGAGCATCAGGCGTATCAGTGTTTTCAACTACAGTTACCGAGCTGTCGTTTGTACATCCATTCACTTTATCGGTAACTGTCAAGGTATAAGTGGTAGCCCCGTCATATACATAGGTAAGCTGTGAGTTGGGATCGGTAATAGTTCCTGCTCCTGTCCATTCGTAATACACATCGTCAGGAGACCCTCCTTCTAACATAACAGAATCGCGGCTGCAGGTAATGTCTTTGATATCGGGGTTAATGGAAATACCCGGTTGATTAAAATCAGACTCTACTTCAACACTATCCTCAACAAAGCAACCCGTATTGTTATCGGTGATCTTCAGAGTATACCATCCGGCAGAATCAACTGTAGGCGTGGGAGTATATTTGTTGGCAATATTTCCGTTACCGGTAGTACTCCAAACATAGGAAACATCCGATTGATTTGACGTTTCTTCTAGTGTAACTTTTGAATCTCCACAAGTGATATCATCCGGATTTTTATCAATATATATTGCAGGCTCGGTAGTATTCTCCGGTACAGTCACGTCTTCTGTCGTAGTACAGCCATTGAGATCATCAGTCAAAGTTAATGTATAAGTAGCCGGTTCGGTAACCCTCGGGTTAGGACTGGCTGAATCTCCTGTTACTATGTTACCTCCTCCTCCTGGAGTCCATGAATAGGACACTTTATCCACGTCTGTGGCATATTCTACTTTAGAATTGAGGTGCACAGTATCTGTAGTACAGGTTAATTTTCCCGATGATAAGCTCACCTTGGGCGGTTTAGTTGCTTTATCCACTTTAACAGAAATGGAATTGGAACAACCGTTGGTTGAATCTACAGCAGTAAATGTATATTTTCCTGGTTCGTCAACTACAGCGGCAAAAGTGCTGTCGCCTGATTTAATATTTCCGTTTCCTGTAGACCACCAATAATCCGGTACATTCACAGAATTAATTCTTAGAATAGCAGTATCTTCATTGCAAGTGAGTGTTGTTGTACTATGAGAACCTTCAACAATGTCAGGGACAGAGTTGGCTTTATCCACATAAACACTGTCTTTAGCTGTACAACCGCTGGTCGGATGTTCTACAGTAAGAATGTACCACCCGTCAGAACCTACATAGATTTGTTCAAGTGTGTCGTCAGATAAAATATTGCCGTTTCTGTCAGTCCATTTAAAGTTTACGCCGCTGGAAGCACTGCCGTCGATGCTGACAGTATCGACCATACAGGTAATCTGACCCGGATTGTCTTCAACATCGGCAATGGGCAGACTATCGTTTCTTTCTAAATTTACCGTGCTATCCACCGTACAACCCGTCTCCAGATTGGTGACAGTAAGCGTGTAATCACCCGGTTCATCAACAACCGGATGCTCCGTGGTTTCATAATCTATATTACCTATTCCCGTTGTAGTCCAGAGTAAAGCTGAGTCAGGAGTAGACGTACTACCCCAGAGTTCTACCGTTTGATTCTTACATGAAATATCCTTAGGATCTCTATCAAAATTGTCGATGACCGGTTTCGTATAGTTGGTGTCTACGCTTACCGTGGAATCCGTAGTACAACCATTGTCAGCAGTAATGGTCGCCCTGAAAGTTCCAGCCCCATCTACCACGGGATTTTGTGTTCCGCTGCTTGTAAGGTTACCGCTTCCAGAGACTTTGCTCCATTGGTAACTGACATTCGGGGTGCTGGATGATACATCCAGCGTATCATGGGTATTGCTGCAGGTGATATCATCGTAATTAGTTGTAATAACCATATTAGGACTTGCCGTATCGGCAGGCACCTTTATATTATTATAGGTACTGGTACAACCATTAGAAGCAGTAGCAGTAAGCGTATAATATCCCGGCTTATCTACATAAACAGAATCCTGATCCGGAGGGGTAATATTTCCGGGTCCACTCCATGAAAGGGAGGTATAATTAGAAACATCAGCTACCAGGTTGACATCTTTTACACAGGTTAGGCTATCTGGATTCTTTGTGACACCAGCAATTGATGGCGCAGTAGTGTCAGCAGAAACAGTATCCTGGTCAGTTGCTTCACAACCCGTGATGGTATCGGTGACGGTTGCCGTGTATTCACCTGCGGAGCTAACTATAGCAGTAGGGCTTGTAATGCCATTTTTTATTGTACCGCCGTTGGAGGCGCTCCACTGGAAAATCTTGTCGTTCAATCCTGAATCATCCACTTTCAATGTATCATAAGGTTCATCACAGGTGATTGTTCCGGCAGAAACGGCTATTGAAATGCTGAACGGATTTTTATCATTGGCAACATCAATGGTATCCTCTTCCCAGCATCCGTTTGAACTTCTGGTAATTCTTACTGCATATTTCCCTTCCTGGCTAACCATTGCAATATTCCCCGATGTACTGTCAATGCTGCCACTGTAACCGGCAGGTACGTAAAAATTATAGGTAACGCCGGAGGTACTCGTTGAAGCTGTTAATGTTACCTGGTCTTCATCACAGGTAATATCACCTGATTTGTCCAGATTTATATTAGTCGGTTTGTTATCATCAAGCCCAACAAAAGCGGAATCAACAGAAGTGCAGCCGTTGTTGTCTTTTGTCACTTTGAGAGTGTATGTTCCGGTATCTTTCACGGTAACTGAATGGGTATACCTTCCGTCAATAATATCGTCTCCTGTACCGTCTTTGTTCCATGCGTAACTGACATCACTCAGGTTGTCGGCTGTAATCACAGAAGTATCCTTGTCACAGGTAATATCTGCCGGATCGTAAATATCAAATTTAACCTTTGAAGTGTCTTTATGAACGGTCACTTTATCTGTTGCCGTGCAGAAATTATCGGTACTGGTCACCGTAACCGTGTAATCGCCGTCTGTATTGACTACGGGAGTAGCAGTGTTGGCGCCGGAAACTATGTTTCCCCCGCTGCTTGCTGTCCAAACTATACTATCGGTACTCGTATTCACTTTGAGTTCTTCCGTTGGATTGTTACACGTAATAGTATCCGGGGTATCTATGGACAAAGTAGGCTGTGTTGTATTCTCCTGCACGGTTACGGTATCATCAGTAAAACAACCGTGAGCGCTAACAGTTAATGTGTAATCTTCCGGAGAAGTAGCATAGACCGAGTCATTATAAACGGTTTTGCCTCCGCCCTTCCATTTAAAACTGGAATCCGGTGTTGAAGTGCTTCCGACAATAAGTACAGAATCAACGGCACAATCTAATTCTTCAGGATAAAACAGCACATTGTCAATCGTAGGAATAGGATTTACTGTTACATGCAGAGAGGCAGACTGACCAGCCCCTGAAGCATTCACGCCATAGGCAGAAATATATCCATTGTTTGCTGAAGAACTATCAACTTTCACTTCAATGATTTGCTTGCCCTGGCCGCTGACAATGGTAAAGTTATCCGGTACATCCCAAACAATGGAATCGGCTCCGAGACTATCTGGATCAATTTTATAGTTCAACTCTTCTGAGCCGGCACAAACAGAAGTTTCCCCGATTATAGTATCTACAGCTAAGGGTTTCGGTTGCACGTAGATCTTATAATAGAATGTACCGCCGTTACCACAGCCATTCGTCCCATAAACACCTATGGTGTCATAACCGGTGGAAACAGAAGAGGAGAACGATACATCAATTGTCCTTCCGCCATCAGTAGTATTAGTGACCGTAGCGTTATCGGGCAGTATCCATATAGTTGTATCCGAATTAGGGATTGGCGGTGTAGTGTAAGAACCTGTCCCTCCTAAAGAAACTGTATCATCGCCATGAATGGTATCCGCACTAGCGGGTGATTCCTTCTGGTAAATGGTCTGCGTGTTTTCTATTGAATCTGCACACCCGTTTGGTGCTTCGGCAAGAACAGAATACTCGCCTTCTTTATAATGACCATCGAAATCGAACTGGCCATCAGAGGTGGGTGTAACTGTATCGCGTGGCGTTGTCTGACCGACGTACAAGGTGTATTGAACACCACTGTCACTGTTGCCCATACTTAGCTTATTTCCGTCAGTACCTTCACAATAAAATCCTCCCCCGGAGAAATTATAATCAGTATCAGGGGATTCCAGTATTTCAACTGTCAGGGTATCAGTATTCTTACAACTTGTTGTCGTATCCTCATACTGATAAACAATATCATAGATACCAGGCGATGGCTCAGAAGGATCTAATGTAGCTGTACCGTCATTGTGGTTTGTAATGCCGGTACCCACAAGACTTATGAAACTGCCGTTTGAATCGGTGGGATGGCCGGTGAGTTTAACCGTATCTGCTGAGCTGCATAATTCTGAAGAATCGGTTAGTCCTGTTATAGAAACTGCAGGTAATGTATTGATCTGTACTTCTTGTCTGGTAGAATCTACACAACCATTAGGAGCTGTAGCCTTATAGCGTATAGTGTATTTACCCTCGGTGTTTACTTCCGAAGGGTTGAAACTGGCCTTTCCGCCTCCCAGGTCCTCAAAGATATCGGTATTCGTCCACCCACTGGAAAAAGTACCGTTATCAGGCGAACCGGTAATTTCTATTGAACCTTCGCTTGTGCAATACTCCGGATCAAGGCCTTTTATTTCTGCAGGGGTTACTGGTCTGATGGTGATTTCGGCACTATCAATTGCTGTACAGCCCAAAGAACCCGTGTATTCATAAGTTATTACATAATCACCGGGAACCAGATCTTCGGGGATGAGCTTGTTGCCAATCACACCGACTCCGGTATCTGAATCAAAAGTTCCTGGTTTATTAACACCTTCCAGGGTAACAGTATCGCGGTTCTGGCAATAACTGATGTCATCTGTAGTGTTGATGACGCCGTCCAGTGTGAAACTGGCATCGGGAAGGGGATGAACTGTAAAGCCCACGGAATCCTCATATGAAGCTGTGGTATCACTCACCAGGTATTTTATCCCGTAGTCGCCCGCTCCCTGAGAAGAAGGATCAAAAACTGCATCCGAAGTACCTTCCTTTGCACTGTATAAAGTATCTGAGGGGTCATAAACAATAAATTCGCCGTCAGGGATGCTTGCACCTTTATCTACAGTAAGCTGAAAACTGTCCTGGTTTACACAGTAATTTGAATCAACCTGAATGGATGGGTTCACATACATATTTACAGTGGTGCTGTCCATACAGCCCTTGTTGTCCGTTACATTCACCTGGTAGGAAGTATCTATAGTGGTACTTAAAGTAACCGTAGAAGTATCTTCACCATTGCTCCAGAGAAAATCGTAGGGTGATGAGCCATCTGTAGCTGAAGCCGTTATGGTGGTGTCGCAGCCTGAGCAGATATAAAAGGAGTTATCCACATCCACATCAACCGTCGGGGCTTCCCTGACGAAGATTGTTCCTGTAGCTTTGGCAGAACAGCCGTTGGTATATTCAGCTGTAACCTCATATGTGGTAGTATCATCAGGGCTCTTTGTAATCGAAGGGCCTGTTTCTCCTCCGGGAGACCAGCTAAATGTATCCCCGTCCGTAGCCGTAAGGGTCGCTGAACCACCCGGACAAATTGTTTCATCATTGACCGATGGCGCAGGTACGGAATCAATAGTTACCTGAACCGCATCTTTATTCACACATCCGTTCGCATCAGTAACTGTAAGTTCATAAGTGGTTTTTGTAGTGGGGCCTGCCTTGGTATCCGCACTATCGGGATAAGCTAAAGTACCTGTCGGGTTCCATGAATAAGAATTAGAAGAATTGTAACCGCCAGCACTTAGCAAGGTGCTGTCTCCATTACATATTGAGCGATCCGGACCAGCTTCGGCATTAGGAAGACCGTTGACTGTTACAGTGATACTTGTATCGTCCTTGCAGCCATTAGTATTGGTGACTATCACGTTATAGGTCTCTGTAGATGTAGGTGACGCAGTAGGACTTGAAATGGTAGTATCGTTCAGAGAGCCTGAGGGGCTCCATTCCCATTTTACTCCATTGCTCACGGCAATTTCCGTGGATTCCCCCTCGCAAATGGTTGTATCTCCTTTCGAAACATTCACATTAAACTCAGTATGATAATCCAGGGTTACTTCGCTGTTCATAGAAGTTCTACAGCCTGTTGTGTTATGTTTACCCACTGCATAATAAGTTCCCGTGTCGGATACAGAGAAGAACACAGAATCTCCTGTGCCAGCCTCAGTTGTGTATGGACTTCCCGGTGATTTTTTATCATATAGTTTATAGGTCACATCAGCATCGGAATCGGGCAGATAAAATTTAATACTTGAACTTCCGATACATACCGTAGTGTCGCCTTCCAGATTATATGCTACAGGTGTTTCCTTCTTATACACTTTGATGGAATCGTCAAGAAAGGGGCTGCAAGATCCAGATCCATTAGACGCTTCCACTTTATAATATCCTGTGGAATCGGTTTGGGGTCCAAAAGAAATGCTATCTCCAGTTCCCGATACAGTCTTTATGGGATTACCCTCCCGATACAACTCATAATCTACCCCCAGCATGCTGGTATCCAATCCAATTTCCACTCCCGTTCCTCCGGGGCAGAAGGAAGTATCAGAGTTATAATAGATAATGTCAGATGAAACCGTCGTAATCTCTGAAACGGTTACCGAATTATTCATGTATTTTTGGCAGCCGGTATTATAAGCATAAGCTGTATAAGTCCCTTTTTTGTAAGGGCCGGGAAATTCAACATTCCCAACTCCGTCTCCGGTGACTGTATCTATAGGTGAACCGTTTTTTTCCAAGACGTAGTGGTCACCATCATCTCCTTCTATCCATAATTTCACACCCGAACCACTTGCACAATAAGAAGTATCTTTCATTAAATCATATGCAGTAGGCAAATCATTGAGAATTACCTCAGTACTGTCAATATCTGTAAAATGCTCTCCATCTATAGTAACTGTGTCTGTTACATATATCGTATAGGTTCCTGGTAAATTGCCAACATTGGAGGGATAAAATCGCCCGCCAACAACAGCGGAATTATTATCATAATAGGTAATATTTTTGCTACCCCCGCTAATGGTAGCAGGTGTATCTACAGCATGTTGAATATCAAAATCAGATGTATCGGCACAAACAGAATAGGTAGTATCATAATCTATACGCGGATTTACCCTAACTATAAGCGTATCATAGGCACCACTTTTTTCAACAATTAAAGTATCATATCCAACCCCAGCTGAACCAGGATTATAATCCCAAAGTTTTCCGCCTGAAGGATTTAAACCATCACCCTTTATTTTAGTATGGCCATTATCACCTACTTCAAAATAATCCAAATAAAGAGTATCTTTAATAATAAAAGTGGAATCACCACTTGGATATGCAGAAGTATTAATTTCAATAGATTGAGCATTCGAATTAAAAGCTGCTAAAACAAATAACAATCCAAAAGCAATGCTTTTAATAAAGAATGGCGGATTTAATCTTAATTTTCTGGGTGTATTATATATTTTCATTCCTTATTTTTTATGTGGACATAACATGACATATCATGTTTACGTGATATAAAATTTAAAGTTGTCTTTTCCAAAGGTGATTTAGCTCACTCTTATTCTAAAAAACCGGGAAATATATTTTTTACACCTATTTACTTCCACTCTACATATATTAATACGCCACGAAAAAAATAATGTTGAAAAAATAATGTGATTTTTTGATGTAAATCCACTCATCGAATGCTCTCTATTGGTATCAGGTAACCAGGCGGCCGGGTGAAGAGGCTTAAGCAGACCTCAGCTCTGCAGAATTTGCAATTTCACTCCATCCTGATTCAGCGTAGGCTATGCCTACGCTGCTTTTGCTGAGCCAAATTTGCAATTCCTTTGCTGAGCCAAATTTGCAATTCCTTTGCTGAGCGGAATTTGCAATTCCGCTTCAAAACCCGTCGATAAACACCCTAAAACCCGTCAATGGACACCCCAAAACCCG
>JGI1684J13235_1000254_pt1 | contig 20300 bp, 26 predicted proteins | sample PonA232FremontCA_2_FD_13235 | JGI IMG/M metagenome (IMG submission 13235) | reverse complement strand
GCACAGCGCAACCTCAACGACATCCACTCGATGGGTATCGAGGCTGTGGTCGCGCAGAACCAGCAGACCAACCTCGCAAACGAACTTCAGGAGACGAACGAAACTGACGACAGCGGCAACTCGTAACGAATCGTTCCTCGCAGACACCCTCCAGACGGTGCGGTTTTCAGTACACAACAATGCACGCGAACGTTTCGATACGGGCCGGACGAACGCCCCCCAGCGCTCCGAGGGCACGAGACGCGAGGAGCAAGCTGATATCAAAAACAACCTCATGAACGAGACTGACGGCTGCCCTGCGACGAACCGACACGGTGAGCCGTGCGGCCATCCTGCGGGCTGGGGAACTGACAATGATACCGGGGCGTGCAAATTCCACGGCGGCAAGGGTGGTGCGCCCGAGGGCAATGATAACGCTGTCACAGTCGGCGCCTATCGAGAACAATACATTGAGCACTTGCCGAAAGAGGACAAGAAACTCATCCGAGAAGGGCAGCAACTACTCTCGGATGACGCGACTGCGCAGGAGATCGGCGAAATGGCTGCCTCGCTCGCACTGCAGAAATTCAGGGAGTCGGGCGATGAGAAGTTCCTTCGTCGTTTTGAGTCCCTCTGTGACACGTTCGAGATTGCGCCCGAAGATGTCCAGCGCCACGAGCACGCCGGCGGTGAGGGGGAGGCTATCCAGTTTGACGTTACGCGAACGGTCGTGAGCACTGATGAGCACAAGTAACCAGATTGAGTTCCAGTACGCCGGCTATCAGGAGGCGTGCATTGACGAGCTTGAGGCGGGCGACTCCGACCTGGTCGTCCTCCGAACTGGGTATGGCGGCGGCAAGTCGTACACGGGCGGGCAGTGGATCCACGAGGGCAGCATGGGCTGGCTGCCGGGGTCGCCGGCGCTCGATCACGGCGAAAGTCTCGTGCTTGCGCCCGACTTCCAGAAAGGCGGCCCCGCAACGTACCGTGTCTTTTTCGAGACGCTGCCCGGTGAGAATACGGTCCCCGACGACGCCGGCGGGGATCCCGAGAACAGCTCAATCGTTGCCGGCTACAATCGCAATAAGCGCCGAATCACGTACGTCTCGGGCCACGTCGTCCGACTCGGCAGTGCCGACAAGTGGAACCGCTACGCCGGCTCTGAGTTCCACCGAATCTGGATGGATGAACCGGGTCACTACGACACTACCAACCTTTACGACCTACACGAGATGCTCATCTCACGCCAGCGCACCCAAGCGGGGCCGAACACATCGTTCTGGACCTCAACTGGCAATGGATTCAACCAGTTTTACGACATCACAGAGCGGCGCGTTGACTCGGACGACGGTCAGCTTCCGTGGGGCGACTCGATGTCGGTCTTCGTCAAGTCGAGCCTGCAGAATCCATTCCTCCCGGAGGACGCCAAGGCGAAGCTTCGCCGACAGTTTGAGGGGACCGGCCGGGAGGAGCAGGCACTCCATGGCGGGTTCGCGGCGGCCGAGGGCTTGGTATACGACCAGTTCACGCGACAGCGCCACGTCCGACCGCGCGACGAGATTGAGCTGCGTGACGACTGGCGGATGTACGGCTACGACTACGGCTGGCAGGATCCGCGGGTCATCATCGAGTACGGTAAAACTCACGCAGACCAGTACGTCGCCTGGGATTGCTACTACGAGCATGGCCGGCCTGTCGAAGATGCGATTCGATGGCTTCAGAGTAACGACAAGCCTCTCGGGCCGATTTACTGCGACCACGACCCCGAACACATCGACAAGTTCCGGCAGGCCGGGTACGGTGCTCGCGCGGCAACCAAAGACCTCGACGAGGGCATCAGCGAGGTTCAGGCCGTCCTCGAAGTCGACGCGGAGGTCGGGCCGGGACTGCTGGTCGTCAAGGACCTGGTCGAGTTGATTCAGGAGTTTCAGAGCTACAAGGAGGACGACGTCGGGACGAGTCGCGCCGAAGACCACTGTCTCGACGTGACTCGGTACGCCGTGATGGGCGACCGATACGGCGATAGCGATAAATCTATTCGCCGCCGGTCGGGCGGCTCGCCATCCCGAGGGAGTTTCCAATGAGTACGAACACAGGCATCATCCGCGGTCGCATCGAGGCGCTCCAGCAGCGACTGTCGCAGTCCGTCGAGACGGTCAGTCGCAAGTCGCGCATCTTCATCGAGAGCAGCGATGTCGACGACCTGAACCCGCCCGAGGACATCGACGAGTATCACAACCACTACCGCAAAGTGGGCATCGTTCGTGGGAACATCAACCAGTTCGTCCGTGACGTGGTCGGCCCGGGCGTCCGGGTTGAAGCAGACGATGAGACGACCGCGGCCTACTTTACCGGCGAGTGGGATGGCAGTACACCAGACTGGGCACCGGCGGGTGGCTTTCTCGACAACTGCGCAGTTATCGCTGGCGAGCGTCACCAGCCGTTCTATCCGTATCTCAAAACCTCGGTCGTCCAGAAGTACACTCGTGGGACTGTTCTCCACGAGTACCTCAAAAGCGACGACCAGCAGGACGACGTCGAATTCCAAATTCAGGGGTTCAAGCACATCCGGCCAGAGACGGTATCGGCTCGGACGCACGCGAACACGAACATCCTCGTCGGACCTGATGAAACTGACCTCGACCTCGATAGCGACGAAATCACGCCCCGACGCGAGGCGGCGGCCTATGTCCAGTTCGATGACAGCAGCATTGTCGGCACCCGGCGCGGCGGCCTCGACAAAGACGAAGTCCCGCTCTCGCAGAACGATGTGCTCAAGCAGGTCAACGACCCGGATGTCGGCGGGGACTCAGCCATCGAGGACGGTGTGTTCGGCGACCCGCCACTGGCGGCAGTATCCGAGGACGTCGAAGAGTACCGTGAAATAAAGCGCGACCGAGCGCGGGCCATCAAGACGAAGGCATACGGGGTGTGGTCGGCCCAGTTTAATACTGAGGTCACAGAGGCTGGCACCGAGATCATCCTCGAAGAGTGGGACGGCGAGGAGCAAAACGAATGGATCGACGATGTCGGCAACCTGGGGCCAGGTGACATCATCGGCCACGACGGCAGCATCGAGCTTGACCAGTGGGAGCCGACAGTCCCCGACCTGAACGACGACCTGATGCATCTCGCCGACGACATCCTCGCAGCGCTGCCTGCTCCGAAGTTCCTTACGGCCCACGGCGAGCAGGTGACTCAGCACGTCACCAACGAGCAGAGTGAGGGCTATCACGACCTCGTCGAGGAGGAGCGCAAAGCACAGGAACGAGATTGGACGCAGGCGTTCCGCGAGGTCGCAAAGCGCCATCCGCGACTTGACGCCCAGGGCATCCAGGTTCGCATCCGTCCGCCGGAGTCAAGTAACCCCATCGCCGAACTGGATGATGAGCAAATCGAGAAGATGGAGCAGTTCATGTCGGCGCTGAACAACGGTCTCGGGGATGTGCCGATTGACTTGGTACTCGATGTTGAGGAGTTCCTGATGACGACAATGGACATCCCCGAAGAGGCGTTCGCGTCGGGTGGCGAGTCGGCCGTCGACGAGTCGAATCCGCAGGTGCAGGAGATGGCCGAAGAGTTGACGGGAGAACTCTCCGGGAGCGATGACGAATGAGCGCAACCGCCACCACCCGCCACGACAACATCATCGAACGGGCCCGCGAGCGTGACGAACCGACGCGGACCCAGACACTTCGGACACGGTATCAGCAACGCCTTCGTGGGCGATGGGCAGATATCATGGCGGCGCTCCGGACAGCCATCGTCGAGAACGATGTGTTTGGTCTCCGGACCGAGGCGCTGGTCGACCCTCCACGCGGATTCGACTTCGAGCGGGACGCCGACAAACAGCGCGCCTTTGCGCGGTGGCTGGACCGACAAACCGACCGGGAAATCCTCCAACAGTTCGGACAAGATAACCAGTTTATTACGCGAGCCTACGAGCGCGGACTCACGGACGCCGCCACGGAGCTGAATGCACTCGGCGGGCTTGGCGACATCAGCACGTCGACGATTCGTCTCCCCGTCCATCGCGACCAACTCGAGGCGTTGTTCACACGGAACCTCACCGCGCTCGAAGGGATGACCGATGCGACGGCAACGCAGATGCGCCGGGAACTCGCCGAGGGGCTTGCGGGTGGTGAGTCACCGACCGCTATCAAAGACCGCTTGGCCGACCGCATTGACAAGATCGGCAAAACTCGTGCCGAGACCATCGCCCGGACTGAAATCCAGCACAGCCACAACCGAGCGCGGGCCACAGAGTACGAGCGGGCGGGGGTTGACCAGGTCGACATCGTCATTGCCAACGATGCCTGTCCCGAGTGCCAGGCGCTCAAAGCCGGTGCACCGTATCCGATTGAGAAGGCGGGCGGGCTGCTGCCGCTGCACCCTTCGTGTAGGTGCGCGTTAGTGGTTCACACGGACTAATCGCAAGACTTAGACGGCTTTAGAATAAATATGTATTCAACTAAGCGTGGGATTCCGCCGGTACAGAAATCGGACGGTGCTGGAACACCGCCCGCGCCTGGTGCCTCACCAAGCATGATGCAATTACCGATTGGCGCTTATCAAACCTCCGTCAGTGTATGCCCAGTTTGTAAGAAAGAACTCGCCTCAGCAAAAGGACTCGGCCCACACGTCCGAGCGACCCATCCAGATATTCATACAACGACCGAACGAATACGCAACGACTTCAACGCCAACCCGGACGACGTACTCAACGCGCTGCACAACGCCGCCGGGTTGACAGTGCAGGAAATCAGTGAGCGGTTCGGCTACCATCGTGAGCAAATCGCCGAGTCGTTTGAGTTGCTCGGCGTTGAACGCGACGACCGGCCAGGGCTACAACAGAATTGGGAGGATCGGCCGGAAGAGGCGCGTATGTGGAATAAGACGAACGCTTCGCTTGGTGCTGCGGGTCGTAAAAAAAACGGGATGAAAGGCGTCACCGGGCAGGACCACCCAAACTGGCGTGGTGGGAAATCACTGTATCACGCGATTGTGGCCCAACTGCCTGGACCGTCGTGGCGGACGCTACGGAAACAGCACCGGGGCAACGACTGCGAGATGTGCGGGAGCAGCGACCGGGAACTGCACCTGCACCACATCGTCCCGGTGTTGTCTGGGGGCACCAACGAGCCGTGGAACTTTCTGACGCTCTGCCAAGAATGCCACACAGCTGTGGAGTGGCGGACCCGCGAATTCGCCGACCCTGTTCTTGCCGAGTAACGCTGCCGCCGAACTGCCGCTGTGCTCTCGTCGTCTATACAACGAACACATGACTCTCGAAACACTCCAGACTGGGACGGCCACCGTCTCCGGTGATGCGACCTTCGACGACGGCCCGTGGACAGTGCACGGTGTCGCACAGGCAAGTGAGGTCACGCAGGGTGTCAGCGGCAAGCGGCGGTTCTGGCCGTCTGAGGTCTTACGGGACGCCGTCGAGAAACTCGAGTCGACGCCGCTGGTGTCCCCAGACGACCACGAGGACCTGACACAGGGTCAGCCGGACCCGACGACGATTATCGGTGAGGTGACCGACGCGGCGTTCGACGAGACACGCGCAGCACTGGTCTATCAGGCGGAGATTGACGACCCCGAGTTCGCAAAACTCGCGGCTCGCGGTCGTATCGATGTGTCTCCGTCGGTCGCACTCCGTGCCGGCGACCGCGACGAGGAGCGCGACGCCCAGCGCGTCGCCGAAGTCCTCGAGTACCGTGACCTCGCTGCCGTGACCGAGGGCGCACACCCGAGCGCGTCGATTAATCTCGGCACTGCCGAGGCACTCTCTCGGCAGTTCGGGGTCTCGGTTGACGCTCTGCAACGTCAGCAGGCCCGGACGCCCGCATACCGCGGCACCGAGGACAGCGAGTGGTCAACACCGACGCTGGTCGACTATCTCCGCAACTACGACACGCTCCCCGCACCAGACGAGGTGAACAGCGTCGGCGACCTCACGCAAGACCAGCGCTCGCTCATCGCCAGCAAGTCGCTGCTGGGCACACCATCGGGAGAGACACTCCGCGAGGTTCGGTTTTTCCCGGTCGTTGAACCGAGCACCGACGCATTGAATCGCCGCGCTCTGGGGGCCGTGCGGTCAGGGCGCGGAGAACAAGCTGAGATTCCCGACGACGCGCTCGCCAATGCCCAACAGCGCGCGGGCGAGTTGCTCGTCGAAGAGTTCGACAGCGATATCGATATTGAAACTATGGCAGACGTTAGCGAACTCGCTGAAGGACGACTGGTTCGGTGGCCGTCGACAGGTGACCGACCAGCCTACGGGATGATTGACGAAGTCCGGACAGACGGCGAACCTGCCCTCGACGAGGCGATTAACGGGGAGCAGCGCGTTACCAGTCCTGCCGCACTCATCGAAGTACACCGCCCTGATGGTGACGGTGGCTGGCAGCCGAGCGGGACGATGGTCGGGCACAAGCCCGATACGCTGACTATCATCGACGACCTGCCGGACCCAGAATCGCTTGCTAACTCCTGGGGTGGCGATGACGGCCCAGACGGCGGTATGGGCCAGAGCACCCCGGCCACTGATTGGAGGACAATCATGTCTGACAACCTAACTGACAAGGAACGCGAGCTCCTCGCGGCCGCTGGCCAGAAGGACGACCCTGTGGTCGTCGAGGCCGGGGTGCGCGAGCGGCTCTCCGAACACGACGAACTGCTCGACGACGCCGAGTCTACCGAGGACCCGGTCGTCGTTGAATCAACCAACTACGACGCGCTGCAGGAGCGCGTCAGCGAAGTGCGAGACGTACTCTCCGAAGCCCTCCAGGAGCGGACTGGTCTGTCGGACGCTGCCATCAAGGCGATGCCGTTTGAGGCGCTTGCGGCAGAGTTCGAGACCGACGACGGCGACCTCGATGTCGAGGCACTGACGCAGTCGCCGGAAACAGGGAGCGGTCCGTCGGGGGACGGCGGCACTGACGGGCCGACTGACGAGGACCTGGAGCGACTCGGCGAAATCAAGACCAAACTCGACACAGTGGGAGACGCACTCCCCGACTCGCGTGTCGAGGCACTCCGTGAGGAGGCGACTTCTCTCGCGGAGACGGACGACTACGCGGCCGCTATGGAGGTGCTCTGAACATGGCAACCAACGAAGGGCAGGCCGGAGGCTCCAGCACGGAGACCATCGGCTACGACGACAGCAGCGACACGACCAGCCCCGGCGACGCTGTCGGCATCACCAGCGGCGAAATCGAACCCGGGACGGATACCGAGAACGTCCTCGGTGTTCGCGCTCGGGGGCGAGCGACCGAGGACGGCACCATCGCACCGGTCCACGTCAGCGGCCCGTGTGTCGCTGCAGTCGAGGGGTCTGTCTCCGCTGGAGACGACCTGGACTTCGGAACGACCGGTGCGGACGGCGAACTGGAGACAACTGCGGGAGGACCAGCCCACGCCCTCTCGGACGAAAACGGCTCGTGGCGCGGCCAGACCGCGCCTGCGGGTTACGCGTGGGTGCTCCTGTGAGGTGATTAGATATGCCACTTACTGCATCCGATGTCATCAGCGACGATGACGTGCGCGCAATCGTCGAAAAGATTCGCAATCAGTACTACCAGGCCCGACGCGCCTTCCGCGGCTACGACGCGACGAACAACGACAGCAACTCGGTCGAGTTCCCCGTGTCCGACTCCGACTTCGACGGCAACGTGGCCGAGGTCCCGCCTGGCAGCGAGTATCCTCGCTCCACAAAGGACTACGACACTGTGTCGGCGGCCCACACCAAGTACGGGTTCGAGGTCGCAATCCCCGACGAAGATGTCGAGGACTCGGTCATCGAAATCACGATGGACCACGAGGAGGACATGATTCGCGCCGAGGAGCGGCGGATGGACTCTATCGCGTTCAACATCCTCGATGCCAACACCGGCACGACGGTCAGCGGTGCGTCGACGAGCTCGTGGGACTACGACGACTTCACGGCGGCACGCCAGGGGGCGTTCGACAACGAACTCGCGCTCGGAGAAGTGGAGGTGTACGTCGCAAGTAACGCCGTGTCCGAAATCCTGCAGATTGACGAGTTCACCCAGGCCAGCGAACTCGGCGATCAAGTCATCGAGCAGGGCATCCTCCCTGGCGGCGACATGACCGCGCAAGGGTTCCTCGGGACCATCGCCGGCCTGCCAGTCTATGTGTCGAACACGGGCGACTTCTCGCAGTACACCGGCTACCTTGTCGACACCAGTCAGTTCGGCTGGGAGTCGACCCGCCGCGACCTCGACGTGACGGTCTACCGCGAGGAGAGCAAAGAGCAGGACGTGTTCCAGATCGACCAGCGCGTCGACTTCCTGGCGACGAGAAGCCAGGCGGGCCTCGAAATCGACGCGTAAACTCTGCGCCCGGATACAGCCGTTCAATCATGCCAACAACTGCAGGCACATCCCCGGACGACGTTCGAGTCGAGATTGAAACCGGGCTCAAGGATGGCGCAATCAGTAACATCCTCACCCGTGTCGATCGGGAGATTGACCGCGCCTACAGCACGCCCGACTTCCAGAACAGCCAGCACCGGCAGGACTTCGAAGCGGCGCTGGCGGCACTCCGCATCGCCGAAGGCCGGGACCGTCGCGCGAGCGAGGCATCGACAGGCGGGGTGCGGACCGACTACGAGGCTGCCGAAATCGACCAGCTCCGAAAGCGCGTGCGTCGCGACGACCCTGGCGACGAGTTCGGCCACGCCGGCACCATCAGCCGGGATAGCGGCCGGAACATCTCCACAACCTGACCATGGACCACGCCTTCGAGCGCCACCTCGATGCCGAGTGTTCCATCACCCGCCGGTCTAAGACTGGCGAGAACGCCCTCGGCGAACCCATCTACGGGGACACCACTACCGTCGTCAGCGGCGTGGCGTGTCACCTTGAGGACCGGGGCACCGAGTTCGTCCGTGAGGACTCCGGCGAACGGGTGAACCGCCCGGCGACGGTCCGCCTGCCTGCCGGGACGGACGTCCAGGAGGGCGACACACTCGACATCGACGGCGAGTCAACCGACTACGAAGTTCGGGGGGTGGAACGCCACCGCGATCACCGTCACGATGTCGTCGGCATCAGCGCCACCGTGGAGCGTGTTGACTGATGCGCGCCGAACTGACGTTTGACGGGGGCGACCTCACGCCGACCGAGTTGGTGAACGCACTCGACGATCTCGAGGGGAGCGCCGGGGAGCACCTGGAGACGGCAGCCCAGGAGATCGCATTCGAAATCGAGGGCGATGCGACGGAAAACGCCCCAGTCGGTGTGAGTGGTAATCTCCAGTCGAGTCTCCGGTCTACCGTCGACTCCGTTGGCGAGACCCTCCTCGAGATACACGTTGGCTCGACCGCGAATTATGCAGCTGCTGTAGAGAAGGGAACCGACCCACATTTTCCACCGCCCTCGGCACTTCGAGACTGGGCGCGGTCGGTGCTTGGCGACGAGGACCTCGCCTACCCGGTTGCCCGCAGTATCGCCGAGAACGGCACCGAAGCACAGCCGTTTCTCGAACCGGCGTTCGAAGACAATCTCACGTTCATCGTTGACCGCATCAACGACGCGGTCGAGCAGGCAATCCAAGAGGCACTATTCTCGTGAGCCGAAGTGTCGACCTCCAGAAGGAAGCCATCAACCGATTAGGCGCGGCGCTTCCAATCCCAGCCGACAATGTCATCCCGGTACAGATTGCTGCCCAACGGGACGACCTTGACTCCCGTGTCTCGGTCGGGGCGACGATAACCACCGACCGGGGCAACAAGCTCGAAACCGCTTCGGGCCGGGTCCGCGTTATCGTCGATGGCACTGAGTCCTACGTCGCAGCGAACGGCACGAAAGGACTCTCCGACATCCAGGCGGCGGTCGTCGATGAGTTGACCAGCCACTCCCCGGCGTGGGGGGCTAATGGCGTGTCAAACCAAGACCCAGTATCGTTCGACGATAGCGTGAACCGACACCTCGGGATTGTTGAAACGACCCACGAGCGCACTGACATTCATCCAACACACCAACCATAAGATAACCTATGAGCGCATCAGACGTGGTCCAGGGGCGTGTCTACAACGTCAGCATCAACAGCACGCAACTGGACCTGATAGCGGACGAGTCGTTCAGTTTCGACGCCGGAGAGGACGTATCGTCGTTCGACCTGGCGACCGCAACAACCACACAGTCCATCCCCGGCAATTCCGACCCACAACTCTCGTTCGACCTTCATATGGAGACAGCGAGCAAAACGGGCCTGGAGGAACTCGGCGTCATCGATGCCAGCGGCAATTACCAGTTCGACAAATCCAGTCGTGAACAGTCAACTGTGACTGTCGAAGTACTTGATGCCGAGTCGGGCAACGTCGAGGTCACACACGAGTTCACTGATGTCCTGTTCGAATTCAGCGGAATAGACGACGGCACGCCGGTTGAAATGTCTGCGACCGGGCACGTCAACGGTGACGCAACCATCGCTGTCAACAAAGGGGGTGCGTAATCAATGAGTGCATCCGATGTGGTTCAGGGCCGTGTGTACAGCGTTTCTGTGGGCGGCACGGCACTGGACCTAATAGCGGACGAGTCGTTCAGTTTCGACGCCGGGGAGGACGTATCGTCGTTCGACCTGGCGGCCGCAACAACCACGCAAAGCATCCCGGCGAACGCCGACCCGCAAATCTCGTTTGACCTCCACATGGAATCAGCGAATCAGGCGGGGTTAGAGGCACTGGGTGTTGTCGATGCGAACGGGGAGTACCAGTTCGACTCCGGGACTCGGCAAATCGACCCCGTCACGGTTGAGGTGCTCGATGCCGAGTCAGGGACCGTTGAAGTGAAACACATCTTCAATAACGTACTCTTCGAATTCAGCGGAATAGACGACGGCACGCCAGTCGAGATGTCCGTCACCGGGTACATCAACGGCGACGTAACGATTGCGGATAACAAGACAGCCGCCTAATCATGAGTGATACTGCCGAACTCGCTGGCAACTACGCTGTCTCGGGTGGCGACGGGGACCCGGAGTTCGTCGCGGAACGTCTCGAAGAAATGCAGGAGGAGGCGACTGTCGAGCAACAGCAGACGGTGGAGTTCAGTGAAACCAAAGCCAAGCTCGAACAGAAGCGAGACCGCCAGCGCCGAATCATCGATGTCATGGACGAACCCGTCGAGTTTCGCCCGGTCGGCGGGCGTGTCGCACAGGAGGCGATGTCGCTTCGACAGCGGGCGTTCGAGGGTGACGACCCCGAGGCCGAGGGGGAGCTGATTGACCTCGTGTTCGACACACTGGCCGAGTACAGCGTTGACCCCGAGATGAATACCGACTGGTGGGCGGGGTTCCCGGTGCCGGTCGTGCAAAAGACGTTCGAGTCGCTGGTCATGTCCGACATGGACGCGAGCGACCGGGCGGCGGTCGAGGAGTTTCGCGGCGAGTGACTACGGGCAGGCTTATCATGACCTGCTCGCCCAGTTCGGCAAGACTGCCGACGAGTGGGGTGAGTTGCCCCCGGATGTGCGACATTTTCACGAGACGGCGTATCGAGAGCAACAGAGACGCGCTAAACAGCATGATAAGAGATAATGAGTCTCGGTGAGAACTTCAACCTTGAGGGGTTCTTGCGGCTGAACTCGCAGGACTTCAACGAGGGCATCAATGACGCCGAACAGGAGACCGAGGAGTTTGGCACCCAGACCGCCCAGACAGCCGACAAGGTAGAGCGGAATCTCGGGGAACGTTTCTCGGCGGTCGGCGAGTCTGTCCGTAACACTGGACTTGCGATGAGTGCAACCATCACCCCCGCGCTTGGTGCAATTGGACTCTCCTCGGTACAAGCGGCGAGTAAAGCCGAGGAAGCTGAGGCGCGGTTCAACTCCGTCTTTGACGAAACTGGCGACCGTGTCGAAACCTTCTCCGACGAGTTCGCTGAGAAAATTGGGCGTAGCGAACTCGCGATCGAGAACATGGCGGCAAACTTCGGTTCAATTCTGAACCCAATGACGGACAGCGAAGACAAGGCCGCGGACCTGTCTGTGGAGTTTACCAAACTAACACAAGACCTCGCGTCCTTCGAGAATCGTGATCCCGCACAGGTGCAACGGGACTTGCAGAGTGCGCTTGCTGGGTCGTCCGAGACAATGCAGAAATACGGCGTCTCGTTGGATGTCGCCCGCGTTGAGCAAGAGCTACTCAACATGGGTATCAAAGGGGGACGGGAGGAGGCCACGCGAGCACAAGAGGCACAGGCCCGGCTGAACGCTATCGTTGAGGATACTCAGTCAGCACAGGGCAACGCGGCAGAAACCTCCGAGTCGTTCGCCAACCAGCAACGGGCACTCCGGGGCCGGATTCGGGACCTGCGTGTTGAGTTTGGTGAACAACTACTCCCGGTCGCAAAGGAGGTGCTCGATGTGTTCTCAGGGTTCAGCGAACGGTTGACCGGGCTGAGTGACAGCACACAGCGCACGATTGCGATAGTCGGGGGGCTTGCGGCGGCACTGGGGCCGGTCTTAGCAATCCTCGGACAGCTGGCAATCAGCATCGGTGGTCTCGTTGGACCACTCGGGTCCCTGGTGGGGACGTTCGGCGGACTAACGACCGTTGGCACCGCGCTCGCCGGCGTCCTCGGGACGGTCGCAACAGCACTCGGCCTTCCGTTCGCAGCGGTCGCTGTCGCAGCGGGCGCGCTCGTCGCGGCAATCGGTGGCCTCGTGTTCATCTTCCGCGATGAACTACTCACAATTTTACAGACTGTCACTGGGTTCATTTTGGACGAGGTGGTGCCGGCGGTGGTTGGGGTCGCCGAGGATGCAATCCCGGCGCTAATCGATGCCGGAGGAATGACAGTCGACATCCTCGGGGACGTGGTTGAGGCACTGGAGCCTGTCGGTGAACTCGCCGCCGATGTCGGTGAACGAGCGGCCGATTTGGCTGCTGATATTGCAGACACACTCGAACCGGCAGTCTCGGATATCGTCGAGATGCTTGAGGTGTGGGCTGGTGTGTTCACAGACGATATCCTGCCAGTAATACAGGACGCTATTGATGTCGCCAGCGGGTTAGCCAACACACTCGCCAACACATTAGAGCCGGCAGTTGGCCCTGTTGTCGGTGCGTTAGAAACGTTGGTGGGTGTGATAGAATCCGCCGTTCTGACTGCATTCGAGGGGATTCAAGAGGCAATCGGAGTGGTAACGGACTTGCTTAGCGGTGATTTCGAGGGGGCACTAAACTCCGCGAAAGCCGTGGCCGGGACTGCTATCGACGCTATCGCGTCTGCGTTTGGGGAGTTGCCGGACATCATCGGTGGATTGACCGGGGCTGTCACCGACGCGATTATCGCGCTGTTCCCCACGAGTCTCGATGAACTGGCGGGCGTGGCTGGAACACTCGATGATATCGGCACGGCTGCGATTGATGCGATTGTTGGCGCATTCACATCCGTCGCCGGGGCCATCGCCGGAGTGTTCCCCACGTCACTAAGCGCGGTTGGCAGCGTCGCCTCCGATATGGCGAGTATCGGCGGGTCTGCGATTACTGCGATTGTTGGCGCATTCACCTCGGTTGCTGAAGATGTCGCTGGGCTGTTCCCCACATCGCTGAGTGTACTCGGGAGTGTCGCATCGAACCTGACGAGCATCGGCGGGACCGCCATCGGCAAAATAACCGGCGCGTTCACGCCGGTCATTGGCGACATCGCGGGCTTGTTCCCAACGTCGCTCAGTGACCTCGGAGATGTGGTGACTACGATGTCCGATATTGGGGTTGGGGTTGTTGATGCAATTACTGCGGGGCTTGCGGAGGCCCCGGACCTCTTTTTCGACCTTGTGGAGCTGTTAGAGGATGCTGTTCCGACAGCGTCCAGAGTCGCTGATATCGTGTCGGATATTGGGGGCGACATTGTCAGTGCGATTGCGGATGCTATCACAGACGCGCCGGGCGCAATCATGTCGGCGATTGAGGGGCTGATTAATGATGGAATTGGGGCAATCAATGATTTGGCCCCCAATCTGACAGTAGAGCTTCCTGATAACGATGTTGGCCTGCCGGGGCCGTTGCCGAGTGTTGACGAGGGTTCAATTGCGGACACGACGATTATTCCGGACGACCCATTCCCCACACTCGACACGGGTGGGTTCATCGAGTCGGGGGGCCGAGCGACACTGCACGAGGGCGAGCGTGTCGTCCCGGAGGCACAGGTCAGCGACCGTGGCGGCGTTGAAACGACGACAATCGAGCAGATTGTCATCAACGCGGACAGTCAGCGCGGCGGTCGTGAGGCAGCGCGTGGACTGAAACAGGAACTCCGCCGGCAGGGGGTCCGATAGATGCCTGCTGCGCTCTCCGTGGACGGGCTGGAGCTTACAGTATACCCACCGTCCGGACCGTCCACAGACCCGTTGACGACGTGGACGGGGTCGCAACTCGTCGGGTCGCTTGATTTCTCCGCTGGCGTCGGGTCGACTGTCGAGCAGGCCAGTGTCGAGTTGGTTGGCGACCTTGCAATCACGGCGTCGACGGATGCCCTGACGATTCCGACGACAGTGCCAGCAACCGTCACTGGCGGAGATGCCGAGGATATCTTCAAGCCGGGCAACGTCGTCACGGTGGACGTGAACCACGACCTGACGACTGGATTGGAGCGCATCGGCCGATTGCGGATGGCCGACGCGACACTCGCTCTCCGGACTGACGGCGAGACGTTCGAGGCGGATGTGCAACTCGAAAACTGGCTGTGGGCAACACTTCGGGACCGAAACGTTACTGCTCGCATCCGCGACGAACCACTCGATGCAGCACTCCAGCGACTTATCGACCGCGAGGCACCAACACTGACACTGGATTACACCCTCTCAAACAACCCCACTGCGTCGGCCACGTTCGACGCCGAATCTCTCCGGACAGCGATTGTCTCACTTATCGGGTCGCGTGGACAGGCGGTCGCTGACGGGGACACCCTCCGAATCGAGCGTCTGCCGGACAGTACAACCGGAACGTTTGACCTCGCAGACTTGCGGCTGCCGACGAGACAGATTACCGACGACGCCCTTGCGACCCGAGTTCGCGTCGACGGTGGGACGCTTGCGGTGCGTGTTCCCGGCGCTGTCCGGCCCGACGTGTCCACGTTCGTCGGCCTCTTGAATGGTCGACAGACCGTCCGGCTCTCCTCGGCAGTCTCTGAACTGGACCGCGTCGGGCTGCGGACCAAACACAGCGGCGCGGATGGGCAACTCGTTGTCCGACTGCAAGCCGACGATGGCGGCTCCCCAACCGCCCCGGACGACCCACAGCAAGATATTGCCAGTCGCGGCCAGACAGCGTCTTTCGTGAGCCCCGATGGACAGACCGCCTTCGAGTTTCCGGAGCATGATATTCCAGCGCCCGACCCGTGGCTCATCATCGAGCAACAAACAAACGAGCAGTCTCCAACTGGATTTGAAATCGGACTTGGCTCGGACGGGAACGTAGCTGTTACTGACGTGCAATCACGGCAGCCGCTGGTTGTGGAGGTCCGAGACGACGCCGCGACAACCGAGTATGGCCGCCGAGACACACGCATCCGCGATGAGTCACTCTCCTCGTTTGGAGAGTCGCAGACCCGCGCCGAGCAACTGCTCACCCGACGGAACAGTCCGAGTGACGAACTCGTGAGTCCGGCGCTATCAGCCGACGCATACAACGCAAGCCTGCTGGACGCCTACGATATCTCACTGCCACCGTTCGAACTCAGCGAGGCGTTCGTCGTGACTGCCATCCAGACGACCATCGACACGCGACAACTGACTCGATCGCTTACGTTCCGACAACCGCCTGGGTTTTCACAACCATGACAGATAACAACCGAGACATCGGTCGCGCAATCGGCCGTATCTTCGACGAACTGCAAGCACTGCAACGGCGAAACAATCCTGACAGCGACCTTGCTGTTGCTGAATCCGCAAGCGAGGAGTTGGTACTGGCCGACACGACGACTGCGACGGCTAAGACCGGCTCAGCCCGGCTCCTGAAATACAACAATGACTCCTACGGATTCGCGGAATATGATTGATGCACAGCTCTCTCTCGACGCGAACGTCCGGGTTGTAGCCATCTCCCCGGACGGGATGACAGTCGATTGTGTGAGCAACGTCACCTGCGTCGGCGGTCACGAAGCGGTCGCTGAACTGTTGGCAGGCGCACGCCCGACCGTTGACTCCGTCGCGCTCGGGAATGATGGTGGTGCCGGGACGGACACATCGAATCGCTCGCTCAACAACCAGTTGGACACGGTGGCGGCGAACTCGCTGGACTCGTCTGGCGCAACAGCGACCATCCGGGCGTTCGTCCCGTCACTGCTCCAACTTGGGTCGGCGGCCGACCCCGTCGACGAGGTTGGCGCGGTCCTGTCGAGTGGTGACTTACTCAACCACGCGACCATCCCCAGCGTTGACCTCAGTGGGACCGATACCGTGCTGGTCATCGACATTACAATCACAGTCGCAGACGCATGACAGACATCGTTGAAGCATCCACCGACCGCGTTGCATCGGCACTCGCAACTAACGCTGGCCGACACGCCGGCATTAATGACTACATCGTGAGCGAGTCGGACTCGCCGTTTTTCGACCCGCCGATAAACGCCAATCTCACGACAGGGAACCTCAAGGGGTTCCGGCAAGTGTCTGCCTCGAACCCAGGCAGTAGCGACTGGGAATTGACAGTCGAGGGCGGGGAGGCATTTATCGCTGGTGCGTACGTCGCGCGAGATACGCAGACAAGAATTACGGGCGACTTCACGAGCGGCAGCCGAACCATCGGCGTCGGATGGACGGGGACCGGGAACGGTGGGGTTACGACTGATGCGGTCGTCATCAAGCCGACCGACGAGTTTGGCCCCAACAGTCAATATCTCCCCCTGGGGCAACTGCAGGCGCTCGGGGGTGGGGTTACGTACGAAGACCTCCGGCAAACAACGCCGCAAGTGGCTGTTAGTGATACGACGCTCGATTTGGGGGTGGACAGGATTGATTATTCGGAGACGGGGCTCCTGCAGTTCGCCGACGGCAATACTGTTGTCTTCCAACTGGCTCAGGGGTCTATCGGCATCACGAAAAACACCGTCGTTAATGGAGAGTTTGTTGCACGGGAAGACACGGCTCTGGGCACTACAACGATTGACGACATCCTCACCCTGACTGGCCGGACGAGTGACCCCTCGAATCCGGAGAACGGGATGGTCTGGTATCGCTCGGACACTGACGAATTTCGTGTCCAGGAGGGCGGGACAACAAAGACACTTGATACAAGCACAATCTAACAATGGCACAAGAGAGCCTACTCAACACGAACTGGAATAACGGCGACGTAATTGCCCCCTCAGAACTCAACACCCACGGACAGGCCCATCTCGATCTCGACGGCCACGGCGATGCGCTGCACTCGGTGCAGTACGTCAAAGCACTGACGGGCGGCGATGGCATCGACCCCTCGTCTATCGGGGACGGCGACACCGTCTCCGTCGCGTGGGGGGACGCAAACGACCTCGACGCGGACGGGAACGTCACCAGCAGTGGCGGCATTAGTAGTCTCACTGGTGGCATCGGTATCTTGCCAGCCACTATCGGGGACGGCGACACGCTCGACGTTGATTTGAGTGCAATCGCTGGACAGAATCTCACTGTCGATACAACTAATAACGAGTTAGATGCCTCGGGAGCGAGTGGGATTACGTCTCTATCAGGTGGAGACGGTATCTCTCCGGCATCTATCGGAGACGGTGACACGCTGGCGGTCGCGTGGGCCGATGCCAGTGCGCTTGGGGCCGCTGGTGGGTTATTGACCGACTCGCTGACCGTCGCGGGCAACTCTGTTGCACTCGGCGGGTCAACAGGTATCAGTCACGGCGACCTTTCGAGTGCGCCGACGAACGCCCATCACCAGGAGCCGACTGCGGGCACAGGGATTACCGACGAGGGGACAAATGCGTTCGCCATCTCAGTGGGTGGCGTTAAAGACACTCAACTCGGCGTCGACCCCTTCGTCTACGACCCAGGTATGACCGAGTTCGAGGCTGGACTATCGGACGAGGAGATAAATCGTATCGTCCTCCAGAGTGGGGAGTCGCTCGAAGTTGAACGCATCGAATTCCGACAGAAAGGTGGCGGGTCGTCCTCAAGCGTGAGTGTTGACGTGCGGGATGTTGACCGGAGTAGTACAGTCGGGTCCCAGACGCTTGGCGGGACGACGAAAGACCCTGGTGAGGCAGGGCCAGGGAGTACAGTTCTCATCCGAGTCACGAACTCAACTGGTTCAAGCATCACCGCCGCCCCGCGTGTGCAGGGCTACATTACGGGGGTGGTTAGTTCATTTCTTGACTTTTCTGGTTTCGACCAGTCGTTCCCCTACTCGCCGTCGATTGCGGACGGTTCAATAACCTTCGATACGGTTAATTCGACGGCGTTCTCGAACGCGCCGGGTCTGACAATTGACCAGGATGCTTCAACGGGAGGAAATGAGCAGCTTTTCGCAGTCACGAAAGATATTGATGTGACAGGTAAATCCGCGCTGGAGTGTGTCACAGACTTCACCAGAGATGGGTCATTTGACTCATTACAGATAAAACTCGGCGGGCAAACGCTCTATGACAGTGCATCCGCCCACTCGTTCACACAGCGGTCGTTTGATATTTCTGGACTCAGTGGGACACAGACATTAGCAATCGGTCACATCGTGAGTGGGGGCAATACAAGAGAGCCAAAGTCGATAGTGACCGAACTGGAGTTAGTATGAGCCACTGTTATCGCATCCGGGCAACCCCGGACACGACAACGCGAGGGGGCTAAGATGACCCGGCACACCCGCCGCTGGTTCATCGCCGGCCTGCTCGCCGTGCTCGTAGTCACGCCGGTCGCACTCGGGGCGCTCTCGGACCCGGCGGCCAGTCCCGGCATGAGTTCCTGACTCGTTTTGCGACAGTCCCGCTGGTGGCGGTTTCTCTCCTGTTCCAAAACCGACAGTGGCGACACTCTCAGTCGTCGGTGTCGCTGTCGTCGAACCAGTCAGCGAAGTCCTCGAACCACAGCTGAGGGAACTCCCGCGACTGTGCTCGCAAATCGGAGTTGAGGGTGGTCCTACTCATCGTAGATGCATCCCTCGTGGTCGGCCATTGAGTATATCGGCTCCCCGCACAACGGGCACACACCAGAGAACGCGCGTCCACCGCTGGCGCGTGGGTGTTCAGTCATCGCCACCCTCCGGCTCGTCGAACGCATCGAGCGCGGTCTGTTCGTCGTCCCATCGAGGATCACGCAGATGGGTCTGGCTACTCATCGGTGGCCTCCGTGTCTCGGGGGTCGTCAACGATTACCCACAACGCAGTAGGTTTGTGTGCATACTCAATACAGTCAGCACTCTTGAGCTTGTCCAGCCGTTTCGTGACTGTCGCCCGCGTCGTCTCTGTCCAGTCGACCAGTGCTCCTGTCGTAGCGCGCCCGTCAACGAGGTGGTTGAGTATCTCGTCCATCAACGGGTCAACGCGAAGGCCCGCACGGGTCGTTCTGTCAAGAAGTTCCTCAGGTTCACCTCTGTCGTGTCTGTGCGGGTCTGTATAGTTCGGTGACGTTTTAGAATTTAATAACTCAAATCGGTCTGATAGACGTTGGAATGCACTCCGTTCCTTCTCGCTAAGGTCCTCTACCCCAGCCACATTGATAATCTGCATCTTCGGCTCATGGTTGTCGCGTTTGAGTTCATCAACCCACCCCGCAAGTTCAGCACTGTGTGGTGCGTGGATGTGCGATTTTAGACGCTGTTCTGGGTTCCGTGTTGCACCGACGTACCGTACCTCATCAGTTCGAGGGTCGGACAGGGTGTAGACGTAGCCGGTTTCAGTCGTCATTCCTCCAGCACCTCCGACCAATTCGGTTCATCTTCAAGTTCGTACAGGCCACTGCCGAGGTTCTCGATGTGTCCAGCCTGAGCCAGCTCACCGAGTCGGTCGCTCACATACTGACGCGAAAGGTCAGTCTCGTCAGCGATGTTCGTGGCGAGGTTGCGGCCCTCTCGGAGTGTTCTGCATATCTGTTCGTCGGCGGGTCGATAGCGCATGGGTGTTGGTAGAGCCATGACGATTGTATATTCTTTCCACGCCACTATATGCGTTACGGTGTATGCCCGATACTATACAATGTAAAGATTAAAGTACTCCCGGTCCCTACATGGTAGTAGGCAGGGAGCATCGAAGCGATGCCCGGCGTCGGAGCGCCCGACCTGCCAACAGAAACGATGGCAACCAACGTTACGCAGGGTTCGGACAAGAACCCACCGACCGACGCATCGACGACCGCGGCACTTGCCCGCGA
>JGI1684J13235_1000253_pt1 | contig 20378 bp, 11 predicted proteins | sample PonA232FremontCA_2_FD_13235 | JGI IMG/M metagenome (IMG submission 13235) | reverse complement strand
GTCAAAGAGTTCTTTCCAGGCCTTGGCGTGGACACCGGCAGTATCAGTCACCACCCCGTCCAGATCAAAAACAAAGGCATCGTAAAAGGCCCTGGATATCCGGAAACGAACTACATTCATAAATTTTCTCCTGTCTTATTGGTATTAACATGAAAAAGTTTTCTCGCTACTTCGTAGTCGAGAAAACTTTTTCACTTTAAAAAATCCACAAAAAAAAGTCAAAACCATTGTGAGTTCTCAAAATATCAAAGAACTAACCCCGATGGTCTCCAGGGCCATCCAAAGAATGAAAAAACCGTATATAGCAAGTAATAAGTAGGACTCCACCCTGGATATCTCCAGGCTGGTACGAATAAAAATAAACAGAAATATGGTCGAAAGCACCAAGAATCCCATCATGGGTGCAGCCAAGGAAAAATCTATCACTACGCTTCCGGCAATCAATACACCCACAGGCAAAACCACCAAAAGATCGAAGGTGTTGCTGCCCAATACATTGGCTATACTAACCACTGCCTTGCCGGAGCGAGCTGCCCGGACACTGACAAAAGCATCCGAAATACTGGTTGCTATTGCAATAATGGTCACTCCCCAGAGAAAACTGGGTGTATTCAACAATTCGCCCATTCCAATCGCCGACCTGACCAGTCCATCCACCCCGGCCATTATAACACCCAGGCTGAATAATAGCAGACCCCACTGCTTCCAGGGATTGACACTGGAATCCACCCCCGGCGTGTAATCCATCTTGTCCTGATATTGGATAAAAATATACAAAAGGTAAAGCAGCAAAGGGGCAAGAACCGAAAGCCTGGTTAACTTTCCGCTAAACTCTTGCACAGGATTGTAGATAACAGCAAAGGAAAAGGTGAGCAGCAGAATCGCCACAGCCAGCATATAAAACAAGGCCTCTTTGTATACCAAGTCCCGGTTGGACTGGAGGGGATTTTGAACTACCAACCCGCTAATCCCGGGAATAACCAATATATTAAAAATAGCGGAACCGATTATTACCGCCACCCCCAACTCAAACTCCCCGTGGAGCAGGGTGGAAATCACTACACTGGACAGTTCCGGAAAACTGGATCCCACAGCAGCAATCACCGCCCCCTGTATTATGGGGGGCAAATCGTAGTGCACAGCCAGCTTTTCACTGCTGCCTTCCAATATGCCACTGCCGAACCATACAACTACAGTGGATACAAGTGCCAGGAGGATATATATCATTAAATACATTTTTTATTCGTTATGCCGGAATCTTGATTTACGATACCAAATTTCCACAAAAGATACTCCAACAGGGCAAAACATACTGGCAACAAGGCAAGAAGACCTGAGACACGAAAAACTGTCTGCAAATCCGACTTGGAGAGTATATATCCGAACAGCAACGGAGATACGGTCTGCCCCAAATAGAGCATGGTGGTGAAGATGGATACCAGGCCAGCTCTCAAGTGGGATGAGGCCAGTCCGGTCACACATGTGTTCAGGGTGGGCATTAGCATCCCGAAACCGCTTCCCCAGATCACCATGATGCATAACACGGCGGGATAGCTAGGTGCAATCGCTATTAAAGAAAGCGCCAGGGAGGCAAACAGGAATCCCACGGTGATAGTCAGGTATTCGGACAAGTTGCGCATTATCCTTCCGGACTGAGTAGAAACAACCGCTGCTGTTCCCGCACCGCAGGAAATGGCCAATCCGGCGTACAAAGTGGTAAGTTTAAAGTGCTTGACAATTAGTATGGGCATATAAACTACCAGGGAAAAAAGCAGGAAAAAGGCCATAAAATGGGAAAAAAAAACCCAAATGGATTTGTGGTGCAATGCTAGTTTCCACAACTGGGTTATGTAGGTTTTTCTGGGCAATTTTTCCTCATTAGAAGCAACTGGATTCAGGGACAACTTGAATCCCACGAAGACCCCCAGCGGAATAGCCAGGGAATATATATAAAAGGGATAAAACCAGGCCAAGGTAGCCAGACCGCCGGAAACAAAAGGCAGGAATGAATTTGTGACTGTCTGGAAGCTTATCCGGTAACCCATGGCCTGTGCACGCCTTTCACCGGAAAACAAGTCCCCGATCAGGGTGACTCCGGTATTCATCATACCGCCCACCCCTATGCCCTGCAGGGCCCTTAGCGCCAAAACCAGCCAGAAAAGATTACTAAAAGCGATCATTACCCCCGCTATTCCAAAAAGGACGGTACAGGGAACCAGTACCGTCTTGCGCCCGAAGCGGTCAGCCAAAGGCCCCAGCAGGGGAGTGGATACCAGGGCGAAAAAGGTATAGACACTCAGTACCAGACCCACGCTTTCTTCCGAAGTATCCAAGGGAGAGAGCATAGCCGGAAGTATGGGCCCGACAAGGCTGCCGCCTATCACTCCCATAACCAACACCGCTATAATCAACTTGAGGTTGTTGTCTTGCAGTACGCTCATATTCCTGCTTATCTCACTGATTCACACCAAAAAACCCAAATTTTCCACAAAAGGTATATAGGATATTTCTGTCATTTTTACTGTTTGGATGCAACTTAAAATCTGATCAGCAATTCTAATTTAATAAAAATTTAGTGGTAGATATAATGTTTATATTTCTAACACTAAAGCGAAACTTTAAATTACAACCATTCTTGTCATTCCGGCCTTGAGCCGGAATCCAGTTTTCCCAGCTCTTTTAAAAGGGTTGGATTTTTGTCTAGATTCCTGCTTTCGCAGGAATGACGGATAAAAGAAACTTTCGCTGTTGTAATATATCAAGAGCTAAAATTAGAATTGCTGAAATCTTTTTCCAAATCTAGACTGTAAGAAATTATTACTATAAAATATTATAAAAGCCCCAGCAATCTGAAAGGCTTTTACTTTAAACATAGCTATCCCAAAAACTGGAATAATGTAATAATTCATGCACAATCTATATATCTACACAAGCAACTATCAGGAAATCCTGGCAGGCAAGCTGGCAAAGGAACTGGCGGAAGATCCTGCTCCTCCGCTTTCTCCGGAGACCGTCCTGGTGCAGAGCAAGGGAATGGAACGCTATCTCTCCATGTTTTTGGCCAAGCATATCGGAGTTGCAGCAAACATAGAATATCCATTTCCAGTGGCTTTTTTCTACGAAATTGCCCGCAAGGTCATTCCGGATTTGCCCGAGGGATATCCCCTGTCCCCGGCAAGACTAACCTGGAAACTGCTGGCAATATTGCCAGGGAACCTGCAGGATCCGGATCTCTTATCCCTGAAGAACTACCTGCAAGACCCAGCTGATCAGGTAAAAGCGTATCAACTCTCCAGGAGGATCTCCGTACTCCTGGACCAATACGTCATCTTCCGCCCGCAAATGATCCGGGATTGGGAACAGGGAAAATGCGGTCATTTTTCCGGTCAAACTGCGGAAATGGAAAGATGGCAGGCCAAAATATGGGGGATGTTGAACAGTGAACAATTCCCAAGCCACCGGGCTGCACTCAAGGAACAATTTATCGACATCCTGCTTAAACAAGGAGAGGAACTGGACTTGCCCTCCAGGATCAATCTTTTCGGAATAGCTTCACTTCCGCCCCTGTATCTGGATCTTTTGCACGCCCTGTCCAGATACGTGCGGGTGAACATCTTTTTCTGCTCCCCGTCCATGCACTACTACGGGGACTTGATAGACAGGAGGCAAAAATCCCGTTTACTGCGTTCCGGTAAAGATATCAGCGCAATAGATGATCTTGACGAAGGGCATCCCCTTTTGTCCTCCCTGGGTAAGCTGGGAAAGAACTTCCTGTTCAACCTCTACGAAATGGACCTTCCCCTGCAGGAACTGGATTTTTATTCGGAACCGGAAAGAAGCAGCCTTCTGGGATGCTTGCAAAACGATATTTTCAATCTGCAGGAAAGTCCCGGCAGCGAGTCCAAAACTACCATCCTGCGTTCGGACAGGTCCATCCGGGTTCACTCCTGCCACGGGCCCATGCGGGAAATGGAAGTACTGCAGGATCAAATCCTGAATATATTGGACCAGGAGCCGGAGCTGAACCCGGAGGATATAGTGGTCATGATACCGGATATCGATGAATACGCTACTTATATTCATGCAATATTCGGGAACCCCGAAAACAAGGACATCCAACTCCCCTTCTCCATTGCAGACCATTCCCTGGTGCAAGGCAATCCGGTATTAAAGGTACTGACCTCCCTGTTTGAACTGCGGCAAACCCGGCTCTCGGCCCAGGATGTAATTTCGGTGCTGGAGGACGAGACCGTCTACACCGCCCTGGGACTAACACCATCGGATGTGGGGATTGTAAAGTCATGGGTGGCGGAAACCAGAATAACCTGGGGCAGGGATGCCTCCCAAAGAGCCGCACTAGGACTGCCGGAAACAGACTTGGGCACCTGGCACACCGGGATAAACAGAATCCTCCTGGGTTATGCCATGGATAGCAATGAACAGGAACTGTTCCAGGGCATACTGCCTTACAGTGACATCCAAAACAGCCAGGCAGAACTTCTCAATACCTTTTTGGATTTTTTGGAGTTTTTATTTCGGGCAGTGGAAGACCTGAACCAGAGCAAAACCCCTGGAGACTGGTATCAAACTGTCATGGATATACTGGACAAATTCAGCAGCGAGCGGGATGATACAATTATCCATAAAAACGAACTGGAAAACAGCATGCTGGAACTGCAGGAAGAAGCCTATTCCACGGGTTGCGAAAACCTGCTTCTCAAGCCGGAAGTCTTTTTCGACATGTTGCAGCAAAAACTCACTGACAAAAGTGCAGGACGCGGATTTTTGGCTTCCGGAATCACCTTCTGCTCCATGCTCCCCATGCGGGCCATACCATTTGAAGTGGTCTGTCTGGCCGGACTGAACGACGGCAAATTTCCCAGGCAGGACAAACAGCCTTCCTTCAACTTGATGGCTGCCTCTCCGAAACCAGGTGACAGATCCCTGCGTCTGGACGACAGGTATCTCTTTCTGGAGTCCCTGCTCTCGGCCCGAAAATATCTGCAGATCACTTATACCGGCAGATCCCTGGTAGACAACAGTTCCATCCCTCCCAGCGTTGTGGTAAGCGAGCTCCTGGACTGCCTGCACAACGGATACCAGGGTGAAGAAACCGATATTTTCGAGCAAATAGTAATACAACATCCATTGCATCCATTTTCACTGGCCTATTTCCAAAACCATCCGGAACTGTTCACCTATTCCAGGGAGAACTTTCTGGGGGCAAGGAATCCCGTCCAAAACCAACCCCTGCCAGTATTTGCATCTGAACAAATACCAGCCGGGGAATCCAGGCAAAACGTGGACATCCGGGATTTATCCAAATTCTTAAAGGACCCGGTACGCTATTTCTGTCAAGAGAGACTAAAGATATATCTGGAACATCAAGAGGAGGATATCCAGGAAACTGAGCCCTTGGAAGCTATTTACGGACTGGAAGAATACCAAGTCAAACAGACCCTTTTGGACTTTAAGCAAAAAGGGGGAACAGAATCCGACAAGGATCTCCTCCTGGCCATGGGCCGAATTCCACCGGGTTCCTTCGGTGATATCGTCTACAGCCAAACATCCAGGGAAGCCGATCATATCTGGCAGACAGTGAACCAAATCCACGGCGGCCCCCCGGAATTTTATTCCAAGAGTTTAAGCATTGATATCCAGGGAATCAACCTGACCGGACAAATAAGCTCCCTAACCGGCAAGGGGCTGCTCTCCTTCAGGCCAGGCAAGATCAAGTCCAAGGATTTGTTAGGGATATGGACCGAGCTTCTGTTCCTCTGCTGCAGTCAGGAAACCAATTGCCCGGGAACAACAGCAACCCTGGTGGGAAGTGACAAGACGATCCGGATAGACAGCCCTGAGAACCCCAGGATGCATCTGCAATCCTTGTTGCAGGTAATGCAAGACGGACTCACCACCGTGATCCCGTTTTTTACTTCCTGTGCCGAAATCTACGCCCGGGAGATCCTATCCAGGGACAAGAGCGAACAAGAGGCACTGAAAAGCGCAAACAAGGATTGGAGAGGGAACATGTACCAGCCAGGAGTGCGGGAGGATCCCTATGTAAAACTCTGCTTCGGCAGGGAACTCCCGGAAATACCGTACAAGGAAAGATTTGCCGAACTGGCAGTTGAAGTCTTCCGGCCAGTGATCCAGAGGACAGAGGACAGATGACAGAAGACAGAGGTCAGAGGTCAGAAGACAGTAGTCAGTAGTCAGTAGCCGGTTGTCGGTAAAAAAGCTAAAAGCAATTAGTGCAGTGAAAATTTGAGAATTTGAGAATTGGTGTAGATACAAGCCATTAGACGTGTTATAGGAAACAGTAAATTGGGTAGTTTTTTTCAAGCGTTAACAGTGAACGAAGAACCTTAAGCAATTAACCAACAACAAATAACTATTAAACCGATAACATTCAAGCACTTTAAACTTTAAAACCATAACACCCTTAAAACTCTAACACCCTAAAACTTTAAAACCATAAAAAAATATGCAAGAATTCGATTTGACGAACTCCCCGCTGGACCGGAACAACCTGATAGAGGCAGGGGCAGGTACCGGCAAGACCTTTACCATTTCCGGGATCTACCTGAGACTGCTTTTGGAGAAAGGATTGAGGGTAGAGGATATCCTGGTGGTAACCTTTACCATTACAGCCACCGAGGAGTTGCGGGACAGGATACGCAACAGGCTCTCCACTGCCCTGCAGTACTTCCAGAATTTCGATTCCCTGGAGACAGAAGACAACCTGCTCTGCAAGCTGGGAGAAAGCATTGACCCTGTTCAGGCAACGCCACTGCTCAGGACTGCACTGCAGAATTTTGACCAGGCCCGGATTTTCACAATCCACGGCTTTTGCCAAAGGCTGCTTACGGATCACGCCTTCGAGTGCTCCCATCCCTTTGAGCAAGAGTTCTTGACAGACCAAAGCGGAATAATCCGGGAACTGGTCCGAGATTTCTGGCGAACACGCATACAGGACCAGAGCGCTTTGTTCGCCTCTTATGCAAGACAGAACAAACTAACCGAAGAGGAACTAATCAAGCTATCCTTAAACTGGATCAAGCATCCCAAGATCAATATCCTGCCAGCACCTCAATCCATCCGGACAGAAGAACTCCAGGAACACTTTCAGTCCTGTTTCGAGCGCGCTAAACAATGCTGGCAACAGGAAAGGGATGCAATCCTGGGCAAGCTTGTGGACAATCCGAATGTCAAGAGAAACAAAGATTATAGCAAACATGCCCGGAAGTTGGATTGGTATTTTATGCCCTACACTGCAAGTACTGAATATGAGGAGTGCTTGAAAAAATTCAGCAGCGCGAACCTGGTCCCTGAGAATCTGGTCAAGAAACACTGCACCCCGCCGGAACACGAATTTTTCCACTTATGCCATGAGCTGTTGGAGACCGCTGACAAACTGCGCGACTTGTTCGAACAGAAAACAATCTCCCTGCAAAGCGAGCTTCTGCAATTCATTGCCCTAGAACTCCCCAAGCGCAAGGAAAAGCTGGGTGTGATCAGCTTCGACGACCTCTTGAGCAGGACCTACAGCGCCCTTAGCAAGAGCGGCCATAATCCATTGCTCCAAACTGCCAGACAGAATTACCAGGCAGGCCTGATAGACGAATTCCAGGATACTGATCCGGTTCAGTGCAGGATTTTCACCACCATATTCGGGGACAAGCGCCCCTTGTTCCTGATCGGGGATCCCAAACAGGCTATTTACGGATTTCGCGGGGCTGACGTTTATGCCTACCTGGAAGCCAAACAGGGTATAGACAGGCAATACACCCTGAAAACCAACTGGCGCAGCGAAGAAGGGCTTCTAAAGGCGATAAACCGCATTTTTGCCAGCGAGCGGCCGTTTGTATTCGAACAGATAGAATATCAACAACTGCAGGCACCGGATCTGGAGCAGGACAAAATAATAATACAAGGGGAGCCGAGCGCAGGCACGGTGATCTGGAACACTGACAACTGCCCGGAAAAATCCAGGACAAAAAACCTGGCCAAGGGGACTGCAGAGGAACACCTGGCTGCAGCCACGGCCCGGGAGATTTCCCGTATTCTGCACCTTTCGGATCAGGAGGCAGCCTATTTCCGAACAAAAACAGGTAGTCACCAAATAAGCCCGGAGCATTTTGCAGTCCTGGTTCGCACCCATAAACAGGCCTATCTGGTGCAAAGGGAACTCAAAAAGGCAGGGGTTCCGGGTGTAATGGCCAAAAGCGGAAACATCTTCGACTCCGAGGAAGCCCGGGAAATCAAGTATATTCTATCCGCACTGGAAAACCCCGCACACACCCCTTCCATTTGCAGCGCGCTCTCCACCACCCTGCTCGGGTTCTCGGCACAGGATATTTACCATCTTACCCAGTATCAGGAACAGTTCGTGCATTGGGTGGGTGAAATGCACAGATACCAGGGGATATGGCAGGAAAAAGGGATAATGTCAGCACTGACCAGATTGATCCGGGAGCAGGAGATCCGGTCCCGGGTACTGGCACAGGAAGGCGGGCAACGCAGGGTAACCAACTTGGGCCACCTGGTGGAAATCCTGCACAGACAGGAAAGGGAAGAACACCTCTCCTCCAGGGAACTCTTGCTCTGGCTGGACAAAAAAATGCAATCCCGCCCGGGAAACGACGAGGAATACGAACTGCGCCTGGAAACAGACGAAAAAGCGGTTTCCCTGATTACAATCCACCGCAGCAAGGGACTTCAGTTCCCCATCGTCTTTGCCCCGTTTGTTTTTTCCGGGAGCAGGATAGAACTCCCGGCCCTGTTCCACGACCCGGAAAACCGGGATGAACTTAGCATGGATCTAGGATCCAGGTCTTCTTCCCATCACCTGGATCTCTACTCCCGGGAACAACTAGCGGAGAACCTGCGCTTATTCTACGTAGCCCTGAGCCGGGCAAAACACCTTTGTTACACAGCCTGGGGGCATCTCAATATCAATCAGACATCGGCACCGTTTTACTTGTGGCACACTGACAAGAATATACCCGGCCAAGAACAGCAAGAGTGCCATAAGAACCTGCAGTTCTTTTCCGAGAGCGGGGTACAAACCGCCCTGCAGCGTCTGAGTGCCGATTGTTCACATATTGCGGTCCGGGATATGCCCGTGCAGGAGCAAACTCCCTGGCACTGGGATTTTGCACAGGATTTAGCCGGGGAGAATCTCGGGATTAAAAGGAGCTTACAGACAAACAGGCTGCTTTCCAGCTTCACCTATTTAATCCGGGGAAGCGGTGAAGATGCAAAAGGTTATGATGAAATCGACTCCCCATCCACAGAAAGCGAATTTACTGCAATGTCCGGATTTCCCAGGGGAATAAAGTCCGGGAACCTACTACATTCCCTAATGGAAAATGCGGATTTTGAACAAACCGATCCTGGCGCACATGCCCCCCAGGTGCGCAACACCCTGCATTCCTACCGTTTCCACCCGGAGTGGGAGAACACCTTGTGCACAATGCTGTCCGAACTGTTGCAAACCCCGCTGCATACAGAACAGGAGATAATTCTGTCCAGTCTCCCTGCAAATCTGAGAATACACGAACTGGAGTTCTACATTCCCCTGTCCCGGGTAACTCCAAGGGCCTTGCAGGAGTTCTACTCACAACAGACTGGGCAGGGAATAAACCGCCGATTCGCCGACAACCTGGGAAGGCTAGTGTTCGCACCGCACCAGGGATTCTTGCGGGGCTTTATAGACCTGGTATTTTACCACCAAGGTAAGTACTACCTAGTGGACTGGAAATCCAATTATTTGGGATCCGAACCGGGAGATTACGCTTCAAGTACACTGCAGTCGGTAATGCTCCGGGACTTCTATCTCCTGCAGAGTCACCTCTATGCCATGGCGTTGCAGCGGCACTTGAGACAAAGAATCCCGGATTTCGACTATGCCGAACACTTCGGGGGCTTGTTCTACATATTCCTGCGCGGTGTGGACAAGAACGTTCCCGGACAGGGAATCTTTTTTCAACAGCCGGGTCGGGATTTCCTGAATAATTTGGAACAATTCCTCCTACCGGTTTAAATAAGACCCTCTCCATCCTGTTCAATTTATTCCCGGGATCAAGTTTTCGAATCTATTTAGCCCTGAAAACATAACTTACCACAATTGACACAACCGCTCAAAGTAGATAAAATGCTGAAGAATATGATATAATGGGAAATTTGAGAGTTTGACCACCTGAAAATCCAGTTTGCAAATTAGATAGTTGCCAAAATTAAAAAAATTTTTATCCAGCCCTTGCGGAGGACTGCACTGACTAGTTGGAGAATATGAGCGATAATAAGAGCACAATTCTAATAGTGGACGATGAGGAAAGCAATATAGATTTTTTGCTGGAAATTCTGGGTGACAGATACGAGGTCAAAGTGGCGCTGGACGGCCCCACCGCCCTGGAACAGGCCCGTAACTATCAGATCGACCTGATTTTATTGGATATTATGATGCCGGAAATGGACGGTTTCCAGGTCATTCAAGAGTTGAGATCGGATCAATCTCTACGCGATGTGGCAGTGATATTTCTGACCGCACTTAACGATACTTCCTTTGAGGAAAAAGGATTGGAGCTGGGTGCAGTGGATTATATCACCAAGCCCTTCAGCCCCTCTGTAGTCTTGACCAGGGTGCATAACTACCTGGAACTTCAGGCCGCCAAGCAAAGCTTGAGAGCCCAGAACAAACACCTCGAGGAAAAAGTCAGGGAACGAAGCAAAGAACTGCAAAAGAGTTACGAAGCCACGATAGGATGTCTGGCCTCACTAGCTGAAACCCGCGATCCGGAGACCGGTAACCACATTCAAAGGACCCGCTACTATGTAAAGGCGATTGCCGAATATTTGTGGAAACTTCCCAGATTTTCCTCCTATATAGATGAAAAATACATCCACATCCTGTTCAACTCCACTGCACTCCACGATGTGGGCAAGGTGGGCATACCGGATCACATCCTCCTGAAGCCGGGCAAACTAACTCCCGAGGAATTCGAGGAAATGAAGCAACACACTACTTACGGCAGGAACACCCTTTTGACTGCAGAAAAATCATACGGTTCCAGCATCTACCTGAACCTGGGAGCTGAAATCGCCTATTCCAATCACGAGCGATGGGACGGCACTGGATACCCCCAAGGACTGCAAGGCGAAGAGATCCCCTTGTCAGCCAGGATCATGTGCATAGCAGACGTCTACGACGCCCTGATAACCAAACGCGTTTACAAGCCAGCTTTTTCACAAGAGGATGCTGTCCGGATCATTACCCAGGGTGACGGCAGAGTAATGCCTTCCCATTTTGATCCAGACATATTACGTGCTTTTATGGATCTCTCGGATCACCTCAGGGAAATCGCTATCCAGTATTCAGATAAGGATGAACTGGGATAACACGGCTTTAACAAGTTCGTTTCCATACATTTCGATCCCATATGAAAATTATTCCACCATTCTTGCCATCCCTGTTTCTCGGAGCCGGGGCTATCATTATCCTGGTTATTTGCCTTATGATGTTCCGGTCTTTTTTGGCCAACCGCATATCCCGTGCACAACAAGAGGAAAGGGAAAAATGGGAAAAAATTGTTCAAGACAAGGACAAAGATTTGCAAGAAGCCCAGCTGGAAGCTGAAACCGCCAATTCTGCGAAAAGCCGCTTTTTGGCCAGTATTTCACACGAAATCCGCACCCCTATGAACTCGATAATGGGAACAACCGAACTTTTGATGAACACTGAACTTGATTCCCTGCAAGCCCAATACTTGAGCAAAATCCGGCATTCTTCCAAATCCCTGCTAAGGATCATTAACAACCTCCTGGATTTTTCCAGGATAGAGTCCGGGATGCTGGACATTGAAAAGGTCCCTTTCAGTCTGGATTCTTTGTTTGAAAGGATCTATGACCATTGTGCAAACTCGGCTCGGCAAAAAGGCCTGGAATTCACTTTTTATACAGACCCGGATTCACCTCGATACCTGAAAGGCGATCCCACTAGGTTGGCTCAAATCATGATCAATCTGGTCAATAATGCAGTCAAGTTTACTGAACAGGGCTATATCCGGGTGGAGGTGATCCCGGTTAGCGTGAAACCGGACAAAGTTCAACTGCAATTCCGGGTCCGGGACAGCGGAACAGGAATACATCCGGACCAACTCCACAAGATCTTCGAATCCTTTTTACAGGAAGAAACCTCGCTAACCCGCCGCCACGGCGGCCTGGGACTGGGATTATCAATCAGCAAACACCTGGTACAGATGATGGGGGGAGAAATCCGGGTGGAAAGTGAAGTCAGGCAAGGCTCCTGTTTTTATTTCCTGTTATGGTTTGAATCCGTGGAGGAGGAATCCGAGAAGGCACATGCACTGGAGGCAATACCTGAAACAGAAAGGGATGACAGGGAGGCGAAACCATCTTACGTGCAAAAAGGGATTAAAAATTTGCGCATCCTGCTGGTGGAAGACAATGATACCAACCGGGAACTTGTTAGGGAAATGCTGGAAGAGGCAGGTGCAACAGTAACTGAATCCACCAACGGAATAGAGGCTTTGCAAACCCTGCAAACCCAGGATTGCGATTTCGTGTTCATGGACCTGGAGATGCCGGAGATGAATGGACTGGATGCTGTCAAAAGAATTCGGAAAGCACAGGGTCCCGATAGTGAATATCCAGGGTCATCAGAGAACATAGATCCCGCGATTCCGGTTATTGCAATGACCGGCCACGCTTCCACACAAGACAGGGAAAAATGCCTGCAGGCAGGTATGGATGACTATATCTCCAAACCCTTTAACCTGGAAAAGATCCTGGAGGTAGTCCGGCACTGGGAGCGGACTACAAGCAAAGGGGACATGGTTACAGAAAAGAGCTACAGCAATGCAAGCACCAACCCTGCATTGGATACAACCACAACCGACCTCCGCACATCCACACTCGGTCAAGAACAGTTGCAGAAGATTAGGCGGAGATTCCTGCAAAAATACAGCCAGCAGGAAAATACCCTGGCAGATTATCTGGAGGCTGGAGAATGGGAAAAGGGTTTCCGTTTCGTACACGACAGCAAAACCATGGCCGCCTATATGGGAGATCAGCACTTGTACAACTCCGCAGTTAACCTGGAGCAGGAATTGAATTCCCGGAGCGAGCTTCCATCCAACGCACTTATACAAAACTTTCAGAATTCACTCCAAGCCACATGCCAGAACCTGAAACAAGAGGTCGAAAACGCGAAAGAAGAGGCAGATCCGCTTCCCGGGGCCGAGGATTTGAATAACCTTGCTTCCATACTTGAAAAAATATATCCGGAAGTGGAACAGAACAAACCCAGATCCTGCAAGCCACTTCTGGATGAACTGCAGCAGTATTCCTGGCCCCATCCCTATAATGACCAAATAAGCAGGCTCGGACAGTTGATCCAAAAGTACAGGTTCAAGGAAGCACTGGACATTATCCATCAGATGTTGGAAACTCTCTCCGGAGATGAAAACAAAAGATAATCTTAAGATGCTGGGCTTAAACTCAATACAATCTTCGTAGTACCTGCTAAATATGGAGGTTAACTTGAACATGCAGATTGCTGGGCTGGAGACATTCTCCACCCTGGATATTCATTTTGCCGGGTTGATGCAGGAATTGGGAGAAGACAGCTATGAAGTCTCCCTTGCCGCGGCACTTGCATCCAAACACTCCAGGGAGGGAGACGTCTGCCTGGACCTGAGCCAGCTCGCCGGTACTTCGCTTACTGACAGCAAAGGGGAAGTGGAACTGACTTGTCCGGATATGAGAAACTGGTCCACAGAATTGTCCCGTTCTCATTTGGTGGGGAGTCCAGGGGAATTCACCCCACTGGTATTTGACGAACAGGGGGTCAGATTGTACCTGCACCGTTTCTTTGAATACGAAAGGGATCTGGCAAACATCCTCCTTGCCATGGCCGATACCCAGGTGGAGGACATTTCCACCGCCTCCCTGAAGGAGGATCTGGATCATTTGTTTCCGGAACAAAATCACAGCTCTCCGGACTGGCAAAAAGTGGCAGCCGCAATAGCCTCCCTGCGAAAACTCGCCGTGATTTCCGGCGGCCCTGGCACAGGCAAGACCACCACGGTCGCCAAGATCCTGGCATTACTGCTCAAACAACATCCCAACTGGAACTTACGCCTGGCCGCACCCACGGGAAAGGCAGCTGCCAAGCTGCAGGAAGCGGTGAACTCTGTTTTGCAACACTTGAACTGGCCCCGGGAATACCTGGATAAGATCCCGAAAAATGTCCAAACCATCCACCGTTTGCTGGGAGCTATGCCAAACTCTAACAAATTCCGCTTCAACCGCGATAACAAGCTCCCGGTTAACCTGTTAGTGGTAGACGAGGCCTCCATGGTGGACATGCCGCTTATGGGAGAACTTTTAAGGGCACTTCCGGAATCTGCGCATCTTATCCTGCTGGGGGACAAGGATCAGTTGGCTTCTGTGGAGGCGGGAGCCGTGCTGGGAGATATCTGCGGCAAAACCGCAGTCAATTTTTTCACCCCAAAACTGCAGGATCTTTTCCCGGAACTAACAGGACCTGAAATAATTGACACCAATCCTGCACCGCGGATCACGGACTGCGTAGTCCAACTGGAACACGTCTACCGCTTTTCCACCGACTCTGGGATCAACCAGGCGGCCCGGGCTGTCAAATCAGGCAAGGGAGGCGATCTTCTGGAATACTTGCAGGACGATAATTATCCGGAAATCCACTGGCTGCAAATATCAAACAGCAGCCAATTGAGGCAAATTGTACAGGACTACTCCCTGCCCCATGCAAAAAACATCCTGGACTCGGGAAGTGCCGAAAACGCGCTGCAGGAACTCTCCGAATTCAGCGTGCTAACCCCGCTAAGACATGGCACCTTCGGAGTGCAGGGATTAAACACCCTGACCGAGGATCTGTTGCGCCACCACGCAATAATATCCAATTCCGGCCCCTGGTACAAGGGCAGACCGATAATGGTCACCCGCAACGATCACAGGCTGGGACTGGCCAATGGAGACGTGGGTGTGGTCTGGCCGGGCGAGCACGGGTTGGAAGCAGTTTTCGGCTTCCTGGAGGAGGATTCCCGCAGATTCCCCCTGCTCCGGCTCCCCTCTCTGGAAACTGTGTTCGCGCTTACCGTGCACAAGAGCCAGGGCACTGAATTCCAGGATGTGCTCCTGGTGCTGCCTCCACAGGACAACCCGGTATTGACCCGTGAACTCGTATACACCGCCATAACCCGGGCCAGAGAGTCCATTACCATTGCAGGCACGCCCAAGGTGCTAAAGCAGGCAGTGGACAGGCCCACCTCACGCACTTCCGGGCTGAAGGAAAGGTTGTGGGAGAGTACTACACCTTGACACATCAACTAGCTTTGACCACCGGCAACTCCTCCCACCTGGAGGTATATGCCCGGGAGACATATTCCCGTCTCATTTCCCAGGACCTTTTGATCCCGCTGGAGGCGAAATGGAGACTGTCCCTGCCGTAACGGCCGTTCACCCGGTCCATGGCCTGCATGAGACTTTTGCGTTCCCTCCGGCCACTGTCTCCAAGGTCCCGGAAGGTAAGTTGCCGGCTGTTTTCCACTTCCAGGCAGCTAAGCATTACCCCGGCCTTCTTGTAGCCATATCCGGATCTATAAATCTCCTTCAGGATTTGTAAGGCGCTCTGCAGCAAGAAGGGTGTATAATTGGAGGACGGAGAAATCTCCCGGAAACTTGAACAGCAATATTGCGGGACCTGCTTGAAGCGATCCGTCTGCAGGAATACATGGATATACCCTGCCACCTGCCCGGCAGCCCGCAATTTTTCCCCCGCCCTGTGCACATGCAGGGAAATCGCCTCCTGCATATCTGAAAAATTGCTTACTATCCTGCCGAAGGAACGGGAACGCACCAGACTCTTGGCAGGGGGTGGCACGGATTCGATTCCCAGGCAGGGAAGCCCTCTGAGTTCCCATACAATCTGCATGCCGATCACGCTCAATTTGCGCCTTACCCAGCAGTCGGGAACCTGCTTCAAGTCCCGGGCTGTCCGGATGTCATACCCATGCAGGAGCCGGGAATACTTGGGGCCAATCCCCCAGACATCCTCAACCTCCAGACGGGAGAGCCAGTTATCCAGATCCAAGTCCGCCCTCAGACAAAATACACCTCCTTGCGGAAACATCTTCTTGGCCAGCTTGTTGGCCAGCTTGGCCAGGGTCTTGGTGGGGGCCAGGCCTATGGAAACCGGAATCCCGGTCCATTTTTTCACCGCGTTCTTGATTTTTCGCGCATACGACTCCAGATCCATGTGCCAGTTACCGGCAAAATCCAAGAACGCCTCGTCCAGGGAATAGATCTCCATTTCCGGGGCAAATCGGGACAGCACTGACATCACCCTGTCAGACATGTCAGCGTAGAGTGCGTAGTTGGAGGAAAACACCCGCACTCCGTGTCTTTGAAAAAGGGATTCCATCTTGAAGGCCGGCGCTCCCATGGGCACCCCCAACTCCTTGACCTCGTTGGACCTGGCCACCACACAACCGTCGTTGTTGGAAAGCACTACCACCGGGACCTTCTCCAGATCGGGCTGAAACACCCGTTCACAGGAGACATAGAAATTGTTGCAATCCACCAGGGCGAAAAAGGGATGTTTCATATTTATTATTAAAGTTTTAAGGGTTTTAGGGTTTTAGGGTGTTAGGGTGTTAGGGTGTTAGGGTTTTAGGGTTTTAAGGTGTTAAGGTGTTAAGGTGTTAGGGTTTTAGAGTTTTAGAGTGTTAGGTTGTTAAGGTGTTAGGGTTTTAGAGTGTTAGGGTTAGAATTGTACATATTAACTTCCATTCCCTGGCAGGCTCAACGAAGCATGGGCAATCTCGACTACGAAGTAGCGAGAAAAATTCTTATTCTTACACTTAAAACCTAAAACTCTAAAACTCTAAAACTCTGGCAATCTCGACTACGAAGTAGCGAGAAAACTTTTTTACGTTAGAATTTATCGTACCGAAGCGGGCTTAGCACGTAAGTGACCACTCCCCAGATATCGAAATCGGACTCCCGGGTCACTTCAAGGGATGAACAATCCGGATTCGAAGGGAGCAGCCAAACCCTCCCCTTGTTGGCATGCAACCTCCTGACTATCATGTCCCCGTGCAAAACCGCGACTACAACCTCCCCGCTTGCCGGGTCCAGGGAGCGGTCCACAATCACGATGTCCCCGGAACTGATACCTGACTCCTGCATGGACTCCCCGGACACGCGCATCAGGAAAGTGGAGCAGGGACGGTGAATGAGCAGCCTGTTCAAGTCCAGTCCGCCCTCCTTGAAATCCTCTGCAGGAGAAGCAAAACCCACACAAGGATTGCCGGGATAAACATCCATATCAACCTCATTCATTTACTATGCAACTTTAAGCACGTAATCACGCAAGCACCTAATCACGTAAGCACTTAACCACGTAAACACATAACCACACCCTTCCAATCAATTGTTGATAAAAATAAACAAAACAGACAAAATTTTTTGAGCCCTTATTGCAAGCTCCTGCACATCCAAACCACCCTGCCTATGATGCGCACTGTATCAATCTCCTCCCCCTGCAGGTAGACAGGGGAATAATTGGGATTGGAACTGATCAGGACCAAGTTCCGGGGATGCTTCTCTATCCTCTTTACCATCACCGTGTCCTCTACTCCCAGGGCATAAATGCTGCCAGCGTAGACATCCTGCTGGGACTGGTCTATAAGCACCGTATCCCCCTGCCAGATCACCGGTTCCATGCTGTCGCCCATAACATCCATTAAAACCATCTGCTCCGGATGTCCCTTTTGGCGCAGCCAGTCGTAGCGGAATGCATAAAACGACTCCACATCAGAACTAACTTCGAAGGAGCCACCTCCGGCGTCCAGCCTGGCCTTCACCTTGGGAACCCTTTTCAACTCCCGCGCTTGTGGTTCCTGGCCCTCGGGTTCCCCCTTCCCGTATTTCAGCCAGTAGGGATCGATGTTAAACCCTGCAGAGAGTTTCAAAACCCAGGCATCAGGGACAGAGTCATTGTACTTGGCCTGGGTAATCGAGGACCTGTGCACCCCCAAAAGCGAGGCCAGCTCGGACTGGGAACTTATATGCAGCCTGTCCAGGATCCTTTGGTAAAATTTTTCGAAATTGCCGTATGCCATAAAAAGCCCGAAGCTAAAAGCTGAAAGCGGAAAGCAAGAAAAAATTAGTGCACTGAAAATTTGAGAATTGGTTATTGGTGCAGTTCCAAGCCATTAAAGTGTTATAGGAATCAGTAAATTTGGTATTTTTTTCAAGCGTCAACCGTGATCGAGGGTCCCTAACAACCTAACAGCTTGGCAATCTCGACTACGAAGCAACGAGCAAACCTATAACATCGAACATCGAAAGTCTTTCCTTGTTCATAAACATAAACAAGATCTGGTTATATTTCAACCCCCAAAATTCATTTCTGCAATATCTTTTTTAGTTCCGGGAGATTTCGGGTATTTATCACATCCCTGGGCTCCAGCCACCCCCTCCTGGCCTGGTGCACACCGTGGTGCATCAAGGAGAGGCCCGGTGTATTGTGCGAATCCGTGGAAATGGAGACTGCAGCACCCAGTTCCTTCGCCCTTAGGCAGTAAAACTCGTCCAGATCCAACCTTTCGGGTTGACTGTTGAGTTCCAGAACAACGTTTTTCTCCGCAGCTGCGCGGACAATGCTTTCCATATCCACCTGGTAGGGATCGCGGGACAAAAGGAGCCTCCCGCTGGGATGGGCCAGGATGTTGAAATTGGGATTAGCCATGGCAGTAGTAATACGCTCGGTCTGCTCTTCCCTGGAGAGGTTGAACTTGGAATGCACTGCGCATACAGTAAGATCCAGCTGCCGCAGGATATATTCCGGCATGTCCAGGGAACCGTCCTGAAGTATATCCACTTCCAGGCCCTTGAGTACTGTTATCTCCGGCAGTTCGCGGTTTAACCGATCGATCTCCTGCATCTGCTGCTTCAGCTTTTCCGGCCCCAGTCCGCGGGCCACTTTCAAGCTCTGGGAATGCTCGGTCACGGCTATATATTCGTATCCCAATTCAACCGCAGCTTCCGCCATCTGCTCGATACTGTGCATACCGTCCGAATACGAGGTATGCATATGCAAATCCCCTTTGATATCCTCAGGCCGGATCAAACCGGGCAAACGATTTTCCCGGGCGGCTTCCACCTCCCCCCGGTTCTCCCGGAGTTCGGGATCTATGTAATCCAGTCCCAAGCAATCAAAGATCTCCTGCTCAGTTCGTCCCGCAAGTTGTTCCTTTTGTTTGAACACCCCGTATTCATTTACTTTCACCCCCTGCTGCAACCCCAGATGACGGATCGCTATATTGTGGGCCTGGGAACCGGTAAAATAGTGCAGGGCCGCTCCGAAGCCGCTTTGGTCCACCACCCTCAAGTCCACTTGGATAGCAGTATTTAATACTACCGAAGACTTGGTGTCCCCGTGGGATATAATCTCTTCCACCTCCGGGTTTTCCACGAAGTGCAACATTATCTTTTCCCGGTTCTCACCTGCAACCAATATATCCAGGTCTCCCACCGTGGACTTGGCGCGCCTGTAACTTCCGGCAACCTGTATTTCCTGGATCTCTGGCAATTGCCGCAAATATTGCAGCAACTTCTCCACCAACTCCCTGGCAGTGGAAAGCAAAAATCTATCCGGACGCCGGGAAAACTTTTCTATCGCCTCCAGTATCTGCTTTTCACTCTTTTTCCCGAATCCGGAGAGCTTGCTTATTTCCCCCGCCTCGCAATTCTGTTTCAGTTCGGCAATAGTGGTTATGCCCAGTTCCCGGTACAGGGATTTTACCTTTTTCGGCCCCAGTCCGGGCAACTCCAATATCCTGAGAAGCTCCTCCGGAACATGCTCCTGCAATTCCAATAGCTTGGACAGGGTCTCTGTTTCCACTATTTCCCTGATATCCGAGGCAATATCCTTACCTATGCCGGAAATCCGGGTAAGATCCTCCCCGGAAAGCACCAGGTCGGACAAATTACTGCTCAAGCCGTCCACAATCCGGGCGGCGTTCTTGTAGGCCCTGACCTTGAACTGATTCGCTCCGTCAATATCCAACAAGTCAGCGTAATGATCCAGGATTTTTTCTATTTGCAGATTGGAGACAGGCATAATATTCCCTTTTTCAGTCTTGAAGTTATATCTAAAGAGCTCGATGTTCCATGTTCGAGGTTTTCAAGTCAAAACAAGAGATTATCTCACAAGATGCTACTGCAAAAAGTAGCTTTAGTTATTAAATTTTGCAATACACTAGTTATAACTCTTTGATTTTTCTTAAAACTTTAAAACCCTAAAACTC
>JGI1684J13235_1000251_pt1 | contig 20500 bp, 34 predicted proteins | sample PonA232FremontCA_2_FD_13235 | JGI IMG/M metagenome (IMG submission 13235) | reverse complement strand
TCTCGTCCCCAGTCCCCGCCCCGTAAGTGTCAGCGAGTTTGTGGGACACTCTGTTGAATTTATCGCGAGTGCGCGAGCGCGGGCGGGCGTGTGCGTGTGCGAGCGTACGCGATAAAATGAAAAAAGTGTCCCGTTGGAAAAGTTACATTAGAAGAAGAGCGGCTAAGATGCGTCTCAGCGGCATCATATAAGAAAAGTTACGGGACACTTTGTTTTGCGGCGTCAGTAGTCCCCGAGACTGTCGCCGTCGCGACCGCCGCCGCTCCCGCTGCGGTCGTCGTCGCTCGACCGGTCCTGGGCGTCGCCGAGGAGCTGCTGTCCACGAGACGTAAAGGCGATCTGCTTGAAAGCCCGTTTCCGGTCGCCGTCGATGTACTCGCGGCCGTCCATATAGCCCTCGTTCTTGAGGTCGCTCGTCATCGAGTGCTGCGTATCGGATGGGATCCCCTCCTGGCGGCAGAACTCGAGATAGGCAGCGTACACCTTCTCCTTTGCGATCGGGCTATCGCCCTCGGTGAGCGCGTGCTGCTCGAACCGAGAGACGGAGTCCGCCCACTTCTGCCAAGTGTCCTGCGTCGTTCCGGGCGGGCGGTCGCCAGTGAAGCCGCCCTGCTGCATCAGCCGCTGGAGGCCCTCAAGCGCCCAATTTAAGACGCCGGGGAGTTCGGCCTGGAGTTTGTCGTCGAGGTGTTTGTCCCGATCGGCGACGGGAATCGTCTCCGGGAACGGCGCGAGGAGCACCCGTCGGTAGAACGCCTCGTCTTCCGTCTCCGTCGATGGGAGCTCGTTCGCCGCGAAGAGATGTTTCGCCGTGGGCTCGAACTTAAATGGATCCTGATGCTTCTTTTCGGCTTTGATGCCGTCGCCGCCGATGATCTCTTTGAACGTGCCGGTGTTCTCGACGGTCTCAGCGGGGATGTCGTTCCGGATGTTCGCCCACTTCTCGAATATCTCAGCGCCGGAGAAGCGCTCGCCGGTGAGCTGCTGCGGCGTGACCTGTGCGACCGTGCCCTCGCCGAGCATCGCGTTGACCGTATCGAGGAACGTCGACTTCCCGGATGCGGTCGGGCCGACGACGAACAGCGCTTTGTGATGCGGCAGTCCCCAGTGGTGGAGCGTGTAGCCAGCGTACTCCTGGAGCTTTTTCCGGTCGATCTCGCGCGGGACGACCTCCTGTAAGAACGCGCGGAATCGGGGCGCCTCAGCGTCGGGATCGTACTCACAGCCGAGTCGCGAGAGGAAGCGATACTCGGGACTATGATCCAGCGCGTCGCCAGTTTCGAGATCGATGACGCAGTTCGCCGCCGCGATCAGCCCCTCCGGACCGCCCATATCGTCCTTATCGACGAGTGTCCGGCCGCGGATGTGATCAAGTGCCTCCGCCATCGCGTGACCGCGGTACTGTTCCTGGAGCCCCTCGGTGAGCTCACTGCGGACGAGCGCCTCGCCGTCGTCGTTGTAGATGCCCTCGCCGGGGTCGTAGGCATACACTGCGTCGGTTTGTTTGAGCGTCGCGAGATCGTGGTCCTCGAGAAGCTTCATCGCGGCGTCGAACCGGGGCGCGCGCCGCTCATCGGCGTTGTCGGCTTCCCGGAGCTGCCAGCGGATCTCCTCCCACCCGGTCGTATCGTCGCTAGCGGCCGCCGTGTCGCCGGAGTCGGACTTCGAGGCCGTGGCGGCCGTCGCCGAGTCCTCGGCCGCAGCGCCGCCGTCTGTTGCGGCCGACGCCGGCGCGTCCCGCGGGTCATCGTCGGAGTGTTCGGGAGGCGCGGTCGCTCGGGTCGCTTCCAGTTCGGGGATGTGCGCGCCTCGGTCGCGGAGCGCGTCGACGGCGTCGACGAAGTCGTCGCCGCTCGGGTAGTCAGTTTCCGAGGTGATGACCCGCTCTTCAAGCGCGACCACCTGGAGTGCGTCGAGGCGGTGGTTCCCCTTCCGGTACAGCCAGTGGTCGTCGAACTCCGCGAGCCGCGTCCCGGACGTGGAGTTCGCCCACGAAGGATCTCGGGCACAGTTCGCATCGCGACCGTTGTACTCCTCGCTGACGGGCGAGCGAAGCCGGATGTCGCGCGGGCGCGTGTGCGCGATCGCATCATAGACGTCGCTGACATCGGTCGTCGTGTCGACGTCGGCGAGCTCCTCTCGGGAGACGTCGGGTTCGCGTTCGGTCCCGGTCGTCCGCTCGTTCCCTTTGGACTCAAAGAGATCGTGGATGAGGTCCGTGATCTCCGGTGCGCTGACTTGCGTCCCGACGATGTGCTCGCCGGTCAGCGCCATAAACCGCGCCGAGGCGTAGACCTCGAGCTCGGGATCGTCAGCGTAGTCCCACGCCGGGAGTTCGAGGTCGAACGAGGGTTTGTAGCCCTCGGGGAGCGACGCCCAGCCGAAGCCGTGGAGTCCGGTCCCGGACGTCGAGAGGAAGGCAGCGAGATCGTACATCTGGATGAACTCCCACGCCTGCCCGTGGATCGCGCCGGTCTCGGGATCCCGACAGTCGTCGAAGTCGAAGAAGATGAGCCGCTCCTTCGAGTTGTCCTCGAATGTCGGGATACAACTCGCGTGACCGAACCGCGTCACCTTCGAGGCCCACTCGTCGGCGGTGTCGAAATCAACCCAGTGCTCGCGCTCCTTCCAGGAGACGAACTTATCGATGTGATCGGGGTTACTCCACGGCGCCCGCGGGATCTTTCGATCGTTGTCGAGCGCCCACACGAACCACCGCTCCGTCGTGAGCAGATCGGCGGGGAAGACACCACGCTCGATCTCATAGTCGTCGTGCGGATCGTACTCTTCGCTCACGGGCGGATGCCTCCCGTGGTCGACTTGTTAACATCGGGAACCGATCCGAGCGATTCAAAGGCTATACGACCGGAATCTATTAGTTTCGGGCTTTCGTGTATTGACATACGGTTGCTCCTGAACGGGGACCGTCCGTGGTGGCACACGGACACTTTTTCGTCCCCGTTCGCTGCGTGCGGTAGCGACGCTTTTGTCTTGAGTGTGGAGTGATAAAAAATCATAGGGCGATTAGTCCTCCGGGTAGCGATGCGGGCCGTGACCGGACAGATAGGCCCTGGTCGGCCCGTGGTCGAACGTCTGGATCGCGGCGATCGTGCAGACGACGCGCTCGGCGTTCTGCGTGTGCGTCGCCGGCGTCGGGTCTTTGACGACGAGGAAGACGACGCCCCATTCGTCGCCGTACTTGAAGACGCGGACGTCGTCGGGCGCGGTCTCCTCGCCGTCGCTGCGAGCCACGCCGGGATGCTTGATCCACTCCCCCTCTCTCCAGGCTTCGTGAATCCCGACCGGGCACTCGTGGGGCGTACGGGTCTGCCACCGATGGATGGAGTGGTCGGTCAGCGCGACGCGGCCGCCGTCGCGATCGCGGACGAGCCGGCCGGTCCGCCCGGTCTCGTATTTCGAACTCATAGGCGTATCACGCTCGCGTAGTCGAGCTCGCGCTTTTTCTCCCGGGCGTGGTCGTCGCAGTAGTCGACGCGCTCGGCCGGCGAGGTGTAGATCACACCGAAGATCGCGGGCTGCTCACAGTCCCGAATCTCGCAGGTCTCCGGGTTACTCATCATCCACCCTATGCAACCAATCTAACACCACTCGTGTTTCGCACCACGGGCATCGAAGCGTATCGCCCGGTTCGAACCGTTGATAGTCGCCCTTCTTACAGGTCGGACACACCACCTCTTTGTAGTCGCTCATCCAGACCACCGCCCGAGACGCGCCTGTTCGCCGTTGCGGTGCCGGTCAGCGTAGTATCGCGGTCCGATAAACGTCGCGTCGTCGGACGGACACTCCGGCGCGTGTGCGTAAGCGTCGTCGCGCGGTCCGATGTACCCGCACGCCGAGCACTCGAAGGACCGTCCGATGAAGTCGCGAGTGCGTGTCATAGCAGCCTCCCGTCGGTCCACACTCGACACAGCACGAAGCCGTCCGTCTCGCCGTGGGTTTCAGCAGGACCCTCGACGAAGTACGCAGTTGGGCCGTCAGTCATCACTCATCAGCTCCTGGATCGGGTCGTTGGGATCGTTGATCCGGGCGCGGAGCGAGGGCTGCTGTGATCGGTCCACGTCATCGTCCTGATCCTGCTCGTTTATCGTCGGATGCGAGCCCGCGCAGTAATCACACTCGGAGTACCCCCACGCCTCGATCAGCCCGCGGTCGCGGGCCGCCCGGTTATCCTCATCGGGGCAGTGAAGACACTCGCCGGTGTGATAGCTGGCGGTCGTCGCCGAGGCGCCGCTCGTCGCGATGAACACCGTCTCGTCGTCACTCATCAGCGGCCACCTCCCCGGGATCAGCCGCGAGCAGCGCGGCGGCGAGGCTGTCGTCGGCGGGCCCCAGCCCCGCCCCGGCATCGGACCGCGTCAGTCGGTAGCGTGGCTCGCTGAAGGTCGCATCACACTCCTCGCACCACCACGTCGTACCACGGCCACACGTCGAGGCGATCTGGATGCCGGCGTGGTCGCACTCCTGATCGGGACAGACGGGAATCTCGCTGTCGGTCATAGCGCCCCTCCGATGACGGCCCCGAACAGCGCGACGACGAGCACGGTGAATCCGAGCAGCGAGAGCCACGGCATCGTCGTGAGCGCGCGCCCGTCGAGCGTCGGGACCCAGCTATACCGGCAGCGGTCACACTCCCGATACCGATCCGGGATCTCCTCGCGGGCGACGGGCACGACAGCGCTGCCCTGCGTCTGCGGACAGTCCCGGTCGGTGTGATACACCGGGTTCGTCGTCGCCGGCGACTGGTAGACGATATCCTGCTGGCTGCGGTCCTCAGGCATCATCCGACACCACCCGAACGCTGGGAAGGCAGCGGGGATACTCGGCACAGACGACCTCACCGCGGACGCGACGCCGGGACCCGGTCGGTCGCTGACAGCCATTACAGACCGCTTCAGCCATCGAACGCCTCCTCCGAGAGCCGGCTGTGCGTCGCACTCGCGACGCGTGCCTGATGGACGGCGTCGTCGAGGGCTTCGTGGGAAGTCCCCTCGCGCTCGATGTCCTCGGCGATCGCGAGATCCGAGAGCGTCCGGTAGTCCCGGAGCTCCCAAAACGACCACGGGGACTCGATGCCGACGCGCTCACACGCTGCATCGAGGATGGCGACGTCGAAGATCGGCGAGTTCGCCCATAGTTGATCGGCGTTCCGAGAGCGATACCACTGCGTGAACTCCCGGAGAACGTCCCCGAGGGGCTCGCCGCCCTCTAGTGCGGCCGCCTGTGCCTCGTCGGAGCGCTTTAGCCACCACGACAGCGTCGAGAGGTCGGCGTCGAGGCCGTACGCCTCACAGCTCTCCAGGTCGACGCTCATCGCCCACGTTTCGTCGACGCCGTCGTGATCGAACACGGCGGCGCCGATCGAGAGGATGGCGCAGCCCGGCTCGGTGCCGAGCGTCTCGATGTCGACCATCACACGCGTCGGGTCACTCATCGGCGGTCACCTCGCTCGGGTCGGCCTCGAGTAAGCGCTGCGCGAGTCCGCGCGGGCCGCCGCCTGCAGCTTTCGGCGGCCGTTCAGCGGGCTCGTCGAACAGCTCGCCGCAGCTCCAGCATTTATAACTCGGATCTTTGCGCGGCATATGGACCGTGCGGTGGCCACGCCGGCGATGATACAGGTCGGTCTCGTCACACACGGGGGCAGGCGGCGACGGTGCGGTCACTCATCGGCGGTCACCTCCGACTCCCGCGTGAGATGCCTGATCGCCATCTCCAGCGAGGTCGTGACCGCGCTCGCGTGGTGGAGATACCACGGGCTGAGGTCGTGGATCCCGGTGTCGTCGCGGATCCAGATCGCCACGTCGTAATCGCGCTCGTAGGCCCAGCGGACCTCCATCGGGGTCCCGACTGACTGGACGTCTTCGTACCCGACGAGGACGGCGTCGGATTCTTCGAGCAGCTCGAGATCACTCTCGACGATGTCGGCGTAGCCGACGACACCGTCGCGGTCCGCGTGTGGCGACTCCGAGATCCGCAGCTCCTCGGCCGGGACGTTGTACTTGTCCAGCGGGTTCCGGGTCTCGATCTCGTCGCCGAACCGCTCGGTGACGATCTCCCGCCACGACGCACCGCCATCGGGAACGTTCGCGACCGGGCCGGCGAGGTACACGACTGGTTTACTCATCGTCCCCTCCGTCGAGATGGCCGTCTTCGTAGGCTCCGCGCGTGAGCTCATCGAGGTCGGCCTCACCGTTCGCGACGGCGCAGGCAGCGCCGATGCCGGCGTACCCGGCCGTGTCCCGCAGATGATCGACGTCGAACGTCCCGACGCAGTGGCGGCTCATCTTGAGCAGCCCCATCATATAGGCGACGTCTGTGCCGCTGAGGGCCTCGCCCTCGTCGAGGACGCCCTGGCCGCGGAGGTACCACGTCCAGCCGCTCGCGATGTGCGACTGGTTCTTGACCGCGTCGCCGTGCGTGTCGCGGTCGTCGTTGACGAGATCCGCGACATCGAACAGCAGCGACGCCGCCATCTCATCACCCGACGGGAGATCCTCACTCATCGCCGACCACCTCCCGGAGCGGCGCCACGTCTGCGATCACGAGCCCCTCGTCGGGGTCGTGCTCAAGAGGCAGATGCGTCGCCGAGGGGATGTCATCGTGGTCAATTCCAAGACCGCCGAGTGCCGCCCGCAGCGACAGCGTCGCACCTTCGCCGTCAGGCGTGAGCGTCAGCCCCTCGGCAGCGTCGGGGACCCGAGCGATCCCGAGGCGGTCGCTCTCGTGATCGACGAATACCTGCGCGGTGTCGACGTCCCCGAACCACTGCTCCACGGCCGCCGTGTTGAGCCGGCCACTCCCTGCCGGATACACTGCGAGGGTCGGCTCCTCACGGTGAAGCGACGGGACGGTCACACGCTCGAAGTCACTCATCGGCATCAACCTCCTGGATGTCGACGACGACATTAGTCTCGGCCCACAGCCAACAGTCGGCATCGCGCTCCTCGTAGAGGACGACGCCGCCGCCGGCCGCCTGCGTCGTGCGTAGCGGCGGGCGGTCGGGCTCCGGTTCCGGTGTCGCGTCCGCGACGGCCTCGATGTATGGTCTGAAGTTCATCGATGATCACTCTGGTTGAATCCGCGGGGCGATCATCGAGACCACACTGACGCCGTCGGCCAGCGAGTATCGGAGCTTCGTCGGCATCTCCGTCCCGATCTGGATCGATACTAGCGCCTCCGAGGGAATCGGGCCGGAGACGTCGTTCAGGTAGTTCAGCGAGAACAGCGAGTCGGGCGAGCCGTGGACCTCGGCCGAGAGGAGATCGTCGCCGTCGAGTTCGACTTCGACGTCGTCGGTGTCACCCTCGGCGGAGAGACGCGCGACTTCGGCGTCCTCGTCGGCCGCAAAGCGGACGTGATCGGAGACGAGGTCCGCGGCCGTGAGCCCACGGTCGAGGTCCGACCCCAGGAGCGTCACCGTCGCGTCGAGGTCGAGGTCCGGGATGTCGGGCTCCTGGCGGATCGCGTCGGGGTCGATCAGCGCCATCGACGCCGAGAGGTGGTCGGCCTCGATCGCGAACTTTCGGTCGTCGTCCAGCTCGATCGCGACGACGCCATCGGAGGCCGCGCTGAGGAAGTCGGTTAGCGTCTCCAAGTCAACGCCGAGCACGCCACCGTCGGCCTCGTAGGACTCGAAGGCGCTCGCGTCGACGGTGAGGTCGACCATCGCGACGTTCGCGGGGTCGACAGCCCGGATCGAGAGGCCGTCGGCCTCGAATCGCATTTTGCACTCGTTGACGAGGGCGGAGACGGCGTCGAGGGCCTGCTGGAAGCGCGCGACGTCGATCTCGAAGCGGATCATCGACACGCCTCCGTGGATGCGCACACACTTATGGCTGCGATACAATTGCCGGTCGTGGCCGGGGTTGCCGGCCGCAGTCGATCGATCATTGTGGGATCGGTCGGGATCCGTCTCGCGGCCGGCCCGGGTTCCAATCAGGCGGCCGCGAGTCGGGTTACTCTCTGATCTCGATGTCGTGTTCGGTATCGTCGAGCAGCTCGGAGACGACGTCGTCGAAGTCATCCCCGGGTTGCTTGAGCGCGTTGAGCCGCCGCCACGTCGTCGCGTCGACGCGGATCCGCGGCCGTTGCTCGCTATCCGACATCATCCTATCTCACGGTTTGGGCCATCTTAACGTTACCGATGTTCCCGAGGTAGACTGTGTTAACATAGTCAACAAGGTATCTGAAGTCGATTATGTCCCACATACTTATTATGTCCCCTATTAACGATAGGCACGTTATGCCACGAAAGGCAGACACGCACATCCGAGTCACTGAGGAAACGTGGAGTCGGCTTAACCGACTCAAAGGACCGGGCGACTCGTTCAACGATGTCATCGAAGCGCTGCTTGACGACGAAGCCGAAGAGGGCGGAGGCGAGCCGGACGGTGGCCGGCTGCGCGCCCGACCGTAGCTGTGGTGTGGGCGAGCGGGTCACAGCAGTCAATCAGCGTCCCGCCACATAAGCGCCCGCCCGCCGCGGTGAAAGTGAAAAAAGCGATAGCGCCGCCGAAGGTCAGTCGTTAGCGGTCGATCCTCGCGTCCTCGACGTCGTGGTCGTGGTCGGTCTCGGAGGCGTGTTCCGACCGGGCCGCGTACGCGACTGAGCCGCTGTGGACGATCTCCTCGAACTCGCAGTCGTGACACACGACGTGGTAGTCGGCGGCGTGATCGGAGAGGGCGGTCTGTTCGTCGTTCCAACGCGGGTCGCGGAAGTCGGTTTGGCTATTCGACATCCTCGAGGAGCACCCCCTCAGCAGCGAACGACTGCTCGTCGTGGATGACATCCACCGGCTCCTCTGTGACCTCCCCGAGCGGCCACCGCTCCTCAATCGGTCTCAGTATCAGCCCCGTCGGCAGCCCGTCCAGGAGGCGCGCGACCGCCTGCTCGGCGGCGGTCAGTGCGACCAACAGCCGCTCGACCGACAGCGACTCGACTTCGCCGTACGCATCGCCGACGCTCTTCGCGCGGACTGTCTCGTCGCCGTGGTCGACCGTGAACGGGACCTCCAGCGTCTCGGACTGTTGCTCGCGCCGGCGGTCCCATTTGAGGGCCACCGTGACTGTGATCGTTGACAGCGACACCGTCGTCTTCGCGTCGATCTGCTCGCCGACGTCCCGCGGGAGCGTGGTCGTGTAGTCGGTGTCGATGCTGCGGATGTCGATCTCGTAGTCAGTGTCGGTCATCTTAGGCGTCCTCCTGGTCGGGGTCGGGCGTCACGAACTGCCGGAATTGGTCGTCGAGCGCTGCCTCGTTGACCGTCTCGGGGAGCGGGCGCGTCCCGATCTCGAAGCGAACGCGGCGAACGTGTTTACAGCCGCCGTCGGGGTCGCGGTGCTCGGCGTCGGGACAGCCACACGCCCCGAGCGCCGGATCGACCACGTAGCTCGATCCCGACGCGGTCGTGACGTGATACAACCCGTCGGCATCGGCCGGCGCCGGCGCCCGCTCGTCGAGGACCGTCATCGTCCCCGTGAGCGCGCGGACGTCGCGACCGTCGAGCTGCGCGAGGGCAGCGACCGCCTCGGTGTCGCTCGCGCCCATCGCGTCGGCGGACTGCGTCTCGGCGCTCATCGCTCGGCCTCCTGCTCGTAGAGCTCGATCGCGCGGCCGAGCACCGCCGCCAGCGGGTCGGTGTCGCCGAAGACGTACCGGAGGTCCTCCCACGCGCCGCGCTCGTCGCGCACGCGGTCGACGAACGCTTCGAGTCGGCCTTCCGGGACGTCGGCCTCGTGGGTGACCGCCGGCGGTTCGGCGTCGGGATCAATGACCCACACCCACTCGGCGCGCGGGCTGTGGAGGTGGACCTCGCCGGCGCCATCGACGCCGAGCAGCTTCGCGTCGCGCGGCAGGTCGAGGTGGTCGGTATCGACGCCGCCCCGGTCGGGGCCGACGGCGTCCTGGAGCTCTTCAGTCGTCGTGTCCGAAGGATCTTCCTTCGGCGGAGTCGTAGCGTTCATCGCTGGGTTTCCAGCACGGTCGGGGGCGTGACAGCGCCCGCCGGCCTTCTGCGACCGGTCTCCCGTGCTCGCCTCACAGTATGGCAGCCCACCACTTAACCCTTAGGATCTAAGGGCTGTGGCACAAAGCATAAGTCACGCACACACGGACACTATACCGTGAGCGCTACAACCGGATCCGCACGGATGCTTAACGACGACGACCTCGCACCGTCGGACAGGGACATCCTGGATATGCTCCAGGAGGGCCGTGTCACCGCGCCGTACGTCGCTGATGAGAAGGAGTACAGCCTCCAGTACGTCCGCGACCGGCTGACGCGGCTCGTCGAGCACGGGAACGCGCGGAAGGTATACCAGGGCCTCTACGAACTCGTGAGCGATCCGCGGGAGGGCTTCGATGACTGATCAGTCAGGCCGGCGAGATGCGAGACCTGGGAGAGGGGTAGCGCGACGCGGTGTCTGTAACGACTGTGGGTGCACTGACCCGCTGACGGAGGACGGTGTCTGCGGTTGGTGCGCGCAACCGGACGAGGAGGCCGTCGAGGCGCTCCGGAAGGCGTTTGCAGACGTCGTAGACGAGTACGACTTCCCGACTGCGTTCTGGTCGCTCGACCGCGTCTACGACGAGAACGATGGAGAGATGCGAAACTGGAGTGGTTCTGATGAGTGAGCGACCTGGAAGCGACGCCTGTCGCCGTTGTGGATCGTCTCCCCGATCGTGGGAGCATCTGAACGATGGACTCTGTCCCGAGTGCTACTGGGAGGAGATCAAAGATGTCTGAGCGACCCAGAGACGAAGCAGAACAGAACTGCCCGGTCTGTCACGAGCCAGCAGTAGCCTCAGTACCGACCGGCGGATGTCACAGTGTGGAAGCAGACGGCTTCTCTCGGGTTTGCGTTCACTCACACACGTTCCCGGCGCGGGTGTTTTTCCACGGGGAGCTGGACGATGCCGAGTGAGCGACCTGGGGACGGAACGACGCAGGCGCGCCTCCCAGTCGGAGACACACGGCCACCGAGCGCGGTAAAGAATCAACTCCGCGTATCATCTGGCGACCTCGCCGCCCTCGCGATGGCGGCTCACCGCTTCGACCCGGCCGATGTCCGAGGATGGCGGACGCGCGAGTACGATGACGTCCACCGAGAGGTGATCTGCGACGGCCTCGAAGGCGCGATCGCCCGAGTGAGCCCGCACTGCGAGGACACCCGCGGCGAACTGCCGCCGGTCGCCCCCTCAGAGGCGATGCACATCATCGCCGAGGCGGACCCGCGGCAGACGACGTTAGCGACCGCCGGGGACTGAGTAGCCTCGCCCCGCATCCTTTTTTCGCCGGCGTGTGTGCGCTCGCGTATGGAACAGATCACGCTCCGACTGCGGGCGAACACGCTGGAGGAGGTCGAAGCGGAGGCGGCCGAACACGACCGAAGTCGCTCCGAACATCTCCGGGAGGTCGTCGGAACACGGAACGACCCTCCGGCGGAGGTCGAAGACCTGCGCGCCGAACGCGGTCGCCTCCGCGACGAGGTCGCCGAGCTGGAGGCCGAGGTCGAGCGGCTCGAAGCCGACCTCGACGTCGCCGAGAACCGGATCGACGAATTGACCGATAAACTCGCCGCAGCCCACGACCGGATCGAGACGACGAACGAACTCGTGGCGGTCGCGGAGTCAGACCTGTCGGTCCGGGAGCAAAAGCAGCGCGCGGGGATCCTTACCCGCGCGCGGTGGTGGCTGACGGGGATGGACGACGAGGAAGAGTAACGCCGGCGGTTCCGTATCGCGGCATACGGTGTATCCACGGCGTCGCCACTGTAGCGATCAAAAAAAGCCGGAGAAGCGCCGTCTTCGAGGCGTCAACCCCACCCCTCACGTCCGGAGACCCTGCTCCAGGCGCGGGAATAACCGCGATAGTGTGTTACTGCCGGTAGTCGATGCCGGCAGGGATCCATCTAAAAGATATGATGTGGATCCGTGTGATGTCTTAACCAACAGCGACCGGCGACTGGCCGTATCTGTTGGTTAAACTCCGAGCGCCGACACCGACACCGACGCCGTTGGCCGCCGCGTCAGAACTCCGACACGAGCGCCACCGTTGACATCCTCTCACCCCGTTGGGGGTGCGCCCCCGCTTGCTACGTGTCACGGCGGCACGCCCCGATCACGACGCCAACGAGGTACCCGCCGAGCGCCCACCACGGCTCGCGAGCGAGCGTCCGCGGCCCGACACCCGTCCGGGGCCACGGGGCGACGAGCGCCACGCCGAGCGCGAGCGTCACTCGCGGCTGGCCAGTCCGCCCGGCGAGGAAGCCGAGCGCGAGGCCGACGAGGAGTGCGTGCGACTCGTTGATCGAGACGCCGCCGACGAGTGCCTGGTCGCCCGCGCGGAGCCGTCGGTCGATATCATGTGGTTGTGGCGTCATGGTTCGGCGAGACTCAACTCCAACGCCCACCGACGACTCCCGAGATCGGGCACCGCCTCCGCAAGCGACCAGCCCGTGACGAGATAGTCGCCATCGTCCACGGGGAGGTTGTCGCCCGAGCGGATAGTCACCGTTTGCCGATCGTCAACTGTCTCATCGACAAGCCGATCACTGCCGTCGGGGACAGATCGCTCGACGACGCCGTCGGGGTAGCCGAGGGCGTCAACCGCGGCCGCCGCCTGTTTGTCGGAGACGCGCAGCTCAACGACGAACCGCTGCCCGGTTGTCGAGCCCTCAGGTCGAAACTGGCCGACGTGGTTGGCTGGCAGGCCGATCGTTGAGTCACTGACACCGATCTCCACGTCTCCGCGTTGGTCGAGTGCCGCAAACCCCGCCCCGCGGTTGGCCGTCCGCTGGAGTGTGATCTCGACGCGCGTGCGATCGGGGCCGAGGGACTCCTCGGAATAGCTGTCGATTAAATATTGAACGCTCGGTTTGAAGGGACGCAACTCGCGGAAGGCAGACCGGACCTCAACTGAGCCTTGCCCATCGGCGTCAAGTGCTCGGAACTGCCCACCGAAGCCGCTGACGGTCTCGGTTGCCCCAGCACGATCGTCGAACTGCCGCCAGCGATCCAGCTTGTCGTTGGCGGTCTCAATCTCCACGGTCGTCGTCTGGGAGTCAGCCTCCAACCCGCTGACCGTCGTCAACTCGCCGCCGATCAGCCACTCATCGCTGACGAGAAATGGCGAGACGAACGGCCCCTCGATGTCAAGATCGAGTGCGATCGGTTCTGGCCGAACGAGCGTTTTTGCAGTGGTGAGCGAATCGCCAATGTCCAGATCCAACACGACCGGGGTGGGTTGGACGAGCCGTTGGGCCGAAACAAGCGCGTCGCCCGTCGAGAGATCAAGCACGACCGGGTCGGGGGCCAGGATAACGATCTGCTCGACGCCAAAGTCAACACCATCCGAGGCTGGAGCGTTGTAACTCTCGACGCCGAAGTCGACGCTATCGGAGTTGGGGGGTTGGTAACTCATATTATATATTCAGTGTGATGTGTGACCACGGCTGATCCTCGTAGTCGTCTTGGATCTGCGATGATGACAGCACTGCATCCGCGACGACGACGTTATCAATGGTGGCGTCGCCTGATTTATCGGCTGAACCGCTCTCATTATCGGCGAACCAGTAGAAGGGAGGCAGATCGTTGAATCCCGAAGGAGTTTCATCCCTGTCGGCGGAGAGGCTCTCACTACTCCCGTTAATGAACAATGATACATCCGACAGCGTGTTGCCGTTCAACGTCCACGCGATGCGGTATTTGTTGCCATCGGTGATATCTGTCGAGCCGTAGACCGTGAGATTGTCGCCAGCCGCTTCTTGTACACCTAAATTAGCTGTGTCCGTGGGGGGGTTGCCGTAAAAATCTTTGTTTCCAAATAACAGCCCCGAAACCCCTCCTCCGTTGGACGCACCGATATGTACTCCACCAGTTGAAACTGGGTTTTCGACAGTGTATATAACGGTCCACGGGCCAGTTATATTACCCGCAGTTTGCAGATACGTAGCGTCAAAGTCTTCAACCTGTCCAGACCCGTTTCGCTGGAGAGCATAATTGTCCTTATACGTCCCAGTGACCCAATCGGGGCCATTGACCGTCGCATCCGCACTCCCGATTGAGTCTCCGACAGTTGATCCACTACCTTCGCTGACGGTCAGTTGATTGATCACGATGTCGGATATGGCAGTGCCCGCACTTTTCGCAGGTGACAGTATATCAAAGTCTAAACTAACCGCCGCCGCACCAACGACCGGCTGCCCGGTCAAAAACGGCTTTGACTCGGCGTTTTTGAGCGTGCCCGAATCCGAAAACTGCGCGACCGCATGATACCGCTCGACGTCGGGCGTCGGGACGGCAACCGACCACTGCCCCTCGGCGTCGGTCTGATCGCCGCCAACGACTGTCCAGTTAGTCGGGTCACTGTCGGCTGTATCGACGACGACGACGGGCTGGCCCGCAACGGCCGTGCCGGCGTCGGTCACCTGCCCGCTGAGTCGGTACATTATTCTCCAAGGGTCTGGACGCCATCAGCCGACCACTCAACGACGAAGTCGGTGCCGTTGGTCTCGGCCGGCAAGTCGGAGTCGTCGGTGTCGTCGATCACAAACAGGATCGGCGAGTCGCTGTCGTCGGTGGCCTCCTTGTAGACGACGACGCCTTGGATGTCGTTGGCTGTCGTCAGCGACGAGATCGTCACGTCGTCGGCATCGAAGACAGCCTGATCGGCGGTGTCATCTTGGGTAGCTGAGAGCCCTGAGAGCGTTTGCCGCGCGTAACTGCCGTCGGTCGGCTCTTGGGCTGTGGTGCCGCCGTCAAGCACGTCGCCGACGAACGCGTGGGTATCGGGGTCGAAGTCGAAGGCGACGCTGGTGTCGTATAGTGCGAGTTTGAGCGTGTCGGTTGTGAGATCGATGCTGCCGGTCAGGAACTGTCGTTTTGTTGCGTTTGGAACTTGCATAGGTGTACCTGTCGCTGATCGTCAGTCGGTCGTCGGTGCAAATTCGCGTTATTGAGAAGCGTTTTTGAGCGCCTCGATAGTCACGGACAGCCGCAACTCGCCGAGTGTGTCGCTCGTCGCCTCGATCGCGTTGGGGCCAGCGTCGAGCGCACCGCTAATGTCAATGGTCTCATCGATCGGGTGGTTCAACGCGCTGGCGACCTGCTGGCCACCGACCGTGACAGCGACGTTCGAGGGTGTGCGGTCGTCCTCGGTGATGATACCGGGCTGGAGTGAGGTTTCGGAGTCGGTCGTTGAGGAGGTTGTCGTGCCGAGTTCAGAACTTGTCGTAGAAAATACCCCGTGTGTATGTCTCCCCGGTGCCTCCCACCAAACAGCCGTACTCGCATTAAATTGGCCAGTTGTTGAGGACGCCCTGATTGTTAGTGTCTCGCCGTTACAGTTGGTGTGGTCCCACGCGTTCCACCAGGCATATTCTCCCGGGGCGAGTGGGATGCCGACGATCTCAACATCGCTTTGGCTGCTATCGGGGTAGATGAAACCCGTGTCGTTATTCTGTAGCTCGAAATAGACAGTCTCTTGAGTTGCAGATTTGTTGAGAAACCCGAGATAAGCGCGGACGCCAGTGGTATTTACTGACGGCTGGAAACTATCAACGATAACATCTCCGCTGCTCGGGACGGTGACCGAGTCGATGTTACTGGCTTGTGTTGCCACATTACTAAAGTCGGCATTGTTTGCGGATGTGGTGTTGACATTGTGCCTATGGCTCGGATGTGACACGCTAAAACCGTGTGAGTGCCCGGTCGCCGCGGCGGGGCGTCGGAACGGCTGCGACTCGATGCGGAGCGTTGCCTCATACTCGTCGATAACCCCCGACGGGTAGTCGAGGGAGAAACCCATCGGCTCGCCGTCATCGACTTTGTCGAACCCTTGGGAGTCGGAGTCGCGGACAATCTGCCCCGCGTTCCCGCCGCGGAATTCCTCGACACTGCGCTGTTGGCGTTCGCCCTCAAGGTCACGCGTGAGTTTGCGGTTGCTCAATACAGCTCTAAACCGGTCGCCGGCCTCGTCGAGGATACGTTCGAGTGTCATAATGCGTAAGTCCGCGTCGATGTCGTACGCCGGCAGCGCGAGTCGGAACGAGTCGCCGAGCGACGGTGCGACCGACGCCGGGATCTCGGTCTCGACCTCAAGATACTCCGGCGCGTCTTGATACTCCGCTGCGAGCTCGTCGGCGAGTGCCTGCGCTCGGCCGGCTTGTTGGATGTCCTTGTCACTCTTTTGTCGATAGACCTCGCGCTCGGTCGTATCATCGACGACAGCCTCCGCGGTCACCTGTGCCGTGCCCTGCTGGGCGCCGAGCACGCGGATGCGTGTGACATCTTCGACAGTCTGCTCTCGGACTCGAGGCTCGCCGATAAGCGTCCCAGCCGACGGCGAGAGTGTCTCGTCTGTCCGATCGCTCCCAAGCCGGCCGACGTAGTCCAGCGTAAAGTCTGGCCGGTAGAGCGTCTCGGAGCCCGTCGGTTCCGCGAGCTTCGTGATTGAAGCGCCCGGTGACGCCTGCGACTCGCTAAAGGCGATCGACCCCGTCTGCTCGGTGATGGTCCCGGGGCCAAGTGTCGGCACGCGTGGGAGCAGCTCTCCGGTGACAAGTTGGTCGTCCGGCTGTGGGTCATAAATGTCATTCCCACCCGAGGGCGCCGCGTCAAGCGCGTCGCGTTTGGCGTCGTCGAGGATGACCGAGACAGTGACGCCCCCGCGCTGCGTATCCCGGAGCCGACCGCCGAACAGGTCAGCACCCCCGCCGTCGACGATGATAAATCGGTCGTCGATCGGGTTGATGCCGAGCGATTGCCACGCATCGCGATAGACGCGACACTCAGCGCGGTCGCACTCGTCGGGGTTGCGGGCGATCTTGCGCTCAATGGAGAGCGACTGGAGCGACGGCGCCTCGGTGTCTCCGACGGCGTCCGGAGCGAGGATCGTTAACTCGTCTGTCGTTCCGTCTGGATGTCGGATCTGGAGTCGTGGCCCTGTCATATCTATCTGTTAACGCCGGTCGCGTGCCACGTCAAGCGCCTGGAGCACGTCTTTCTCTCTCACATCACCGGCTGCGAGGTCGCTGACCGCTTGCCGGAGCGCGCGGAGTTCGTCGATGATCTCCTCATCGCGGGCGCCCTCGTCGACACTCACCTCGATCGGCGCCGGCCCACGATCCGAGACCTGCGCTTCGGGGACCACGCGCTCGCCGGCGTGGAGTGTGGCGAGGCCGCCCTCAGAGATGAGCCCGCCCGTAGCGAGTGGGTTCGGTCGCCGGCCGCGCGGCGTCCGGACCGTCCCGTCATTGTCGGGGTCGGGCCCGCCGGGGTCCGGCGGCAGCGTCGAGTCCGGCGGTTCACCCGACTCACGACCACCGTCATCACCACCGTCATCACCACCGTCATCACCACCGTCATCACCACCGTCATCACCACCGTCACCGCCACCGTCACCGCCACCGTCACCACCACCGTCACCACCACCGTCACCACCGCCTTCGGAGCCACCGAATCCGGGGACGTCGGGTAGGTCCGGGAGGTCAATATCCCCGACCGTGTCCGCGAGGGCTTCGGCGTCGTCGATCAACCCTTGCAGCGTTGCGCCGATGCCGTCGAAGTTAATCGCATCAAGCGGCCCAGTCACGGCGTCGGCCACATCGCCAAAGGCCGTCTGGATGGCTGACGAGCCCGTTACGCCGACCCACGCAGCGAGCGCCTGGAGCGCGCCCGTCACGTCGCCGTAGAGCGTCCCCGAGCCGGTGCCGGTGAGGTACGACCACGCGCTTTCGATCTTGTCCGCGGCCGATGCGAACGTCGCTTTGATGCTGTTGATGTCCTCTTTGAGGTCCTGCTCGGACTGCTCGGAACGTCGCACCCAATCAGCATATCCGGCCGATATATAGCCGATGACATTGACGAGGGCCTCCAGCGGCGGGACCACGATGGTCGCAACCGTGTCCGCGAGATCGAGCACCGAGTCGGCGAACGCACCGACACCGCGGATGATCTCGGGGAGGTTGTCGACGAGGGCCGCTAGGACTGGTTTGAACTCCCGGCCGAGGTCGACGACCCGCGGGATCAGCGGGATGATCTCTTGTTTAATCGACGTGAATATCCGCGCGACATCTCTGCGGTTGATCACGTCTTGCAGAAAGTCGACGAGATCCTGCCCGGCGGCGATGAGTTGGTCTGCCGAGGGGAGGAGGCTCGTGATCGACTGTTTGACCTGTCGGAACGTCTGCTGTGCATCCGACGAGCGGGCGAGATCGTTAAACCGCCCGAGGATGTCCTCGATGACTCCGAGCGCCGTCTCGAAGGCGGGCGCGAGCGTCTCAATGAGGATGACCCCCGTCTCGGTCAACTCGGGGATGAGGTCGCCCGCTGCGCCCGCGACGCCGAGGAGGTCATCAGCCACTTGTTCGGTGACGGCGATCATCGCCTCAAAGGCGCCCGCAGCGGTGTCGCCGACGGCTACGGCGAGGTCAACGACGATCGGCAGCGCTCGCCGGCCGAGATCCACTAAGCCATCAACGACTCTCGGGATCGCCTCCGCCGCCGCCGCCCCGAAGTCACGCAGTGCCTGCCGGAACGCATCCAGCGGGCCGAGCGCGTCGATGATGTCTTTGACGAGTGCCGGGACCGCATCGACGGCGTCTTCGATCAGCGGGATGAACTGCTGGCCGAGCTCGGACACGAGTGGCTGGATCTCTGCGCGGAGGTCGCCGACGACCGCGCCGAGCGCGCCCGTGACTGACGTCGTCTCCTCGACTTTGTCAGCCTTTTCTTCGAGTTGTTGGAGTTCCCTCTCCTGGGCGGCCGTGAGTCCCTCCTCGGTCTCTTTGAGCGCTTCAAGCTCGGCGATGCGGCTCGTGATCTGTTCAAGCTGCTCTTCGTTCTGCTCGGCACGCTCTTCTCCAAAGGCCAACAGTCCAGACCCCACGACGGCGCCGAACGCGGCCGCAAGGCCGCCCGCCGCGGCGACGACGGTCCCGAGCGTCGCTGCGAGCGGCGCGGCGACCGCAGCGAGGCCGACCAACGCGGTCGTGACCGTCCCTGCCGAGATCGACAGCGCCGTCAGCGACCCGGACGCGCCGGTCGCCACTGACGACAACCCGAGGACGGATGCGGCCGACGCGCCGGCGGTCGCACTCAGCCCGCTCAGTTTCGCCGAGAGGCTCGTCGTGTCGTCGCCGAGCTCCTCAACTGAGTCGCCGGCATCGTTCGCCGACCGTTCGAGCCCCCGGAGCGAGGACTTGACTGCCTGGAGTGACGACTGTGCGTCCGCGCTTGAGCCCGTAATACTGATGTCTAAACTATCAAAAGCCATGTGTGCGAAGAGTTATGTGACCCCGGCGCGACACGTCGGTATGGCATCAGGAGTCGTCCGTGCGTTCTGGTTCGTGTTCATCGGGTGGTGGCTCGGCCCGCTGTGGTTCCTGCTGTGTCTGTTCGCGATGGGCTCGATCGTGCTCTTCCCGGTCGGTGCGTACGCCGCCACGAAGACCTGGGCCGTGACGACGCTCAGTACGTCGCCGACGGTCGTCATCAAAAACGCCCAAGCCGAAGCCGACTAATCCTAATCGGCGAAGGCATCCCGCCGCGAGGCGCTCACGTCGCCGAAGTTATCCGGCCGGTCCCGCCCCTCGCGCTGGCGGTTCCGCGCCTCCTGCTTTTGAAACGCATCGGCGTGCTTCGACAACAACAGGAGCCTCCGTTCGCGCGGCGTGAGGTTGTCGATCGTCGGCGGCCACGCCAGCCGGTAGCCGAACTCGTGGAGCGCGCTGATCGTCTGTGCGTGCCGCGCTATTGGGGGGAGATCGACGGCTGTCCGTTTCCCTCCATCGGCATCGCCTCCTCGGCGGCGTCGAAGGCATCGCCGCCCTGGAAGGCGTCTTGCATTCCCTCGAACAGCGGCCGGAGCTTCGAGATGCCGGTGTCCGTGGCCTCGATCTCGGGCTTCTCCAGGTACCGATCGACGAGTTCACGGACGAGTTCTTCCTCGCCGGCGTCGTCGCCGAGTTCGGTTTCGAGTTCGTCGAGTTCGCCGAGCGTCGGTTCCCGGACTTCGAGCGGGAACGACTCGCCGCCGATCTCGAAGGACCCGCGGAGCGTCTCTCGTGACTCAAGCGCCCGCGCGGCGTCCTCAAAGGAGTGTCCGGGCATCGTTAGTTGGTCGCCTCGTTGATGACTTCGATCGCCGGGTCGCCGACCGCGCGGAAGGTCACGCTCGGGATGTAGTTCGTGTCGCCCGCGCTCCGGCTGTAGTCCGGCGCGTCGACGATCTCCACGTTGTGCGCGACGATGCGCTTCGCGGCGTTCGCCGGGTCCGTCGACGGGTCGTCGGCGAACCCGTAGATGAGGTCGCCGGACTTGTCGCGGAAGTGTGCCTTAATCTTCGAGGCCGTCTCGTACGGCCCGGCGAGGTCGGCGTCGAACTCGACCGTCCGCTGGCCGACGTCGATCGCCTGCCGCCGACTCGTCTGGACGGGCTCGCGGCTCGTGTCAAGGTCGACCGACAGGTCGAGCGTGTGGAGG
>JGI1684J13235_1000248_pt1 | contig 20599 bp, 25 predicted proteins | sample PonA232FremontCA_2_FD_13235 | JGI IMG/M metagenome (IMG submission 13235) | reverse complement strand
CGTACTTGTTGCCCGATGACGTAAAACGTGGTGTCGTTTCCTGCGCACGAAGGGCAAAGGTATACATCGGACGCGTACCGAGTATTCCCAATGCCGCGTGACGAAGAGGCGAAAGAAGACGACACCAAGACAGTCGATGTTCTCAGATACGGAAGTGGAGAGTCGGCGAACTACGTCACTGTTCCTTCCGGGACGGGTACGATGGTTATCGGTGCCCACCGCAGGGACGCGGGCAGGATGCGTCTTCTTAGGACGGTCGTTTTCATCGCACTCGCACTCATCGCAGCAATCTTCGGGACGATTTTCGCTGACGTGGCAGTCGGTCTTATAGCAGGTCTCGTCGTCGGCGGCGTCGGTGCATTACAGGAGTATCTCCGCGGTTCGGGCGTGCCGGAACTTGCCGACGAAGCCGTCCATCCCGAGAAAGCCGACGAGAGGTACGGTGTCGATCTCCACGTTAATGAGCCTTTCGAGGAAGGAGAGGATGGCGAGATAACCGACGAGAAGATGTGACCGACCGTATTAAACATCTCGCGCGACGACTGTGCGTATGGAAAACGACGAGGAAGGAAACCGGGACGGGAACGAAGCGGACGAAGTACGTGTCTGGCTCGTCGAACGCGCCTACTCGGAGGAGGTACAGAACATGCTCGAACTCGTCTATGCGACAGCCGACGGTTCGCGCATGCTACATCTGCAAAAGATGCTTTCGAGTCCTCACCAAGCCGACACCATCACAGCCGCACGCGATATCGAGGACGAAAAGCTCGAACCGGTACGGGACGACGGTACGGCGGAACGTTACGCCCGCGAGGCAGAACGTATGCAGGAAAAGTACGAACCCGACGAGACGGTATAGCTTTCGCCAGTTCGTATATACCGATAATCGGCTTCTGCCAAACGACAACTGAATACGGGTTCAGGTAACTATCAGAACCGGGGGATCATCCCTCACAGGCTTTGCACTCGAGTATATCGCGGCTGAACTTCTGTGCAGCGTTCACGCTGTGCTGATAGTAGAGGCTCTTCACCCCTTTCTTCCAAGCTTCTATGTAGAGTTGATTAATTTCTTTGACGCTGACTTCACTTGGGTCGATCGAGACATTCAGGCTCTGTGCCTGATCTATGTACTTCTGCCGTTGTGCTGCCTGATTGATTATCGCCATCTGTGGTATCTCAGCGAAAGTCTTGAATACCTCTTTTTGTTCATCCGTCAGAAGGTCGAGGTGCTGTACGCTACCATCTTTATTCGCGATACTGTCCCAGACGTCTCTTTCGTCTTTGCCCCGCTCTTCCAGTATCGCTTGGAGGAACCTGTTCTTCTGTGTTGATTTCAGCTTCGCACCGTCTCGCACGAAGTAGTTTGATTTCAACGGTTCGATGCTCGGACTGACTTGACCCAGAATGACACTACTCGATTTCGTCGGAGCCACACTCATCGTCGTCGTGTTACGTCTTCCGTATCCCTCAAGCACCTCTGGTTCACCGAATCTATCGGCAAGTTCTTCGCTCGCCTCGTAACTTCTCTCTTTTATCGTCCGGAATATCTCTTCGTTCTTCTGCATCGCCTCCATGCTGTCGAAAGGAATCATGTTGCTCTGGAGGTAACTGTGCCAGCCGAGGACACCGATTCCTAGTGCTCTGTGTCTTTTCGCGAACCGTACAGCCCGTTCCATGAACCGTGTTCCTTCTGCTTCTTGGATGAACTCCTCCATCACGGCGTCGAGGAAGTACGTCAGGGTTTCGACCGCATCCGTGTCCTTCCACTCGTCGTAGTGGAGGGCGTTCATACTTGAGAGACAGCAGACGAAGCTCTCATCGGGTGTGGCTGGTAGTGCGATCTCGGTACAGAGGTTGGATGCATTTATTTCGTAGTCCTTGTCCTTGTAGACCTGTGGCTTCCCCTCATTCATGTTGTCTCTGAAGATGATATACGGGACGCCGACGTTAATCCGTGTCTCGATGATCTCTGCCCACGTCTCCCTCTTCTCCTCATCCCCGTCGACCATCTCCTGGAACCACTCGTCACCGATAATGACACCGTAGTAAATGTCCTGTACCGGATCACCCTCGGTCTTGATGTTGAGCCACTCCTTGAGGTCGTCATGTTCAACATCAATATATCCTGCAAACTGCCCTCGACGAGTCTCGCCCTGACTCACCACGTTGATAGCGGTGTCGAACAGCTCTGTGAAGCTATAACTCCCGTTACTCTTTCCGTTGTTCGTTATCGGGCTACCTCTTGGCCGAAGCTCACCGAAGTATCCGCTTGTGCCTCCGCCTAACTTGGTCATTTCACCCACTTCGGCGTGGGTGTAGAGGATACTCTCCATGTTATCTTCTATGTAGCTACCGAAACAGCTGATAGGCAGTCCTCTGTCCAGCCCGAAGTTCGCCCAGACCGGGCTCGCAAGGCTGTAGAAGCCCCGACTCATGTAGTCGTAGAACCTGTCTGCGAATCCCTCTTTACCCAAGGTCTCTTCAGCGTGCTCTGCTATCTGCCTGACCCTTTCTTTCGGTTCGACCCCTTCAAGAAGGTATCCTTCCCTGAGGAACTCCTTGCTGTCCTCGTTCAACCAGTAGAAGGGTTCTTTATGCTGTTCTCTGACCTGTGTGAGTTCTGCTTGTGCCACTGTTAGAACATCTCCTCGGCTGTAACGCTCTGGGTGTGTTTGTTGTATGTGGTCGACCGCTTGCTGAAGAAATCGTTGTCCTTCGTCATCATGATATCCTCATCGAACCACCGAGTCTCTTCCAGTAACTCATCGTCCGTTTCGAACATCGGGTTCACACCGACGTTCTCCAGACTCTGATTGAACCGGTCTTTCAAGAACTCGTCTATGTACTCCCTGGGTAGGAACTCCAGTTCACCGTCGCTGAATATCCAGTCCAGTATATCCATCTCTGCGTCGTAAGCCTGCCGACAGGTCTCTCGGACTTCTTTTTCGAACTCATCGTCGAACAGTTCGGGCCTCTCTTCTCTGATAGTCTCGACCAGCTCTACCCCGAACAGCCCGTGGATCTGTTCTTCTTTGCTGGTTGCTTCGACGGCGTTGGATATTCCCTTGAACTTTTTCTCGTACTTGTCGAAGCTCGTCATTATCAGGAACTGACTGAACAGTGAGACGTGCTCGACGAACGTGCTGAAAAGGAGGATGCTCATCACGTACTCTTCCTCATCGTCAGTCTGACTCTTTTCTAGACATTCGTCGAGATACTCGATTCTGTTTTTCATAGCGGGGACTTCGGTCACCTGCTCGAAATCCTCTGTAATCCCTAGTACATCGAGGAGGTGACTGTAAGCGTCCATATGTCGCACTTCGCTCTCAGCGAAGGTCATACCGACACTGCCTATCTCTGCTTTTGGCATCTCTTCGTAGATATCCGACCAGAATGTTTTCACCTGCACCTCCACCTGTGCGATAGCTAACATCGCCCTTTCGATAACGGTCTTTTCCGCAGGAGTTGTGTTGACCTTGAAGTCCTGGACATCTCCTGAGAAGTTGAACTCCGTGTGAACCCAGTAACTGTTCCGTATCGCGTCGGTGTAGTCAAGGAAGTCGTTGTACTCATACGGCTTTAGCTGTGTTCGTTCCGAGAAGATATCGGCTTCTGTACCTCCGTCTATGGCTTTGTTTTCAGTCATTGCCATATACCTCTGAAGAGCCGTCTTTTGTTGGCTGGCTTCTGTTTCTGCCGCTCATCGGTTCGGTGCGTTTGAACCCACTTGTGTTTCTTTCTGTACGTCTGTTCGTAGTCTATTCGCCGTGTCTCTTCCGCCGGTTCACTCAGCTCTTCATCCTCCAACGCACCGTCGTCTGTCTTCAGCAGTGGCTCCTGAACCTTATCTTGCAGTTGCTCGGTCATTGTTGTCAGTCTTCCTTGATCCTGTCTAGCTCCTGCGCGAACTCGTCGGGGTCGGAGAACTCCTTGTACACGGAGACGAAACGCAGGTACGCAACCTCGTCCATCTCACGGAGACGTTCGGATATCTTCTCGCCTATCTCGCTCGTCTCGACGACCTCACCGCCGTTGGCGCGTACCTCAGCCCCGACCTCGTCGGCTATACCGCGTGCCTCGTCCTCCGACACAGGGCGTTTCTCAACGGCGCGCAGGACACCGCCGAGAAGCTTCTCGCGGTCGAAAGGCTCTATCTCGCCGTGCCGTTTTCTGACCTGTACGCCTTCCCATTCGGTGCGCTCATACGTCGTGAAACGCGTACCGCAGTCGGCGCACTCACGGCGTCGGCGTACGGCTTCACCTCCGTTCGTCGGGCGTGAGTCGACGACACCGGTCGAGTCGGTATCGCAGTTTGGGCAGTTCAGCTTGCTCACCTCAAGCCCCACTACATGTTGAGTGTACATTAGTTTTGCCCGACAAGATGTACGAATACCCCGAACCTCTTAAATTTTGGGTGTCTCTACAAGCCTGTTTGCATTAGATAAAATCTACTTGTTTACACCAGGGAAAAGCATTATACGCCGTAGGCACGAATCCAGCCTATGCCGAAGATAGAGATAGACCCAGAAATACTGGAACGTATCGACGGACATCTCGAAGAAGGCGAGACGAGACAGGAGTTCCTTGACGAGCTAATCGATATCTACGAGAGCGAAGGCGCTTTCCTGCAGGAAGGCTACTCCGAGTAGTCTACACCGAACCCTTAATTTCTCCTTCGGGTTCGAGCGCGCTCGTAAGACGTAACGTAGCCACGAGAGCAACAGCGAGGAGCACAGCCGAGCCGATGTACATAGAGTCGAGCATCGGACTGAACGCCATCACGGATCTACGACCGAGGTACGCGACACCGAGCGTAAGCACGCCCACGGCACCGAGGACGACGGCGAGCATTCGGCTTTCGAACCACCATCGACCCGTCATAGAGACGAGTATCACCGACAGTATCAGTGCGAGAGTGACGGCGTACTGGAGAAGCTGGACTGTCGGTGTGTAGCTCGAAACGACGCCGAGATCCGTGGGGCTGAGGGCGATATGTGCGGGAAGTGTGGCGAGCGCCGTAAACAGACCGGCTTTCATACCCCTTCGGGAGAGAGAGCCTTTCCACGCCAGAACCGTTGCGACCGCGAACAGCGAGAAGATGAGTATTGCAGTCCAGAAATGGAGCGAGAGTATCGCCATCTCGTACTCGAAGACAGTTTCGCGTCCGAGGTAGACCTGTACGGGTGTCAGTACGGTGCCGACGAGGACGAGAGGGGCAACGCGTCTATCGACGGACGACGACAGCCAAGCGACCGCGCCGGAGCCGAGTATGGCGAACCCCGCGAACATCGCAACGAACCTGTGTATCCATTCGTAGAAGCTCGGTAGGGACGCGGGGAAAAGGTTGAACGGACCCGTGTCGCACTGGGGCCAGTTCGCCTGACAGGCGAGACCCGAACCCGTCGCCTTTGCCGCGACACCGAGTACGATAGTCCCTGCGACCAGAGCCAACGTTACCGTCAGCAGGTGACGGAAACTCGCGCGTCTGAGCCACCGCGGACCTCTACCGAGCAGACGGCTGTCCGTGGACATTACGTATGGATACGCGCCCGTCTTACTTAGGATACGCGATACAGTCTCAGGCTTCGCTGACGACGATCTGCCCTATCATCCCTCCGCGCTCGTGGGGTATGCAGAAGTAGCTGTACGTTCCGGGTACCTCGAACGTGTGCTCGTACGTCTCGCGTACGCCTATACGTCCGCCCCTGTCGTCGTACCACGCATCACGCGCCTCCTGTTCTGTCTCGTAACCGCCGCTGGCGAAGAACTCCGCACCGTCGGGTATACCGCCCTCGTACGCCGTCACCGTATGATCCGCGCCCGACGTGTTCCTCCATCCGACGGTGTCGCCGACGGTTATCTCGAAGGTTTCGGGGATGAAAGCCATACGCCGCATACCGACGTCACAGCCCTCGCCTCCGCATAGGTTCTCCTCGCCCGTGACCGACAGACAGCCGGATAACGACGCCAGCGTACCCGCACCAACCGCGAGAAACGCGCGTCTTTTCACGCCTGAGATACGTTCCCTCGGCGAATAACCGTGTTGGTTCGTGGTCGAAGCTCAGAACACGAGGTAGTTACGTTCCTCGTCCTGCTCCGAGATCCATTTCGTCTCCGTCATCTCGTCTATTATCCATTCGCCGTTGAACCTGCCGACGCCCGACTGCTTCACACCGCCGAAAGGCATGTGTGGTTCGTCGTGCATCGGCTGGTCGTTGATATGTACCATACCCGCCTCGATTCCGTCGGCGAGGTCGCGAGCGCGGTCGAAGTCCTGACAGTGTACGGCGCTCGAAAGACCGTACTCGGTATCGTTCGCAATCTCAACAGCCTCGTCGTCATCCGAATAAGGAATGATAGGCGCGACGGGTCCGAAGTGCTCGTTGCACGCCGCCGACATCTCGTTGGTCGCGTCCGAAAGGACGGTGGGTTCGACGAAAAGACCGTCGGCGTCGCCACCCGTTTCGAGCGTAGCCCCCGCGTCGACGGTCTCCTCTATGAAACGCAGGATCTGATCCCTCTGCGACTCGTTGATCAGTGGACCGATGATGTTCGAAGCGTCGCCGGGGTCGCCGACACCGAGATCCTCGACGCGTGAGACGAACTCGTCGACGTAGTCGTCGTAGACATCCTCGTGGACGATATGACGGTTGATGGAGACGCATATCTGTCCTTGGTGCATGAACGTCCCGAACATACCCGCCGTAACCGCCCAGTCGAGGTCGATGTCGTCCGTAACGACGTACGGACAGTTACCGCCGAGTTCGAGAGCGACCTCGGAGACGTTGTCGCCCGCGAGACGTCCGACGCGTCGACCGACACCAGTCGAACCCGTGAAGTTGACCGACCCCGCGCGGTCGTCGCTCACGACGGCGTCGCCTATGTCCGANCCNTTNCCTGTGACGACGTTGAGGACGCCGTCGGGCAGACCCGCTTCCTCGAAAAGACGCGCCACCGCGAGACCGCCGCTTATGGGCGTCTCCGTCGACGGCTTGAGAACGACGCTGTTCCCCGTGAGTACCGCGGGGGCGAGCGCACGCATCGCCATGTAGAACGGGAAGTTCCACGGGCATACGGTCGAAACGACCCCCACGGGTTCACGTACGACACGGTTGGTCTTTCCGTCGAACTCCGAACCGTACTCGCTCTCCATATCGTCGAACCCCGCCATCCAGTCGACGATGTTACGCGCGAAGTTGAACTCCCCCATCTGCTTCGCCATCGCGCTCCCCGCCTCAACCTGCAGAAGCTCCTTTATCTCGCTCATACGTGACATCATCGTCGAGTTGAGCTCGCGCAGGAACTCCTGACGNTCCTCGTGCGNACGNGCNCCCCAGTCCTCCTGCGCCTCCTCCGCGGCGTCGAAGGCGTCCTTTACGTCGTCCTCGTCACACGCGGGAACCTGAGCGATGACCTCCTGCGTCGACGGATCCTGTACCTCGGTGCTTCCGCCGTCGGGCGTGTACCATTCGCCGTCTACGTAGATTCTGTTCCAGTCGGCGTCGGTCGAATAATGCTCTTCCTGAATCGACATACCGAATACTGTCGCGTGCGCGTAATATACCTTCTGCCGTGTACGGACGGCTAAGCCGATGACAACATGTCCGCACTGTGCCGGTAGTCGGCGTACAACCCTTCGGCGTAACCGTGAGCACCGTCCGCGACCACGCATCCCTCAACCGAGCTGTCGTCGTACGCGACGAAACACACCCTCGATTCGGTGAGCAAAAGACCGCAGGGAATCCGCCGGTTCGTGATGTACAGATCCGCGCCCAACCGTAGGTTCTTCTCAAACTTCTCGTCGTGACCACCGGTCACCTCGTCGGCGGTGCCCTTTTCCATCACGAACTCCGCGTCAACGCCGTTCCGGAGTAGTTCGTTGGCGAACTCAACATACCTCTCCATGAAGACGGGTGCTAATCCGCGTATTCTGTCCCCCTCCTCGGCAACCTCTTCTAGCTTCTGAACGGGCTTCAGGGGCGCGTGTGGTTCGGAGCGAACTACCTCTGCGTTAAGAAGAGCTTCGTGTTTCATTTCGTCTCCAATCAGGTTGAGGAGGTCTCCGTATTCCGACAGAAACTCAACCCTTCTGTGACGCTCTAGCGCACACTCGCCGTACGGGGTAAGCCGGTGCTCTCGCCCGTTCTTTTCCGCGAGCCCGTTCTCACGTAGCTCCTTTAGCGCCCTGTAAGCCGTCGACTTGGCGATGCCGGTGTACTCCATAATCTCGTACCGCCGCCGGTTTCCGTTCTCGATGGCTTCGAGAACCGGACCGCGCGTCGAAAGAAGCCGGTGTAGTTCCGAGACGTCAGAAACCATAAGAGGAGGAACGTTCCGGCTCTATAAATCTCTTTTGGCAGATGTAGCCTGTCTGACATGTTCTACGAACCGTGTAAATTCTACCCCTCGTAGAATTTCTAAGTTTCTTAGAATTTCTACGCCGTGTAATATAAGATATGAGGGTCTTTAGATAGTGGTATGCCGCGAGACAAGACGCGCGACCTGCGTAAGATGAACAGGCGCAACTTCCTGAGCAAGCTGTCGGCGATGGGGATTTCGGGCGCGACGCTACAGTACATGACGAAAGATGCGCTTGCGGAGGTTACTGATGATCCAACTGACGAAATACCTCGGCTACAATCGATGAGAAGGAAATATCCTGACTGGCAGGAGCGCGACTTTCCTGAAAAATTAGAACGAGAACCTGTGTACTACACAATACAGAGGGATGACTGGGTACGGGTAGAGTCTGCGCGTGATGCTGCTTCCCGCGTAGGTAAGTTTATAGATGAGCGTATTGATGACCCAAGTGAAATAAGAGTCGGGGTCACCACGATTGTGGATGGGCAACATAGTAAAAAAGCTGTTAAGGTGAAGGTCAAGACGGAGAGTGTAAGTAGAGTTCGTGAGAGGCTACCTGCGAGCATTAACGGCGAGGTGGGTAGCGGTCAACACAAGGAAGTACGGGAAAATATCCCCGTCGTAGTAGATGAAGATAGAGCAGAGAAGTTACATGACTGCAGACATAACGACAATAATAGTTATTATAATGAAGATTATGGACATGTGCCTGGAGGGGCACAGGTAGAAGCCTGCACCTCAGGAGCTCCAGCTTGGGATTACGACAGAGAGGAAGTTGTAATGCTTACCGCTGCTCACTGTGTTGGTGCTGGGGAAGGCACAGACACAGAATATCACGGAGAAACAATGAACCAGCCAGAGAATGGATCCCTCATGGGTGAATCGGACAAAGTCAGCCACGAGTCAGACAATTACGAAGACGTGGCTACGATTAATCCCGAACTCAGTTCTGAGCCTGTTCCCTCGTACAAACTCGCTAGTTGGGGTGGGGGTGAGGATGAACCGATATGGGGCATCATAGGGTGGGACTGTATAAAAGATATGGAGGACGGGAACGCGCCCTATGACCAAATGTACAAACAGGGAGAGACGACGGGAAGATGCTCAGGTCCGGTGGACTACACAAACTTGCCTGACTATAGCAACGGACACCAGGAGTTCAATACAGATGCTTGGGCTGAAGGAGGGGATTCGGGGGGACCTAACTTTGTGATGGAGGACGATCATGTACTAATAGCTGGTATAACCAAGGCTGGACTCCAGGGTGGAGCAAACTACACAGCCGCAGATGCGGTAGAGTACATAGAAGATATTTTCAACCTGAGTATATAATTGTGCTTATGAATAGGCGGGACTTTATTGTTGCTGGCTCCAGCGCCGTCCTTATCAATGGAACATCAGGCTGTCTTACCGATGGAGGCGGGGGCAAGGGGGATACTCCCACTGTAGACAGCCGTTTCTCCGGTGAGGAGTGTCCGTCCTTCAGGGACACCGAAGAGACGAGGTGTTATCACAAGGTGGGCGAGCAACCTGACGTGTACATAGCCCCTGAGCAAGAGGCGGGTAACCCAACTGAGGAGGCGATGGAGCTGGCTCTTCACAACGACTCCAACGGTTCTGTGTGGAGCTGTCCGCTCTCCGAATGCTGGAACCTTCATAAGCTTGTTGAGGGAGAGTGGCTCTCGATAACTCCCTTCAAGGATGTTCCTCTTGTGTCTGAGCCCTTGGACGCAGGAGACTCCTACAGTTGGGATGTACGAATGACGGACGAGATTGTAGACCAACGCAACCTATCGAATCCCGGACCCTCCGAGATGGTATACACAGGACCGGGTAGATACGCGTTTACCGTCTCAGTTAGCATGGAGGAAGGCGGCGGAGGAGACGAAATAGAACTCGTGACGCTCCTTGAACTGGAAGGCGACCCGCTCGAAATCAAGCCTTCGGGGGCTGAGGAGTACGAAAGGGAGACTGGTACGGTTCGCGCTCGGACCGAGAACTACGACGAAGAAGACCGCCTCGTTCTATCGGCGACACGCTCCGAAGAAGCCGTGGCGGAGGTTGAACCGATGCTCACTGAGCTGGCTGTACAGATATACCCCGTCAGGAATACCTTGGCATTCTTTGAGGACGAGATACAGGAAGTCAGGCTGGAGGGTGGTTCGTCGTTGATAGACAGGCTGGAAGACCTTCGTAAGGCTGCGAACGTGTACGAAGCGTCGGTAGGCGAAACGCTCATAGACGTTACTGAGGATGGTTCTGCCGAAGATTATCAATACCGGTTCAGGTTCCTGTACGAAGGAGATTACTACGATATCAACCCGGTAGAAATTGAGTCCTCCTGATTCTTGGACCCCGACACCCGACAGTTCTTTTTCCCCGTGCCGCGTTTCGCGCCCATAGGTGTAGAGTTAAGCGACATAGCCGTCGCGCACGAGACGCCTCTCGAAGAGGTCGGCGGGCGTGTCGGTATCGACGCGTCCGTGACGTATCCGTCCTCTGGTACCCGTCGTTGATAGCCTCAAGAACCGGACCGCGCGTCGAAGGTAGTCTATGTAACCCCGAACCGCCGGAAACCCCGCGACCTGCGTAAGATGAACAGGCTACCATATATGACAAACTGATATCTCCTATGAACTTTCGAAACAAGGCGCTACTACAGGGAGAGGAGACGGAACAATACACCAAGATTATGACCCTGAATATAAGAGATTCTTTATGAATGGTGTACAGAGTGAGGGTGGAGACTCAGGGGGACCCGTTGTTGAGGAGTGGCTTAATTACTCCTTGGTAGCAGGAATACACGTCGGAAGTAGAGGGGATAGAGGACCATACTGTATGTCTATGGAAGACATTGAGTTCAGTTTAGACGTGGTTGTATGAACCTGGGACGCCGAAGCTTCGTGGCTACCGTCGCCGTAGTCATGTCAGGATGTATCGACGGAGAAAACGATACTCCCGCAAATGATAACGAAGAGACCAACGGAACCGATACCGAGAACCAGACCGACGAGTCGCTAAACGAGTCGGAGTACGGTGGCTTAGCTGAGGAAGGCACGCGGATATTCGAAGAGGAAGTGAACGTTGAACTACCGTATGGAGACGATTATTCGCCACAAGAACTGCTTATTTATAACTCGGGGGAGAAGAAGGTAGACGCAACAGTTCGAATACTAGAGGACGGCGAAGTAATCTACTCCGTGACCCTTGTACAAGAGGAGGGGCGCGGTTACAGGTATCCGGAGTTCATGGCTAAGACAGGCGAATTCGAGGTTGAGGTAGAGCTGGATGAAGAGGCACACGAACTCGAATGCAAGACGGGACCGGGGTTTAGCAACATGGCTGTTGAACTCCCCGAAGTCAAAGGATGTACGAGTCCTAAGCATGCGAACATAACCATCCGGAGGGTCACGGAGACACCCGACGAGGTAGATCCTGTGTCTTCCGAGGAACCCTCGGAGTACGATACCGTCGAATACTATGTCGAGTGGTACAGAGACTGTAAGGACAACCCTGAGGAGAAAGACCTGTGCGCGACCGAGAACGGTGAACTCGACTTCGCACGTGGCGGGGTTTCGGGCAGGTCTTACGAGGAGTTTGAACGTATCATAGAGAAGTTCCCGAGCTACGGATCGGAGGAGGACGGTTATCCGACAACGGAGAAGGACGGTTATCCGGCAGGGACGTACATCCGGCACGACGGCGAGATATACGTCTTCAGAATGCTCTTTGCAAGGGCGTAACATCCGTGACGGGATACCAGTTCGAAGATGACCGGCGTGTACTCTACGCAACTGTTGCCGGTCTTGTACTCGTCGCTTGCGCGGGGGTTCTGTACGCCGTCGTTAATCTCGGAGGAATGCGACCATCCACGGTAGGTGTTGACGCAGAAATTACAGAGAATTCAACCTCAGGCGAGGTGACAGTTACCGTTAGAAGCATAGAAAACAGGGTGGAGGGGCTGAACATCACCACCGAACACGGAGGAGGGACCGGAGAACTCCTGACCGGGGTCTCCGAGGGCGACGCGGTGACGTTGGAAGCGGTCGATGAACCCGACTGGCGCGAGAACGGCACGGGTACGTACGACGCCGACGGCGATGAGATACAGGTGGTGGCGGTACTCAACGACACGCGGGTTATCGTTGTCTCACACGAGACAGATACTGTCGGTGATGACCCCGATAACGCGACCCAGAACACGGACGACCGGAACGACGGTCTTCGACGTGGCGACGTAGATGTCGTGAACGAGAGCTTCTACGTCGAGTCGCCGTACGGCGGCGAACCCGCTAAGCCGATGCAGGTCATCAACGACGGCGACGGCACGGTGGGCGGAACCGTTGAGGTCTTCGAAGGGGACGATCGTCTGTATGCCGCCGAACTCAGGATGGCGAGCGCCAGTACCTACACCGATGCGTTTGAGATAGGACGCGAAGGCGAGTACGAGGTGCGTGTCAACACCGACAGCGGCAAAGCCACAGGAACGTGGCGCGTCCGTGAAGGCTATCCGAGGCTCGTCGTTCTACTTGACCAACCGAAGGTCGTCTCTGTCGCTACGCGGGGCTACGTTGAGGTGACCGCACACGGATCCGCACCCGACGACGCCCAAACCGTCCCCTCCAACGAACTGGCGAAGTACGAACCTGTCTACGGTATCGTGGTCGAATACCACCGCTGTAGGCTCGAAACCGACGGTGAGGACTGTGAGGGTGGCGGAGAGGTAGCGGGTGACGACTGGGTGAACGCCACCGATGCTGTGGACGAGCTTCCTCTGTACAACGGCGAAGGCGGACTGTCGGGCGTCTACGTCGAACACGAGGGCGAGATATACAGCTTCGGCATTACGACACAGCTGTCCGGGTGACGCGGAAGACACCGATACGCCGACAGTTCTTTTTCGCCGCGCCGTCTTTCGCCACCATGGGAGTAGAGTTAGGCGACGTAGTGGTCGCGCACGAGACACCTCTCGAAGAAGTCGGCGGGCGTGTCGGTATCGACGCGTACAACGCCCTGTACGGCTTCCTCGCTAACATACGCGGACGCGACGGCGAACCGCTCAAGGACTCGAAGGGGCGCGTCACGTCCCACCTCAGCGGCCTTCTGTACCGTACGGCGAACCTGTACGAGGCGGGAATCAAGCCGTGTTACGTCTTCGACGGCGAACCGCCCGCTTTGAAGCAGAAGACGCTCGAACAGCGCGATGAGCGTAGGAGCGATGCGGAGGAGGCGTACGAGGAGGCGGCGCGGCGCGGCGACGAGAAAGCGATGTTGAAGCACGCGCAACAGGCGACGCGTCTCGAACCGCCGCAGGTAGAGACGTCGGTAAACCTCCTCGACTCACTCAACGTTCCCTGGCTCGAAGCACCCGCCGAGGGCGAGGCACAGGCTGTCCGTATGTGCAGGGACGACGCCCTCAACTCCGTGGGTTCGCAGGACTACGACTCACTTCTTTTCGGAGCGCCGACGCTCGTCCGTAACCTTGCTATACGCGGACGCGGGGGCGACGAACTCGTCCCTGAACGTATCGTCCTCGAAGAGACGCTCGATGAGCTCGGCTTGACACGCGAGCAACTTGTCGAGGTCGCGGTTCTCATCGGGACGGACTACAACGACGGTATACACGGCTACGGTCCTAAGACCGCCCTCGAAACGGTGCGCGACGGCGGTTTCGACGAGGCGGTCGACGAACACGCCGACGAGTTCGGCGTCGACGTTGACGACGTGAAGACGCTGTTCCTCGAACCCCAGACAACCGGCGACTACACGGTTGAATGGGAGACTCCCGACGTTGACGCCGCCGTCTCGCTGCTCGTCGACGAACACGACTTTTCGCGCGACCGTGTCGCCTCCGCCGTCGGACGTATCGAGGACGCCACCACGCAGTCGTCGCTCGACAGGTGGTCGTAGTGACGGATGGGGGCGAGACCGAACAACGCCGACGAAGCCGGAACCGAAAAGCGTTAACCCGTCGACCGCCCCGTTACGGTAGATTCTAAGGGGCAACGACGATGGACGAAAACGACGAGGCGATACGGACACCCATAGTGAGCGTCCTCGGGCACGTCGACCACGGAAAGACGACGCTTCTCGACGAGATACGCGGAAGCGCCGTCGCCGAGGCTGAGGCGGGCGCGATCACACAGCATATAGGCTCTACTGTCGTCCCTATCGACGTTATCGAACGTATCTGTAACCCCGACGAGGAGTTCGACCTTCCGGGTCTCCTTTTCATAGACACGCCCGGACACCACGCCTTTACGACCCTCCGTTCGCGTGGGGGCGCACTCTCCGACATCGCCGTCCTCGTCGTCGACGTAAACGACGGCTTCCAGCCTCAGACCGTAGAGGCTGTCAAGATACTCGACAGGACGGAGACGCCTTTCGTCGTCGCGGCGAACAAGATAGACGCGGTACCCGGATGGAAGACGCAGGAAGACGCGCCGTTCGCAGAGACGTTCGCCGAGCAGTCGGAGCGCGTACAGAACGATGTCGAGAACGCGCTGTACGAGATAATCGGCGACCTACACGACAACGGGTTTCAGGCGGACAGGTACGACCGTGTAAACGACTACAGATCGACAATAGGCGTCGTCCCCGTCAGCGCAGAGACGGGCGAGGGAATACCCGACCTCCTTATGGTACTCGTGGGTCTCGCACAACGTTTCCTTACTGAGAGCCTCACGACGCGCCCCAACGGTTCGGGCGAGGGTACCGTCGTGGAGGTCAAGGAGAAGAAAGGTCTCGGTACGACGGTCGACGTACTCGTCTACGACGGTGTCGTCGAGGTGGGCGATACGGTCGTCGTCGGCGGGCAGTTGGATCCTATCGTGACCGAGGTTCGCGCACTCCTTGAACCGTCGGAGAAGGTCGAGATAAACGAGGAGGACGAGTTCAACCGCGTCGACCGCGTCGTAGCGGCGGAGGGTGTCAAGGTCGCCGCCCCTGAACTCGACGACGCGATGGCGGGCGCACCTTTCGTCGTCGTAGGCGAGGACGACGAACTCGGCGATGTCACCCAACGCGTCCGTAGCGAGATGGACGAGATAGGCGTCGAAACCGCCGAGGACGGTGTCGTCGTAAAGGCGGACACCGTGGGTTCGGTCGAGGCGGTCGCAAAGGCGCTTGACGACGCCGAAGTACCTATCATGAACGCGTCCGAGGGCGCTGTCTCGCGCCGCGATATCGTCGACGCAGAGACGGCGGACGAACGCGAGCACCGCGCCGTCATCGCTTTCAACGTCGATGTACTCGAAGACGCACGCGAGTATGCCGACGAGGCGCTCGTCAAGCTCTTCGAGGGCGACGTAATCTACCGTCTCATAGAGGAGTACGAGGACTGGGTCGAAGGCATGGAGGAGGAGCGCGCCGAGAACGTGCTCGACTCCGTCGTCCTACCCGCCAAGTTCCGCGTGATGCACGACCACGTCTTCAGACAGTCCGACCCTGCGGTCGTCGGCGCACGTATACTGTCAGGCACACTCGAAAGAAACGTCACCGTCGAACGTATGGGCGAGCGACTCGGTACTGTACAGGGGATACAGAGTCAGGGCGACGATATCGACGAGGCGACCGAGGGCGACGAGGTGTCGGTCGCAATCGACGGGCCCACGGTCGGACGCGATCTGAAGGAGGGCGACGTTCTGTACACCTCCGTACCCGAGAAACACGCCAAGGCGCTCGAACAGGAGTTCGACGAACTACTCGACGACACGACGCGCGAGGCGCTCGACGGATATCTGGAGCAGAAGCGGCAGGTCGACCCGTTCTGGGCAAAGTAGAGCCTCAGGAACACACGCCGGTTAACTCCTATCTACTCAGCCGTCTCCTCAAGCATCTGTATTCCCTGGTCCACGACCGCATCCGATATGAACATGTCTGTCTCATCGGACAGAGCACGAATCTTGGAGGTCGCCTTTTCCAAATCCACCTCATCCTCGCTGAAGCCTGCGACTATTACACCCACGGAGCCGTGAACCTCAACACCGAGTTCCTTAGCCTGTTCACGAGCCTCCAAGTCGTCCGTGAGGAAGACCACATCTTTGCCCATTACCAAACACGGAAAGAGCCGCCGCCTCGCCTCTATCGAGACCGCTGTACTCCTCCTCTTTGTTCCCCTCCACCACATCGTACTCTAATGCATTCAATCCTTCAGGAGAACCTCCTGCTGATACCTCTTCCACGACAGCTTCAGGTATGACCAGTCGGTCGAATATAGCTAGCAGACTTAGTGAGTCTACCTTACCGAGATGGATAATAGGTCCTGCGTCTACGACCGCGGTATCTAAGCGTTCAGACCCCATTCGATGTCGTCCTTCATAACGTCAACCTCCCTGTCAGACCTCTTCACCTTTTCAAGACCAACGAGGTCAACCGCCTCCTCTCTATCGATATTTCCTTCAACGTACTCGGAGAGGACGTACTCATCCCACAGGCTTTCTACGCCCTTTTCGAGAGCCTCCTCAATCACCTGAGATTCGGGAACCCCTTGTTCATCTGCCAACTTTTCTACCCTTTCGGTGATTCCCATATACATCCGTTAAGTCCTGAGTTACTTACGGGTTTCGCTAGTTCACGTTGTAAACCACCCTGACCGGAGAATGCAGAATCCGTATGATAGAGATATACCAAAATCCGTGTCACCTCCCGATTAGTAGATGTAAACCGGCGACGGAAGGCTAATGTCTCAGGGAACGTGGTTCTCTAAATCTGCTCCAACTTGTCGAATTATTCTCCGGTTATCTCGTCCAGCTTGCCGAGAATATCCGAGTAGAATGAGGTCGAGCAGTACCAACCAGCGTCTACCATCCCGTCGAGTACCACTCTCGCTTCCTCAGCGGTTTTCTCACCGTTCTTCACAGACCGAAGAAGGAGGAAAGCCGTCCCACGAACGTCTATTCCCTCGACCTTCGCTACTGTTCGTCCTCTCCTTTCGTCCATAACGGCGGTTGCGTCCTCTGCATGAGCGAACCCCGGAACCTCAGCGTCCACGTTACTCAGCTTCTCCGAACCGGAGAGACGGCGGTAAACCTCGCTGTCGGGTGTCTCTCGAACCTCAACACCATACCGCTCCACACGTCTCGCATCGTGGGCTTCGGCTTTCTTTCCGTCAACTACGACCTCTTCGTGAACGCCCTCCGTGGTCACGACATCGAACCCATCGAGAACGTCGAGCGACCCCGCCTTAGCCAGATAGATTAGCGGGGTAGCATCAAGGACATACACGCTCTACACCGCCTCAAGGTCTTCCTCTGCTTCGTCTACCCAAGAGATGTCGTTCTCCTTCAGGTACTCCGAGAAACTCCACACGTCCGTCTCAGCTATCTCCACGGCACGGCTGAAGGATACATCGCCTTCTTCGAGTAGCGAGACGGCACGTTTGAGCTTCCAGTCGTCAAGTCCCTCAGAGAGTAGCTTCCTGACAGCAACGCTCCTCTCTAAGTTCTCTTCCTCAACGTATTCGTCCAACTCCCTTTCGAGGTTATCTGGTAGACGGGCTGATACTGTTCCCATGTGTATACATAGTATTCATAGCATACAAAAGGGTTGTGCTGTCGGGGGTGGTCGTATGGATGTCCGAGAGTTTGTACGCGGTTCCGAGACATCTTGTTCATACGCTAACTCCTCTACGCTCTCAGCAAATACCATACTACAGATGACGTTGACTCAGTTACGGTTTTATATGACCGGATAGATGTAGCTTGGAGCGGCGTATCAGAAGCCAGCCGAGTAACTCGTCTGCGCTACGCCGTACTCCGCCGACGTTTCGGACTCACTAACTACCGTACCGTCTTCCAGAACCTGTATCCGAAGAGTTTCTCGGTTTGCCTCCTGCTTCTGGGCGTTAGCGGAGATTATCGAAGGACTTCCTGAGATATCTAACTCCGTCGTTCCCTGCCCTTGGGTTGACCTCGTGTTACCGCCCGCGGATACTGCTCCGGTCCAACTACCGCTGTACTCAACGCGGATCGTGTACTCCGTCCCATCTGTACCCGTTCCCGGAATATCGCCCGTGTCCTGCACCATGATACATAGTCGAGCGCATACCCCCGTCTTCAGGCGTTCGTCAATCTTTGATTGACGCGCCATCGAAGCTACGCTTCGAGACGTATGCGAATCGAAGATTCGCTTGCTCGTAAATCGAAGATTTACGAACGGGGGTCAAGCGACAACACTCCTAACCAACGGACTGCGTAGACCTGCCGGATTTCACACTATGCCCAAAGCCTAAGTACACGGAGCGTATAGTGTGCAGTGTGGCAAAGACAACACGGCACGCTATCTACAACCTGAACTACCATATAGTGTGGATACCCGAGTTCAGAAAGCCGATACTGGAAGGTGAGGTAGCAAGCCGTGTCGAAAAAATATTCCGTGGGATAGCCGACGACAAGGGTCTTGAGATAATCGACCTGACCATAGAACCCGACCACGTACACCTGTTCGTAAGTGCGCCTCCGAAGCACGAGCCGTCGCTACTCGTCAACTGGTTCAAGGGTATATCCTCGCGGAAGTACAACTACCACTACGCCGACAACGAAGATGAGAAGATAAACTGGGCGAGAGGATACTACGTCGGCTCCGCCGGAGAAGTATCGAGTGACACCATACAGGACTACATCCGAAGGCACGAGGAGGACGAGGTATGAAGGTCACGAAGACGCTTGAGGTCAAGCTGTTCGACCCGAACGCTCACAAGCGCGAGAAGTTCCGTGAGACGTACAGAGAGTATCAGAAGGCGTTGAACGAAGCCTTCGACTCGGACTGCGGTACTCAGTCCGAAGCCAACGACGTGGTAGTGGACTACGACCTTTCAGGGTACGCCAAGAACGCTCTCAAGAAGTACGTACCTCAACTCGTCCGCGACGGCACGCAGGAGTTAGACAACGGACACCCTGTACGGTTCACCAACGAAGGCGTCAGGATAGACCGCAAGCCGCAGAACGCGATAGAGTGGTACGTCAAGATACCGCATCACGAGGACTACCACCTCTGGTGTCCCGCAACCATCAACCCCGAACAACGCGACTGGATAGAAGCTATCTACAACGACGACGCGGAACTGGGTGAGGTGCGTATGTTCCCGCGTGGAGACGAGTGGCATCTCCATTTGACCGTCCATCGAGAGGTCGAGGATGCCGACGTTTCGGAGTCGTGTACTCCGATAGGTGTGGATATAGGAGAAACTGCGCTCGCAACGGTGTGTCACCTTGACGAGCGTGGTTTCAAGCGAACCGAAGGTTCGCGTGCTCATCGTGAATCTACGATTCACGAGACTCCTACCGCACCCAAGATATTCAGCAGAGAAGGTAGCAAGGTGCGCCAACTCCGAGAGGAGTATTTCACCACGAGCAAACGCCTACAGGAACGTGGTTCCGAGAAACTGTTAGAGGAGCGTGGCGACGAGATATGGCGGCGGATAGACAATATCGTGCATACTGTCACACGCCGTGTCGTGGAGTACGCAGAAAGATTCGAGGACGGCGTACTTGTCCTCGAAGACCTGACGTACCTCCGCGAGAACATGGATTATGGAGCGTACATGAACCGTCGTCTACACGGCTGGGCGTACGCTCAGATACACGCTCAGATACGGTACAAGGCGGAGGAGAAAGGCATTCCTGCCGAGACCGTGAATCCAAGGGATACCAGCAAACGGTGTCATGAGTGTGGTGAAGAAGGTTCTCGACCGCACCAAGCTACCTTCCGATGTACCAACAACGACTGTTGGGTATCCGAGTTCCAAGCCGATGTGAACGGAGCAACGAATATAGCACGACGCTATCTCGAAAATCGGAGATTTTCGACGAGTACGCGAATACCCGATTCGCTTGACCTCCACGGAGAGAGCCGTCAGCAAAAGACTGGCGGCGATGACTCGGTGGAGGACGGGGCTGTTGCGAGCGTAAGCTCGCCACCCTCTGAGCTTTGCTCAGAGACTGAGTTGACACAGCCACAAGACAGTCCAACAGAGGGCGAAACCCGCCCGACGACGTTCGCCAGACGGTGTCTGGCGAGCCATCCAGACGCGGAGCGTCTGGAGACGTTGGAAACGGATGCGTCTTGAAACCTTAGGGTAGCAAGCCCGAAATCCCGTGACGGGATTCCCGCGTACGTCAATCTTCGATTGACGTGCTCGTCAGAGCGTGGCTCTGACGAACGTCTTTAGGCGTTCAGAAATCGAAGATTTCTGAGCCAATTAGACGCCCTGCGTCTGATGACGCGGGAGGATGTCAAA
>JGI1684J13235_1000246_pt1 | contig 20712 bp, 26 predicted proteins | sample PonA232FremontCA_2_FD_13235 | JGI IMG/M metagenome (IMG submission 13235) | reverse complement strand
GCTTAACCCATCTAAAGAGTTAAGTTTCTCGCCAACGTTAACCGAAAACAGCACGCGATGCCCGAACATTTCAAGATTCCTGACGACCGTATAGGCGTCCTGATAGGTACGGAAGGCGAGACAAAGGAGCTTATCGAGCGCCGAGCCGATGTCACCGTAGATGTCGATTCGGAGAGCGGTGCCGTCTCCGTGACGCGTTCCGACGACGGCGACCCGGTGCGTTCGCTAAAGGGTCCCCGCGTCGTGAAGGCGGTAGCGCGTGGCTTCCCGCCCCAAAGCGCACTCCGTCTGCTTGAGGACATCGACGGCGACGCAGAGATGGTGGTGTACGAGTCGATAAACATCAAGGATGCCGTCGGTAGCGACGGCGAGACACGAGCCAAGAAAGGGCGTCTCATAGGTAAGAACGGTAGGACGCGCGAACTCATGGAGGAGCTAACGGGCGCTGAGGTTCGTATCTACGGTAAGACGTTCGGGGCTATCGGTACACCCGAACAGGTCGAGGCGGCGACGACAGCGGCTGAGATGCTCCTCGACGGAGCGCCACACGGCACCGTCTACTCGTACATGGAGGAGAAGAGGAACGAGATGAACACCGCGGGGATCGAGTACAGACGTACGGGTGCGGACGCCGGCGCGGACGGTTACTGACCCTCGAATCTCTCCACCGTACTTCTCCAGTCCTCAGGAACCGCTCTTGGGTTACCGTCCTCGTCGACGGCTACCTGCACGGTTTCGGCGGTAGCGGCGAGCGTGCCGTCCGCCTCGATCCGGTACCCTGTCCTCATGCTTCTTTCGCCCATATCCGCCGTCCGTAGACCGACACGAACCTCTTCGCCGTGGTGTATCGGACGTTCGTAGTCGGCTTCGAGATGGGCGAGTACGAAGCCGAGTTCGTCGATCCCTAGGTCGAGTACGTCGTCGTAGTACGCGACGCGCGCCTGTTCAAGGTACGTCGCGTAGACGGCGTTGTTTACGTGTCCCATAGTGTCGAGGTCACGGAAACGTACGTCGAGTTGTGTTACGTATGGGTAGCCTTCCATCGTCGGCGATCTGAACGACGTTAGCTAAACCGTTACGGTATTCAACCGCGCGTCCGTCTATCCCGCATGAGAATCTACACGCGGAGAGGCGATGACGGGGAGACCGACCTCCGTAGCGGCGAACGCGTCCCCAAGTCGTCACGGCGTATCGAGGCGTACGGAACAGTAGACGGTGTGAACACGCGCGTCGGAACGGCGGCGACGGACGTGGACGACGATGACGTTCTCGACGCGCTCCAGACAGTCCAGAACGGTCTGTTCAAGGCGCAGGCTGACCTCGCAAACACCGACAAGGACGACGACGACCCGCGCGTAACCAACTCCGACATCGAACGCGTCGAGGCGCTCATAGACGGTTTCGACGACGAACTCGAACCCCTGACTAACTTCGTCCTACCCGGCGGGGCGCGTGCGGGCGCAAAGCTTCACGAGGCGCGTTCGGTTGCGCGTCGTGCCGAACGCCGTGCCGTCGCGCTCGACGAGGACGAGGATACGGGGAACGTCGTAAGCTACCTCAACCGTATCTCTGACCTTCTTTTCGTGCTCGCACGCGTCGTAAACTCGCGCGCGGGTGTCGAGGAAGACGCGCCGACGTACTAAGCGAGGAAGACGTGGCGCGGACGGTCGTCGAGTACCTCGCGCCCCCAGTCTACGGTGTCGCGGAACTCGTCGCTACGGAAGAACTCGGTCGCGTCCTCCTTCGCCTCCCATCTGCTGGATATGAACATGTCGTTCTCGTCGCCGACGTTGGCGAGGAGACGCGTCTCAACGTGTCCGTCGGTGTCGTCAAGTAGCTCGCCAACGTCACCGAACCTGTCGACGAACTCCTCGCGGTACTCGGGCTTGACGGTGTAGAACATCCCCATGGTGCCGAAGCCTTCGCCCTCGCCCGCCTCACGGACGACGCCGGGCAGGTCGGCGACGTATCCGCTTGCCGTCTCGACGGCGTCCTGCGTATCCCAGAGCGAGACGACCGCCGTGTGTCCGTCGCCGTCGGTGTCGTCGTAGACGGCGGTCTTGACGTGTGTGTCGTACCTGTCGAAGTTGCCCGCGAGACCCTCGACCTCCTCGGCGAGTTCGTCGGTGCCCTCCTCGGAGAAGACGACGACAGCGTAGACATCCTCGCCGTGAGGCTTTCCGGCGTAGACGCCTTCCTCGTCGAGAACCTCGCGCACCGTCTCTCCGCCGTCTTCGTCCTCCTCAAAGTCGTCGCCCGTAGGCACCTGTTCGCCCGCGAGGTAGGCGTCGAGATCCGAGGGCGGAAAACGGATCCCCGTGTAGAAGGGTCCGAACTCGCTGTAGACGGCGCTCGCCTCGTCGAAACGCATGTCGTAGACGATGCCCTTTGCGTGTTTCATGTCGTCGGTGAACAGGTCGACACCCCACTCCCAGTCGTCGATACCGATAGAGCCGGAGATCAGCTGTTTTATTCTGCCGGCGTACTCCTCGCCCGACTCACGGTGTTCGCGCATCATCTCGTCACGGTGTTGGCGCGTCGTCTCGTACCAGTTCTGTTCGGGGTCGCGTTTACGGCTCATCGGGTAGAAGGAGACGAAACGGCTGTCTGGTATATCGGGGAAGAGCTTCGACCGTGCGTACTTGCTCAGGTCGCCGTCCTCGACATCCTCGTTGGTGTAGCCACCGACCTCCGTGACCGAGACGTGTGACGCGGTTTCGCGTGTGAACTCGGCAAGACGCGTGCGTTCGAACCTACGCTCGACGGCGTCGAGTTCCTCAACCGTCGGACGGATATGGAGAAACATCAGGTCAGCCTTGTCGCCGACGACTGAGTACACCGCCGTCCCGCCTTCGTCGACACCGTCGGCTCCCTCAAGATATTCGACAGCCTCGTCAACCGCACTTTCCTTCGTACGTTCGTCCGCCGAGTTCCAGTCCCCCCAGTTGAGCTTACGCATACCGTGGAGGAGGTACCATCCCTCGGCTTTGTCACGCGGTTCTGCCATAACGGAAGGTAGGTAGTTACGAAGTATAGTCCTGACGACTTAACCGCAGTCGTGTCTCACGACGCGGTAGCTTCGCTCCTCGTCAGCCCCGTTGAGAACGACCTCGCGCTCCGTATGCCATACCTCAACGTCGGCGTCGCCGTGTCCTTTGCGCGACGACCGACAGAGACTGTCCGCAAACGCATGCTGTCTCATCTCCGACGCGTCGTCGATACCGTTCAGGTAACGGTACCATAACGTCGACGGATACGCGTCGGCTGTACGTCGCGGAGCATACCGAACCGAGCCGTCCGTTTCAGCAACCGTGTCGGGGAAGACGTACGTACCGTCACCGTCCGCGGGTTCGACAGACGCTGTATACCATCCGTACGTACCCTCAGGCGTCGGCGAGTACATCTTCCACGCGTACTCGCCGGGGTCAACACCGCCCGCGTCGGGTGCGTCGACGTATCCGAGCGCCGCACCCTGCCAGAACAGAACCGCCGAGACGACGGTAACCGCGACGACGGTACCGGCGCGTACCCGAAGAAGTGAACCCGACGTGACGGTACGGACGCGTGAAACGGCGTGTAACCGGCGCGGGGGTAGGGACGCGACACCGTCCGACGGAAGCTGTTTCTCGACACGATCCCAGAAGACGGGTGGCAGGAAAAGAACGAGTGCAGAGATGACGACGACGGGGAAGACGCCGAGACGGAGCGTTAGAGCCATCACTGTATGTGCGACGATGAAGGAGAGCGCGAACGCGGCGCGGAGCCATCCGGTGAGAGCGACGAGGAGGAAGGAGACCGTGAGCATCGCAACCCAGACCCAGTTTACGGCTTCGAGCACGAAGGGAAACTGAGCGAGGTAAGGTCCGGCGAGGACTGTCACGGTTTCGAGACCGAAGACGCGTCTGACGGCTTCGCCGCTCATCCAGGGTTCGCCGCGGTACCGCAGGACGGCGTTCGAAGAGTAGATTACGAGGATAAACAGGAGGGGGGCGACGGTGGGTGCGCTCAGCACGGAGCCGGGCGCCTCGTCGTCACGTCCGACTGCGTCGACAGACCACCGCGCTCCGAGGGGTGTAAAGACGGAAAGGAGAAGAAGGACGGCGAGCATCGTATCGCCGCCGTTGAGAACGAACGGGTTGCGCGCGTACATCGAGACGTGAAGCACCAGCGCAACGGACGCCGCTGTCCGTGAACGGAGACCGACGAGCAAGGCGAGCGCGGAGACAGCCGATACGGAGACAAGAACGATCTGCACCCAGACCGCGCCTGACAGACCGTGTAACGACAGACGCGCGAGCGACGGAAACAGTTGAGCGAGCACGTCGCGCGGAAGGACGCCCGCGTCGGTGTAGAAGACGCCGAGACCGCGTGCGCGCATCGAGAGATCCGCAAGAAGCGACAGTCCGAGCGTAACACGGAAGACGGCGACCGCGCGCGTGTCGACGGCAAGGCGTCGGCGTACGGCGTCGCGCACCGTCTCTGCGTCCATCATGCTCAGAAAGGCGACGCGCCGAATATTTCTTTCCGTCCTTCTTTTGCTCCTGCGCGCCGAAACACATACATGGATCCCTACGACAGCCTACGCGCCGACGAAACAATGGCGTCGCTCGTCGACGGTTTCGGACGTATCGAGGTCGAACCCGCCGACGACGGCGAGGAGTTCCGTGGACTCGTCGTCTCGCTCACCAACCAAGCCGTAAGCACCGAGTCCGCACGCGCCGTACGGTCGCGCCTTTTCGAGACGCTCGGCGACGTGACGCCCGAATCGGTTCTCGAAACCGCGCCCGAAGAACTCGCGTCGTCGGGAATAGGAGAAACGAAGGCTGGATACGTACGTGAGACGGCGCGCGCCTTCCGCGACGGCGACTACGGACGCGGTGCGTTCGACGACGCGACGGACGACGAGGTTCGTGACGCGCTAACCGAGATACGCGGTATCGGAGACTGGACGGCGAATATGTACCTCATCTTCGTACTCGGACGCGACGACGTTCTGCCTCTCGGCGACCTTGCGGTACGGCGCGGTATCGAAGGTCTGTACGGCGTCGAGACGCGCGACGGGATGCGCGAGGTCGCGGAGAACTGGAAGCCGTACAGGAGCTACGGAACGCGGTACGTCTGGGCTTGGTACGAGGCGTAGAGTCCGATCCTATATCTTGTACTCGCCTTTGTTCTCCGGCTCCGAAACGAACTCCCAGTGTCCGCACAGTTCGTTCCATCTCTCCTCAACCGAGCCTTCCTCGCTCTCCCTGAGCAGTTCCACGAGTTCTTCCGGCTTTGCATCGACCCCCTCGTACTCCTGTATAGCGCCTACCGCCTTCTCAGCCACCAAGCTAGCGGTTCCTTCGGAACAGCCGAACCCATCGCGTATCTCGGCGGCGTAGTCCTCCTCCGACGGATCTCGTACCAGAGACCGCACGCGTTCGATGTTCTCCTCGTAACTCTTTCCGTCGGAAGTAGGCGTCTCTAATACCATAGGCAGTTCCTCAAACTCGTCTGCGTTGACGACGTTACGGAACCCCTCGTCGCCTATCTCTCCCTCGCCTATATGCTCGTGGTTGTCCTTCTCGCTACCGAGCGGATCCTTAGAGTCGTTGAGATGGAGGAGTTCGACGTGTTCGAGACCGAGTTCGGCGTCGAGTTCTTCGAGCACACCGTCGAAGCCGTCTGCGAGGTCGTACCCACCAGCGTGCGCGTGGCACGTGTCGATACAGACGCCGAGGTCGTCGTTGGGTGTCTCCGTCCTGTCGAGCATCTCGCGTAACTGGGAGAACTCCTTTCCGAGCGTCGTCCCCTTCCCCGCGGTGTTCTCGAAGAGAAGCGTCGTCCCGTCGGGTATTTCGAGCGCGTCGACGCCGTCGGCGATACGGTCAAGTCCGCTCTCGACGCCCGAACCCGTGTGCGCTCCGGGATGGAAGACGACGTACTCGGCACCCAGTGCGTGCGCGGCGTAGAGTTCCTGCTGAAGACAGTCGACGGAGTCCTCCATAAGGTCGTCCTTGGGTGTAGCGAGGTTGACGAGGTAGGTCGAATGTACGGCGTACGGCGACTGTCCCGCCTCGGCGCGCGCCTCACGGAAAGCCTCCACATCTTCGTCGTCGTACTCGGCGACGCTCCACGTACGCGGCGAACCCGCGAATATCTGACCGCAGTTACCGCCTACGTCCTCCTCGCGCTCTATCGCCTTCTCCACGCCGCCTGAGACGGATACGTGCGCTCCTATACGCATACACCGACTTGGTGCGACCCCCGCAAAACGCGTTCGGTATGGTGCGCGACGCTCTCAGTCAGCCGGCTCCTCGGACGCAAGAGGGGCGCGGGTCGTCGTTGTCGACCCTCCTTCGTCGTTGTAGGAGACGACTGCCTTCAGGAACTCGTGACGTTCAAACCCGGGCCAGTACGAGTCACAGAAGTAGACCTGTGCCTCCGCGCCGCGCGCCTGCCAAGGAAGGAAGTTCGACGTGCGCCGTTCACCGCCCGTACGTACAAAAAGATCGACCTCCGACCGTAGACGTAGACGTGACTCAACCGTTGATGAGCCGACGGATTCGGGCGAAACGATACCGTCCTCCACGTCACGCCCGAGACGACGCGCCGCCTCTACGATCTCCTCGCGTCCCCCGTAAGCCAGAGCGATGTTTATCCTCCGCGCGTCGTATCCCCGTGTCTCCTCCTCGACGTGGGAGACGGCTTCACGCACGCGTTCGGGAAGACGCTCTATATCACCGATACCGCGCACACGGACGTTTCTCTCGTGAACCTCGTCGCTCTCGGCGAGTTCGTTAAGCTTCTCGGCGATTATATCGAAAAGACGTTCGAGTTCGTCCCCGTCACGCCCGAAGTTCTCGGTTGAGAAGGCGTAAAGCGTCAGCTCCTCGATCCCGGCTTCGTACGCCCAGTCGAGAACCCGTTCTGTCTTTTGGGCACCCTCCGAGTGACCCTCCTCGGGTTCGTCTCCCTTGGTACGCGCGTACCGTCTGTTTCCGTCCTGCACGACCGCAAGATGACGCGGTACTTCGGTCGACGAAAGCTTCCGCTCCAGATAGGCTTCGTAGACGCCGAGCGCGATGTCCTTCAGCATCCGACTTGTCCATCATACCTACGTCTGTGTATTCAACGTAACGAAACGAGTCAGTCCTGTGTGTCTTCCTCGTCGTCGTCGGAGTACGTCTCTATTATCTCGGCAAGCGACTCGGGATCCTCGTTCTTCTCCTTCTTCGTAACGGCTACTGAGTTCATAATTAGCAAAGAATTATCATGAAGCCATATAACGTTTCCGCAGAGCCGTCGGAACGGTCGTACGGATGGATCGCCGACTCAGACGGTTCACGAACGCCACGGATAAGAACCACGGTGCCTTCCACACGACATGGAGAGCTATACTTTAAGACGTGCCGACGACGAGACGGCGCGTAAGGTCGCAACCGTCGTTGTCGAGAGGTTCGGCATCGAAGCCGTCCGTATACGTGGACTCGCGGAAGCCGTACGTGCCTCAGGCGATGAAGATGTCGTCCCCGACGGTGCGACGGGGTACTTCGAGGAGGAGATCGACGGCGAGGATGTCGACTCCGTGGTCGATGCGCTCGGTTCGCTCACGCGCGTCGTTATCTACGCCGACTCCCCCGTCTTCGCTTGGTTTGAGGACGGGAAGGTGCGTTTCCGCGGCGACGAAGAGGTCTTAGACGCGGTTGACGAAGAGGGCGTATCGGCTTCGGTTGCGTCCGAAACCCCCGAATCGGTCGTGGAAGAGATGACGGACGACGGATGACCACGCGACGCGACGACCTCGGTGAGGAGACACGCGTCCTGGTGGAGGAGGACGGCGAGAGACGCGTCGGAAACGCGGGCGATCTGTCCGTCTCGGCTCTCGACCGTGGACTGCTGTACGGCGACGGTGTCTTCGAGACGTTACGGTGCTACGGTGGAGCGCCCGCGTTCGTCGAAAGGCACACATCGCGGCTCAACGAGGCGCTCGAAGCCGCGTACTTCGGTATCCGTTTCGGTGCTTCGGACGTTGAGGACTACGTCGAGGATGTCATAGAGCCGTTTCCGTCGCGCGACCCGTACGTACGTCTGACGGTCACGCGCGGCAGACGCGACGGCTTGCTCGAACCCACGGAGGGAACGCCGACGGTTGTCGTCCACGCGAAGCCGGTCGACCGACATCGTTACCCGTCCGCAACGGTCGAGACGGCGTCGGAACCGCGTCCCGCCGGTGTCGTCGGGAGCCACAAGACGGCGTGCTACCTCCCCAACGTCGTGGCGCGCGCCGAAACGAGCGCGACGGCGGACGAGGCGTTGATGCTCGCCGACGGACATGTAAGGTCGGGAACCGTCTCGAACGTCTTTACTGTCCATGACGGCACGGTCGGGACGCCGGAGGCGGGGATCAGAGAAGGCGTTACGCGCGAGGTCGTGCTCGAAACAGCCGACGAGAAAGGGTACGAGACAGATGTCGGCGAAACGACGGTCGAAGACGCCGACGCCGTCTTTCTGACCAACACCACGTGGGGCGTCCGTCCTGTCGAGAAAATCGACGGGCGCGCTTACGACGCCGAACATCCTGTCGTTGAGGAACTCGCCGACGCGTATCTGGAACGCGCCCTTAGCTCCGCTTCTCTCTGACCTAAATCTTCTCGCGCCCTTCCTCAACGAGACCGTCGACGTAGCCGACGAGCGCCTCCTTGGCGTCCTGCGGATGTAGCTCTCCGGAGTCGAGGTCGTTGGCGAGTCCCTCGTACGACATGTACTCAAGGTCGCCGCCGTACTTCTCCGGACGTTCGACGACCACCTTCTCGAAACGCGGGAAGATATGGTAACGGTAGATCTCGGCGACGGGGTTTCCGTCGGTACCCGGCGGACAGTAAGCGTCGAGTATCTTGTCCCGTATATCCTCGCGCGAGTCGTCCATCGCCACCGGGTCGCCCTCGCTCGAAGACATCTTGTCGTCCCCGCCTTCGAGAGAGGTCAGTATAGGTGTATGGAGCGCCGTCGGTGCTTCGTAGCCGATGTCGGGGAGATGGTCGCGTGCGAGCATATGTATCTTACGCTGGTCGATACCCCCGACTGCGAGGTCAATGTCGAGACGCGCTATGTCGACCGCCTGCATCAACGGGTACCATATCTGACCGACGTTTGGGTTCTCTTCCTCACGTGCGACCTCAGACATACTCCTGCGTGCCCTGTTGAGAGTGACACGGACGGCGAGCGACTGAACATCGAGCGTGTAGTCGTCGTCCAACTGGAACTCGCTTCCGAGGACGAACTCCGTCCTGTCCTCGTCGAGACCGAACGCCACGAAGCCCTCGCGCATACGTTCCGCCGTCTCCTGTATCCCGTCGAAGCTACCCTTTCCGTTGAGGTAGGCGTGTACGTCGGCGAGGAGCACCACGACCTCCATACCCGCGTCCTGAAGGTCGATAAGCTTGTTCGCCGTGAGCATATGTCCTATATGCAGTACACCGCTCGGTTCGTATCCGACGTATGCGCGCTTTCCTTGGGGGTCGTCGGCTATCTCGTGTGCCTCCTCGTCCGTCACTACCTCCTCGGCGTTACGTGTAATAAGCTCGTATCTCTCTTGGGCGTTCACTGAATCACCTTTTCGTAGATATGGTCGTGCCTGTCGAAGTCGTATCCGGCTTGGTCGAAGGCGTCGACCGTCTGATCGTCGGGTACGAATACGACCGCGTCGTGTATCTCGCGTTCGCGTGCCTCACCTCGTATGTCGAGGGCGAACTGCGAAACGTAACGCGGTTCCGACCAGACGAAGCCGAGAACGAGTTCGGTACGGCGTTCCTCACCCGTCTCGTTGATCCGCGTCCCGTCGCAGAGGGCGATACCACGTACCTCACCGTCCTCGACGAAGCCGAGAACCTCGCCTTCGTATCCGTTGACGGAGTCGGGAACCGACCACATACGCCAGTCGGACGTTGCGTAAAGACCGTCGACGGATTCGAAGGCTTCGGTGCCGCGTACGACCTCCAACGACTCGTCGAAGTTGGCGGGTTCGAGCGCCGAGCCGTAAGGGAAGCCGAAGCCGCGTCCGTGTCTCACGGTTGCGGTGCGTCCGAAGCCCACGGATTCAAGGAACGAAACACCGGCTTCGTTTCCGTCGAAAGCCATACAGCGGACGACGGAGACGCCGCGATCCGCTGTACGTTCGACGACACCGTCTACGAGAGCCGATGCGATGCCCTCGCGTCTGTAATCCTCGTCGACACGTAGACCTTCAAGCCACGCCTCGTCGTCGCGCGTCACACCGTGTACCGTCCCTACGGGACGTCCGTCCGCGTCTGCGACGAGAGTCACGCCCTCATCGAGCCAGTCGTCCCAGGCATCCGGGACGTAGTCCCAGCCGTCCCATGTGGAGTCGGCGAACGCCGTCACGGCGTCGATATCCTCGGCGCGGGCGTCGCGTACAGTCACGTCCATGGTCTCGATGACCGCGTGAGTTCGCCCGCTATCTCTTCGCGCATCGCTTCCTCGGGTTCGTCGGCGTTCCGGAGCGCCCACATGAGCTTGACGTACGCGGTTTCGGGCAACGTATCCTCCGCCTCCACCACACCCGCGTCGAGCAGGTCACGTCCCGTGTCGTATACACGGTCGCAGACACGTCCTTCGATGCACTGCGAGGTCATGACGACGACACCGTCGTGCGCGTCTATGGTATCTATCCAGTCCGTGTGTGTATGTCCGAGGCCCGTACCTTCGATAACGACGCCGTCGGCGGAACCGTCGATGACCGAGGCGTCCTTTCCGGGCGTGAACTTGACGTGCTGGACGTTCTCGTTGAACGAACCGTTCACCGTTACGTCCCCGTCACCTCGGTTCCCGACCTCATCACGGCGTCGCCATTCAACGTCACCCGTCTCGTAGTCCACCTTTCCGACGGGGTGCCGACCCACGGTCTCGAAGGCGTCACGTCGGGACGTATGGCTCTTCCTCACGCGCGTACCCCGGTGTAACGTGCATTCGCCGTCGCTCCTGTCGGCGTGCATACAGACGAAGACGCCCGACACGTCCGACTTCGCCGTCTCTACCGCACAGACGGCGTTGACGACGTTGTCGCTCGACGGACGGTCGGCGGAACGCTGTGAACCGACGAAGACGACGGGGACGGGCGTGTCAAGAGCGAACGAGACGGCGCTCGCGCTGTACGCCATCGTATCCGTACCGTGCATAACCACGACGCCGTCAGCGCCTTCTTCTATCTCGTCGCCTACGGCACGCGCGAGTTCGCCCCACCGTTCGGGCGTCATGTTCTCGCTGAGTATGTTGGAGACGACACGTCCGCGGTAGTTGGCGCGCCCCGCGAGTTCGGGTACTGCGCGCAGAACGTCCTCGGCGTCGAACTGCGCCGTCACAGCTCCCGTACGGTAGTCGACTGTTGAGGCTATCGTACCGCCCGTCGATATGAGCGCGACCGTCGGGAGATCTTCGTCGTCTCCGAGAGCCACGTCGTGTTCGACACCCTGTTCCTCAACCTCACCAACGACCTCGACGTTCGCCTCGTCGCGCGCCACACCGACGTTGTAGCCGTCGTCTAACTTTACGACGACCTGTTCGTCGTCGGACGAAGGCATAACGACGCCTTCGAATACCGATCCTTGTTTCTCGACACGTACCCTGTCACCCTCGGTCATCTTATCTCCTCCACGGCTTCGTTAAGCATCTCTTCGGATAGTTCGAGGTCTTCCTCCAAGCTATTCAACGTGTCCATGTCGGCTTCGAGCGCGTCGCGCGCCTCGTCGACGAGACCTTCGTCACCCGGCGCGCCGTACGAGTCGTGGCTTTCGACGCATCCGCGCGGTTCGAGTGCGTTTTCCAGCCTCTCGTCGTCGAGTTCGAGCGCGTCGCCCGTCACCTCCCTGAATACGTCACGGACGTCGTCGGCGGTCGGTTTGTCAGTCTGCTCCGCCACGGACGCGACGACGTGGTGTGCGGTACGGAACGCGATACCCGTTTCGCGGACGAGCGTCGGCGAGTTCGGTAGCCCCCACGAAGCCGTCCTCGACCGTCGCGCGCGCCGAACCGCGGTCGAACCCCGCGGTATCGATAACACCCGCGAGGACACGGCACGACGAACGCGCCGCGTCGAAGGCTTCCCAGATCCTCCCCGTCGCCTCCTGCAGATCACGGTTGTACGCCGAGGGAAGACCCTTGAGGTTGGTTACGGTAGCCGTCAGCGCACCGTGTACGGTCGCTGTCTTTCCACGCGCTAACTCGGCGGTGTCGGGGTTCTTCTTCTGTGGCATTATCGACGAGGTGCTCGCGTACGCGTCGTCGAACTCGACTATACCGAACTCGTGACTGCTCCACAGAACGAGGTCCTCACAGAGACGTGACAGTGTGACGGAGGCGTTTAGCGCCGACGAGACGGACTCTACGGCAAAGCCGCGCGACGCCACACCGTCCATGCTGTTACGCGTCGGACGGTCGAAGCCCAGAAGCTCCGCGGTTCTCTCCCTGTCGATACCGAACGACGTACCGGCGAACGCCGCGCTTCCGAGCGGGGACTCGTTGACACGTCCGTAGGCGTCGGCGAGACGCCCGAAGTCACGCTCAAGCGCCGCATCGTACGACAGGAGATGGTGTCCGATGGTGGTGGGCTGGGCACGCTGTAGATGGGTGTACCCCGACACGAGGTAGTCGTCCGTCTCCTCCGCACGGTCGACGAGCGCCGAACGGAGCGCGAGAACGTCCCTCATACAGCCGATGATTTCGTCACGGAGAGCGATACGTATACAGGTCGCTACCTCGTCGTTCCGCGACCGCGCCGTATGTAGACGCCCGCCCGTATCCTCACCGACGCGTTCGACCACCTCCGCCTCTATCGCCGGATGTACGTCCTCGTGCGTTCCGTCGAGTGCGTCGAAACCCCCCTCCTCAACCTCGTCGAGAGCGCCGAGTATCGCGCGGGCATCGTCTTCCGAGACGATACCGCACTCTGCGAGCGTGACGACGTGCGCCCTACCCACGTCGATATCCGCGCCGAAGATACGCCGGTCGGAGCCGAACGACGACAGGAAGCCGTCCACCTCGTCGTCGGTCGCTCCGAGCCTACCGCGACGGAGTATGTCGGTCATACTTGACGGTTCGTTTCCGCGCGCATAAACGTACCGTCAGACGACACAGAGGGCGTATACCCGTCTCGTCTATATGTCAAGACCCCAGCCGTCGCCGCCTGTGACCTCTTCGGGTTCGTCTATGACGTAGAGGACGACGAGGAAGGTGAAAAGGTACTTTGCGAATATATCGAAGACGCTGTACCCCCACGACGTGAGAGCGACGTTTTCGATGAGCGCTAGACCTTCGTTGCCGACACCCCACCACACCGTGTATCCGAACCAGAGGACGACGGTCAGTATCTTCAGCTTGCTGAATATACCCTTCGTACCCGTGCGTTCCGCGTCCTTGGGCCACTCAACGAGGAGTATGTAGACGACCACGAGGAAGAAGGAGACGCTGACGAGGTACCAGAACCATCTGAGCACGTAACTCGACGTCGTCAGTGCGGCGGCGAGACCGGTTATCATGATACCGACATCAAAGACTATGGCGGTGAATATCTTTGTGAGGTTCGACCCCGCTATGAGTCCGAGGGCGAGGAGTATGAACGGTGTCGAGAACGCCCACGTGAGATACCTACCCCACAGCGAGACCACCTCTTCGCCTCCGAGCGCGTGCCCTGCCGGCATTTCGAGCATGCTTATCGTCATACCGGAGAACAGACCCGTGTAGCTCGAAACCGAGACAGCGGATATCATCATACACGAGACTATTATCAGCTTCGCGCGCGGATCCGTGACGTCCTTTGCTATGTACGCGATGGCGAGCAAGGTCAGCCCCGCGAGCGCTATGTTCACGTACAGAGACGATGCCAACAGAGAGTCACCCATCACTACCTCGTTAAAAATCTCCGACTGTGACATGTCTGTCTGCGCCGGGAACTGTGCTAACGAACCGAGCGATATCGGTGTTACTGACATCAGATCTTACCCCGGTGCTACTACAGGTTAACAACATATCAATCCACGTGCCGTATCACCATACGCACAACCCACCCGAACCGGTGCACCGATGTACGACCGAAGGAGATATACGCCCGCCGCAACCATCTTCGTATGAAGCTCCGTGGTGTAGCGGTCAATCATAACGGCCTTTGGAGCCGTTGACGGCGGTTCGAATCCGCCCGGAGCTACTTTCTGCGGATGAGAGCCAAGGAGTGTAGCGAAGCGGAACGACTGCGGTTCGAATCCGCCCGGAGCTACTGACCATCCCTTTATACTTCACCCGTTCAAATCCATCCTCATGGTTGATACCGACGACGTCCAACTCTATGGGGGTGTAAACCTCTACCCCGGTGACTGGGTCGTCGTCGAGCGTCCGTTGCTGTCGGTAGAGGGTGAGGTCGTCGACGTCTTTCAGAGGGCCGGAAAGCTAAAGATACGTGTCGACGGAGCAAAGGACGTGGTGACGAACGTCGGTGACTTTCATCTGCACGACGAAGGACGCCCGTCTCTGCGTAAGGAGCGATTCAGGAGGTTTGACTGAGTATGTTCGACCCGTACGACCCGACCGACGGACTCAAGACAGACGGCGGGGAGGGGATAGACTACCCGTCGGTTAGCGATATCTATCGGATACACAAGGCGGTTATAGAGAACGACGAGCAAGCCACAGAGGGAGTGGTGAACGATGGACAGGTCGAGAACGCACTGTCGTACATAGAACACGGTCATTTCGGGCAGAAGCCGGAGAGTCTTTTCGAGAAAGCCGCGGAACTGTTCGTTCGTATCGTCCGCGGTCACGAGTTCGCGGACGGGAACAAGAGAACCGCGAGCTACTCCGCTCTCCGGTTGATAAGGGTGAACGGATACCCCGAGGTTAACACGACGGATGAACTCGCGGATATCGCCGAGCGAATCGCCGCAGGAGAGGATATTCCCTTGTCGAAGGTGGAGGAGGTACTACGCGACACTGCGACAGATACATAAATGCAGGTGATGTACATGGACTATGAGCGAGGTAGACCACGAAGAGGATACGTCCGATGAGGCTGAAGAGGACGTTAAACAGTGGACGGAAGAGATGATAGAGAAGAACCCTGAGTTCTTCGAACGTCTCTCTGACTCTTGAGAAACCGTATGTCTGAGAACAAGACTGACGAAGAAGGCTACGGTGAGATGACGGAGAGGTACATTGAGGAAAATCCGGAAGCTTTCGACTGGCTCGCCGAGCGGTAGAGTTCTGTTCGGTACCTGTTCTCATCGGGGATACCGGCGACGATCTACAACCCCTGCGTCGGTTCGGCGCGTTCCGACACGTTCTCGCTACGTTCACCTTCGCCAGACACCTTGACCTTCTGATATATACAGTTCTGATATATACAGCCCGGAGCTATCCGGGCTACGTACCTCGAAAAAAGCCGCCGTCAGCCGACTACGCTGTTTCGGATGCGCCCGATGGTGTCGCCGTTACGCTCTCCAGAACGTCCCTGCTTCTCAGAAGGACGATACCGAAGCCGACCTTCGCGGATACGTCGAGTACCGCGAAGATAGCCGTTTCGGGTCCGAGTCCGATCAGCGCCGCGCCTTCGCTTCCTACCAGCCAGACTACGGGGTACGCGAGCCACAGGACGATCACTATGTTACGGAGCGTCGAGAACAGACTCGCGGCGTCGCCGCCCATCTGGTTCGCTTTCCGGCTGAGGCTTCCGACCAGTATGTACAGGAGGGCGAGCAGAGCGCCCGTGCTGACCGCCCACCATACGATCCGGCTTATCCAGACCTGCGACAGCGTCGCCGCAAGACCCGTGAGTATCATGAAGACGTCCAGCCCTATCAGCGTCGCTATCGTCTCCTTGCTCGCCTTGACGAGTAGGGCGATATCAAGGAGCAACAGCGGCGTCGTGAAGAGCCAGTCCGAGTACCTCGCCCAGAATATATCCAACGTATACGCCCCGTTCTCGGCTATGGGTACGAACGAAGGCGCGTTCTCAACCTCTAACGTCGTCACGCCGAAACCGAGCGCCATCGAGAGGTAGTTCGCCGCCGCTATCGCTGTTATGAAGATGGTTATTATGAAGAACTCCTTGTAGCTTTCGTCTGCGTCCTTGCCCAGCCAGACGAAGTACAACGTCCCCAACGTCATCAGCGCTGTACCTACCCACAACGAACCGCTCACCAGCGGATTTGACAGGCTTTCAACCGCCATAACAGTCCATTATTGTATCTCAAGGGTAATAAAACTAACCCGGACGCCGTCTTCGTGATTCGGTCATCCGCGCATAACTAAGTCAGGCTTGTGTATACACAACTCGGTTTTAACGCTCCTCTCGTTGCGCGTCTATCCGAAGAGAAAGTCGGCGAACTCTCCGCGTAGGAACTCAACGTACCCTTCGACACCGAGGTAGAGTGAGACGATGAGGACCACGAGAACGGGGATACGTACGAGCCATACCCATGCACCGCCTAAGAAGCCGAGTTCGCCGACGCCAGCTTCGAGTTCGTCGATCGCCTCTTGGGGGTGTAGCCATGCGACGAGAACCATGAGGAGTATAGCCCCCGCTACGAGGAGTATCTGCGCCGCGAGTATGTCGTACAGGTCGACGAAGACGGTATCGTACGCCACGGGTATACCAGCGATGTACGCCGCCGTGCCAACGACGACCGTGGCGCGTTTTCTGCTCGCCCCTCTCTGGTCGATCAGATGCGATACGGCGACTTCGAGAAGGCTTATTGCGCTCGAAGCCGCGGCGAGTGCGACTATACCGAAGAAGAGAGCGCCTACGACCGCACCGAAAGGTATCTCAGACAGAGCGCCCGCGAGCGTGATGAATATAGCGCCGGGTCCGGGTTCGCCGGGGTCGACACCCACGGTGAACAGTATAGGGAAGACGACGAGACCCGTCGTGAAGGCGACGAAGGTGTCGAGCGCCACGATACCGCCCGCGTCCTCGAACAGGTTCCTGTCCTCGCTGATGTACGAGGAGTAGGTTACCATGACCCCCATACCGACGGAGAGCGTGAAGAAAGCCTGCCCTGCGGCGGCGGGAAGTATGGTCGTCCAGTTCTGGGCGATGGTTCCGAACTCCGGCGAGAGGTAGTACGCGTACGCCGCACCTGCGCCGTTGAGCGTCCAGCCGTACGCGGCGAGTGCGACCAGTATAACCGCTATGGCGGGCACCATGAGCTTGACAGCCACCTCGATCCCTTTGCGGACGCCGAGAGCCACTATACCGACGACGCCTACCATGAAGACAGTATGGAAGAACAGGGCGTCGAAACCCGTGGCTATCTCGCCGAAATGCTCGCCCGACCGTCCCAGATAAGCGCCCGTGAAGCTGTCGACGAAGTAACGGAGTACCCAGCCCGCGACGACGCTGTAGTAGGAGACTATGACGAAGACTATGAGGACGAACAAGCCGCCGACGTACCTCCATGCTCCGCCGCCGAACTCACGTAGAGCGCCGACGGGGCTGAGGTTGGTACGGCGTCCCAACGAAAGCTCTACGAGCATCGCGGGGAAGCCGATGAGAAGGACGAAACCGAGGTAGACGAAGAGGAACGCCGAGCCACCGCCCTCGCCCACCTGAAACGGGAAACGCCAGACGTTACCAAGTCCGACCGCGCTACCCACGGCGGCGAGAACGAAGCCGAGACGTGTCGTCCAGCTTTCGCGTATACTGTCGAGCGCCATGTCGGAACCGATGGGTGCGACCCCCATATACCTTATCCGTCCGCACCCGACCGTCCGGGCTTCTTGCCGGTTCCGTCGGAGGTATGTACCCCGCACCCGTAGGACGCGTATGGAGACGGACGTAACCGGAACGCGGTCGTACCGTACGTCGGACGACAGGCTCGTTATCTACGACGCCGAGGAGCCTTGCGCGTATCTCGCTTCGTCCGTATGCGTCGGCTTAGACGAGTCGGCTTGACGGGAACGTCAGGTCGCTATACACGTCGTCGTCTCCGCAACGCCCGGCGCCTCGTGTATCTCACCCGCAACGATACGTCTTATCTCATCCGTATCCTCGACATCGACCTCGGCGACGGCGTCGTACTTTCCCGTGACAGCATCGACACGAGCCACACCTTCTAAGGCGTCTATCTCTTCGACAGCCGAAAGGACGGAGTCCACCTCACACCGTATGAGGACGAAGGCTCTCATGCCGCGGGGTACGGACGCCTCCTACATAACTCTGTCCCGCGTTCCGTCTCAGAGGAAGTCCTGGACTGCGATACCGTACAGACCTCCGAGGAAGAGCGCGTACGACATACATCCGAAGAGGAACGAGAATGACAGGTACGGAACCCCGATCCCGAAGACAAGGGGTAGGACGAAGACACCGAAGACGAGCCAGAAACCGCCGACGTAGACGAACGCGAGCGCTGTTGTGGCGCTCGCAAGACCGAAGATAGAGACGAGCGTCGAGGCGATGACACGTACGAATGCGAACTCCGCCGCCAGTGCGAGTATCAGGTACGCGAAGACGTTTGTGAAACGGCAGACGATGACGGGAAAAGCCACCGCCATGGAGCCGAAGATTACGACCAGACCTAGGGCGCCGAGCGACTCGAAGAGGCGTCCTCCGCCGAGGCTCATAAACAGACCGCCGTTTACGACGCCCGCGATCCCTCCGAGAACGCTGCCTATCCACTCCTTCCGCCGTACCTCACCCAACCCACGGGGTCCCGTCTGTGCGACCGGATCCGTCTGTGCCAGAGACATTAGGTTTTCCGTATGTCCGCAGGGTTATATATCCGTCGGCGACGGAACGCATATCCGGTCGGGGTACGTAGACGGTGCATGGACACCGAAACGGTCGTTGAAGCCCTTATCGAAGACGCACGTGAGAACGACGCCTACGAAGCCGTTGTCGTCGACGTTCCCGCCGACGTTCTCCGCGAAGAGGGGGCGACGTACGGCGACGACGGCGAGACACGCGTCGAGACGACCCTTGTTGCAGGACCCGTCGCGGAGGAGGACGACGAAGGCATCACGTTACGGACGCCTTCACGCGTCGGTGGGCGCGACGACTTCTCGTCGGAGGTACGCGAGGGACTCCGTGTCGAGGGCGTCTACGGATTCAGGGACGGAAACCTCGACGGTGTAAGCCTTCCCAAGGAGGACGTGACCGTCCACCGTGTCGAGCCTCAGCCGTCTTAGCTCAGTAGAACTCGACGCGCCCGCCGCCGTTCCGTGACCTTTCGAGACAGTGCTTAGCCTGCATACCCGCATCCGCGGGCGTCCGGCTCTCGCCGACGCCGACCTTGAGTTCGACATCCGTCTCCTCCTCGACCTCACCGATAACCTCGGCGTAGTCGTCCTTGTCGAGCGACGGCGCTACCGTAATGTAGTTGTCGCCGCCGACGAAGAAGCTGACGGCGTCGCGTTCCCACATCGACTCCATGAGCGCCAGACCCGCGCGTCCGACGAGTAGCTGACATCCGTATGCGTCGATCTCGTCGACGTAACGTTCTGTCGCCTCCTCTATGTCGAAATGTCCGACCTGTACGTCCGAACCGCCGTCGATGTCGGATACGAGACGCGCGACACGGTCGGCGTCCTGTGCGCTACCCTCGTCCTGAATCAGCGACGACACACGACCGACGGCGTCCCTCGGACTCGCCCCGTCGGCGACAGCCATGGAGACGGTGACGGGGTAACGGTTGTTGATGCTACGCTGGACGGAGCGATGGGCGTCGGTACCCACACCCTCGGTAAAAGCCACGACGTTGTCGAAACGCGAGAAGAAGACGACGGCGTCGTGCGCACCGAACGAGGCGCAGAGGTCGGCGTAGAGACGCGCCTGCAACGCCTGAAGATCTGTCTCACGTCTCGGCTCCGGCGTGACCGTCCAAGGACCGTAGTTGTCTATCTGTATCAGCGTAGCCCTTACCATGGCTCCTCCGTTACGTCTTCCATCGTTTCTAAGATGTCGCGCGGCACCCATAAGCGTAACGTTATCGGTACGCGTTCCACGAGCGTTATGTTGGTGACGGGGGAGGAGCAACCGCGTACTTTTTCAATGAGAACGGATGGGTTCGCCCGGTTTCGAACCGGGGACCTCCGCCTTGTAAGGGCGGTGTCATAACCAACTAGACCACGAACCCGCGTGTATCAACAGGTTTCGGGCGTTTTTCTATCTTTGGTTTTGGCGTTGCTCCGAATGGAAAGTGTTATTGGCGCGAAACCCCCAGACGATAACGCGCCGCCTTAGCTCAGCCTGGGAGAGCGCTCGACTGAAGATCGAGTTGTCCCCCGTTCAAATCGGGGAGGCGGCAAACTGCAAGCGAGTTTTGCGAGTGAGTAAGTAAACGGAGACACGGTTTGAATAGTGAACGACCGTAGGGAGTGACGGAATTCAAATCGGGTAGGGGGAGGAGGCATACGATTTCAATCCCTCATCTGGGTTTTCTACTTCTGAGACCTCGATGTCGATGGAGTCGAGCGCGATTCAGACTATAATTTCAATCCCTCATCCGGGTTTTCTACTTCTGAGACTGAACGCAGTAAGGAGGTCCGGCGTCACCACCGTCTGTTTCAATCCCTCATCCGGGTTTTCTACTTCTGAGACTTTCCATCCCGAGTGATGGCGGACTCAATCTCAACGTTTCAATCCCTCATCCGGGTTTTCTACTTCTGAGACACCGCGTTAAGAGCTACGAGGGCGACCCGTCCGGTAAAGTTTCAATCCCTCATCCGGGT
>JGI1684J13235_1000244_pt1 | contig 20852 bp, 16 predicted proteins | sample PonA232FremontCA_2_FD_13235 | JGI IMG/M metagenome (IMG submission 13235) | reverse complement strand
TGATTTTTCTTAAAACTTTGGCAATCTCGACTACGAAGTAGCGAGAAAACCCTAAAACTCTAAAACTGCCTGCAAAAGACTTTTTGCAGGCGCATCTTATATCAGAACTATTTTGTTCTAGAGTTCAATTTACTGTATCTATGTGATTTTTTGCTAATATAAAATTCGAATTTCGAAATTCGAGAATAAAATCAAAGAGTTGATAAAAAATTCAACATCAAGAGTTCAAATTGTTATTTGATGTTCAAAGCAAAAGTTGGATTGAAAAATTAACTCATTGATAATAATTGTTATTTTTTTGAGAATAAAATTACTTTGCTTTTTATATATGCTTCCCTTTACAACACTGTTAGTAGATTGCAAGTAGGAATCAGATGCAAATCTTGCTTTTTTTCTTAAGACATGGATAACATCCTATAACAATTGTAACTTAATTTTATTATCAGCATTTTTTTACTGATTGACTACTGGAAGCGGAAGTTTTAATCTTTAAACCATGAGAAAGATCCTCACCTTTAACTAAACATTTTCAAAACTTTATTTCGAGAGGTTGAATATGTCAAATCAGACATCCTTCAGAAAACTTGAACAGGAAATCCTTCCCACATACCGCAACAGAATGAACAAAGCAGAATCCTCAGAAGACGTGAAAAAATTTTTCAACTACGCAGCGCAGGAACTGTTCAAAAAAATATTTTCCAGTTTTGACCTCGAGTTCGAAGACATTAGCCTAAACACCAACTCCAACCCTTACTATTCCCTAAGCGAAAAGGTCAAAAACAATCCAGAATTTATTTCAACCCTGAACAGTTCGGATCTGAATCAAATCCTGGATAAATTAGCCGAAACAGCCCTGAATAGATACAAGCACCTGGAAAAACATCCTGAAAGGACGAATTCCAAGATCCGGAATTAGCAGAGATAACGAGGTATGGACAATCTCGACCCCGTCCCTGCCCTGGCAGGACGGGGCAAGAACTTCGAACTGAAGAATTGCGTAATCACATAATCACTTAAACACTTAAAAACGTAATCACATAACCACATACACCTGCACAAGATTCGCAGGCGAGACCGTATTAAAGGAAAAAAATATGAGCGAACACAAGATACATCATGCGGAAGTGGACGTACTGGGTAACCCCAAGATTCCATCGCCATTGCCTTTCGGGATTTTTACTCCGGAAGAAAGCAAAGTTACAGTACCTATAGACCATGACAGTGAAAAAGACTACCCGGAAAACTTTGTGTACTACTCCCTGAATGCGGCAGGTCCCAGGGAGTATATCTACTACGACCCCAGCAAGACCAAATGCGCCATTGCCACCTGTGGCGGGTTATGTCCAGGTATTAACGACGTGATCCGGGCCATTGTTATGGAGGCGCATTATCAATACGGGATAACTTCCACACTTGGGATCAGGTTTGGTCTGCAGGGATTCATTCCCAAATTCGGACACGAGGTATGGGAACTCACCCCGGATACGGTTGCAGATATCCACGAATTCGGCGGTACCATCCTGGGTTCATCCAGGGGACCGCAACCCCCGGAGGAAATCGTGGACGCCCTGGAACGCATGAATATCAACATCCTGTTCTTGATCGGCGGAGACGGGACCATGAAGGCAGCTTCCGCAATCGCGGAGGAAGTCGTCAAAAGGCAGTTGAAAATCTCCATCATCGGTATCCCCAAGACCATAGACAACGATATAAACTTCGTCTCCAGGACTTTCGGATTTGACACCGCGGTTACCAAGGCAACCGAAGCTATCAGGTGCGCTCATACCGAAGCCCTGGGTGCTCCCAACGGCATAGGCATGGTCAAGTTCATGGGCAGGGAATCCGGATTCATCGCAGCCGAGGCCGCCCTGGCCCTGAAAGAGGTAAATATTGTCCTGATCCCGGAGAAGCCTTTCGAATTGGAAGGAAAAAACGGACTATTGCAGTATCTGGATCGCAGATTGCAACAAAGGGGGCACGCGGTAATAGTGGTGGCAGAGGGCGCAGGACAGGATATCTACAGGAGGGAATACCAGGACAGCCTGGAAAAAGGCAACACGGATGCATCTGGCAACCCTATACTAGGGGATATATGTTCCCTGCTGCAGGACAGGATCAAGGACTATTTCAAACAAAAGGATCTGCCAATCACCTTGAAATTTATCGACCCCAGCTACATCATACGATCCATCCCGGCAAATTCAACCGACCGCATTTATTGCGGCTTCCTGGGGCAAAACGCGGTACACGCCGCCATGTCCGGAAAGACCAACATGGTGGTAAGCAAGCAGCAGGATCAGTTCGTCTACCTGCCCTTGAATTTTGTCATCCAGGGCAGGAAAAAAATAGATACCAAGTCCAATTACTGGAGGGCGGTATTGGAATCCACTGGACAGCCCATATCCCTCCAGGACTGATATGCTTGCAATCTTTCACTGATCACGCCCTCGCGTGGGCTTACTCCACTTTGCGCCTGCGCTTGGAACGTTGTGAAGAGTTTGACAAGGTGTTGTCACCTTTTTTCCCTGTAACCTGCGGGTCAGGCAAACCTTTGTACAAGTGCCAGAAATATGGCCACAGCCGGGTCAATTCCCCGGGATTCCCCAACACGATTCCTGGCCTTTTCAGGGACACCAGCGCCACTGCCAGCCCCCACCAAGCATCCGGTACTGAGATGTTAACCTTTTCAGGGGAACTGGTAGGACAGTCCATAATTTCCAAAGTATCATCCTCTTGCTGATAAGAGGCCCCGAGCTTGTCCAATAAAAAGATCCCGAAATCAGCCATGTCTTCTTCTGCGCTCCGGATAGCTACTGGGTTGGGCAGCACTAATCCCAGGGCCAAACACAGGGGATAAAGCTCACTGCGAGTGGAGATGTCCAACTGGATCCTGCCGTCCAATGTTTCACTCCTTGCGGCAACCACCTTTTCCGGGTAATTTTCCAGGGAAACCCCCAAAGCGCTCAAAATATCCTTCACTAGTTTGCCGTCAGTGGTCCAATCCGGAAACTCTCCCTGCAGTTGTACAACACCGCCCAGGATCCGGGGCATGACCAGCACGTAAGCGCTCAAGGCCGGATCCAGTGAAATTTCTGGAACTTGCGGACAAGTGGGCTTGTCCTTCAGTTTGACACGAAACTCACAATCCCCGAGATCCGCTTTTATTCCGCAATAGCGAAGCACGCTCGCCACCCGTTCCAGCCTGGAATAGGTAGTAAAGGGAGATGGCCACTGCAGTCTAAATTCCTCTGTTTTACCTGCATTGTTCATAAACGGAAGGCAAAGGCATACCACTGCCACGAATTCTTCCGGGGCATCTTCTGCAAAAAATATTTCCTCTGCCAGTTCCCCGCTGGATTCAATGCGAATAGGCAACCCTTCGTTTCCGGGTATTAATGGTACCGCCCTGGCACCCAATTGCGGGAGAAATTCATATACATGATTCAGGTTTTGCACTTTCAATTCGCTATTGCCGGTAAACTTGCAATAACCGGGTTCCAATATCGCCAAGACTGCAAGCAGATACAAATTAATACTGTCCCCGCCCACAAATATCAATTTTTGCTCAAAATCAAGCATCCCACCGGCTTCTTTGCCGATGCCGCTTTTTTCCCAGGCAAAATTGCCATCTGCCATGTTCATGGCCTTGGCCAATTCTATGTTGGTGTCGTTCAAAATAGCGGGTTCAATCTTTATTGCAGTGCTGCACAAGGCGGCAATGGATAGCCAGAATCTCGTCAAATCCCTGTCCCTGGGTCCTGTTATGTTGATATTCGCCTCTTTAGTGGTGGGACTTAAGGCAAACTGTTCCTCGGATTTTTCTTCAGCCTTTTGATACCCCAGTGCATTTGAAAAATGAAAAATCTTTTTCAATAATTTCTCGTTCAAATCCAACTTTTCCGAATTCTCGTACCACTTTTTCCAGATCCTCTTTTCCTGTTCAGAGTCCACAATGGAGATCTTTTTTTGACCCCTGGCCTGCGCAGCCTTTTTCAACAAATCTGACCGTTTGGACAAAAGGTCCAGGATCTTGTTATCAATGTCACAAATCTGATCAGTTATGGATTTTCCTTTCTGCTTATCGTTCTTGTTGCTGTTCATCTTTTACTATCCTTGGGGTAAATTTCTGTTATCAGACTAGATTCCATCCGGAAATTACTAGTTTCCGAATAAGGAAACAGTAAGCCTTCAATTCGGATACAAGACTAATTCAACAATCTTTTCCTTGCAAGGACAAAGGAAAATTTAATCACATATTTAAATCCGGAATTTTTTCTATATTGCAGCGAATTACCCATAGCCTTTCATTTACTGGCTGCACAGATTCAAAAAAGTTTCATCAGTCGGGGATAGCTTCCGGATCATTTAATGGAGTCAGACGGCAGTATTTTAACTAATTTCTATAATATACCAGAAAATTTGTTTAATTTAAAAACTCAATTTTCTGATTTAAATATGGGGTATCAAATTGCTGTCAGCCCTAAATACTTGGAAAAAAGATAGCACATTCTAAAATTGGAATTTCCGGTTAAATTCCTTGAATGCTCAACAGTCGAAATCCTTTGATAATAGTTTGAAATTATTAGTTTTATATTGCCAGAGAGTATTAAGCACTTGTAATATAATATCCAGCCTTGATTAATAACCTCGAATTTCGAACATAGAATTGTTTAGCTTGACAAGGAAAACTTTAAATTTTTCTTGACAATTTGTTTATTTTTTCACAAAGGTAATTAGCCGATTTATAAATTTACATTCGAAGATAAACTCGAATTGATCCAATAAAAAAAGCCTTTGATTTCAATGTTCAAGATTTCTCAAAACGAAAACATCCTTCATACGAAGATATATCTAAATTTGACCACAAAATAACTTGACAAGTCGATCAGGCCTTGTTAAAAAATGCACAAGTTTTTGTTCACAGGTTGATATAGAGATAGGCTAATCAACATTGGAATAAGTTAGTTTAAAAAAATTAGTTTTTAGGAAATAGTTTAGCTATAAACTGTTAAAAAAAGGAGACTGTATATGGCAGAAATAGGACACGGTGGCAAGGAAATCAAAGAAAGAATCATGAAACCGGATGAGGCCAAGGAAAAGATTAAGGGCCTCGCACAGGTTCCCATCAACAAGCAAATCGCAAACGAAATCATCGACATTTCCTACGGATGGTTCACCCCCTTGGAAGGATTCATGAACAAGAAACAGGTGGATTCCGTTGTTAAAGACATGAAGCTTCCGGATGGCACACTTTGGCCCATCCCGATCATGCTGGACCTCTCTGACAAGGAAATAGCTGATTACGGGGTTGAGAACGGGAAATCCGTAGTTCTGACTTATCAAGGCAATCCCATGGCGCTTTTGGAAGTGGAAGATATTTTTGAAGTTGATAGAACCGAGATGTGCCAATCAGTATTCGGGACTACCGAAGAAAAGCACCCTGGTTGCCACAGGATTTATAATTGCAAGGACAAGTTCGTGGGCGGAAAGATTACACTGTTGAAAGAGCCGACTATTAACGAACCCTTTGGTCCCTATTTCCTGCCTCCCCTGAAGATGAGGGAAGTGATCAAGGAAAGGGGATGGGACAGATCAGTTGCCCACCAGACCAGGAATATTCCGCACACCGGTCACGAATGGTTGATGAAGGGTGCATTTTTCCAGACACACAACGACCTTCCTGTTGAAAAGCCCAACGTGGGAGTTGTTGTCAATGCGATTATCGGTGAAAAGAGGGTCAAGGACTACATAGACGAGGCGATCATACTCTGCCAGAACGAACTGCAAAACGCCGGTTATTTCGGTCCCCACAACCATCTCACCTCCCTGACATTCTGGGACATGAGATATGCAGGGCCCAAGGAAGCTATCTTCCACGCCATACTCAGGGTAAACCTGGGCATCACCCATCACATGTTCGGCAGGGACCACGCCGGAGTGGGCGATTATTACGGTGGCTACGAGGCTCATCATCTGTTGGAAAGTGTAAGGGATCAGCTCGACATTACTCCCGTCTATTCCATGAATTGGTTGTACTGCCCCGTATGTGCCGAGATAACCAGTGAAGGCCTTTGCAACCACAAGGATCAACAGCAGAAATTCAGCGGAACCCTGATTCGCAGTATTGTTACAGACGGTGTTAAACCTCCCAGATTGATTATCAGGCCGGAAGTATTTGACCGCGCGATGGAAAGTGCCAACAAATACGGTGCGCAGAACTCTCCCTTTGTGAACGAGGAATATCTGGAGACCAGAACACCGGTATTTGATATTGAACCACTATAGTTAGATAACAGGAGGTTTTTATGACAGACGGAAAAAATCCGATTTATATATGGGTTAACGAGGAACGCTACGAGAAATTGAAGGAACTTGGCTTGGATAAACACACTGAGGAACGGCTGGCAGGGATGAAAGTCTTGACAGTGTATGCCACTAATGAAGAAGCAGACAGGTTGGTTAAGGAATTCGGTGCCAAGCACGATACATCCACCACAGGCAGCATCGAGCTATTGCCTCCGTATCTCAAGGACAAGATTTTCGACAAGGTCGTGGAAAAAAAGAGCCTGGAAGTAGTTAGCGACGTGTTGAAGGAAGTATAAACGAGTTATCAGTTCAAGATTAAATACAAATCAACTGATAATAAATAATAAATAGGAACAAGGAGGAGTAACATGCCAACTTATGTAAACCCTGAAAAATGTGATGGCTGCAAGGGTGGCGAAATAACAGCTTGTATGTATGTTTGCCCCAACGACCTCATGATTTTGGATGAAAAAGAAATGCTCGCTTATAACCAGGAACCGGATCAGTGCTGGGAATGCTATTCCTGCATCAAGATCTGCCCCCAAGGCGCTATCACCGCTAGGCCTTATGCAGATATCGCTCCCATGGGCGGAACCAGTATCCCCTTGCGCAGTGCAGAAGACATTATGTGGACTGTTCAGTTCAGAAGCGGAGAGGTAAAAAGGTTCAAGTTCCCGATCAGGACCACCCCGGAAGGATCCATCGATCCCTTTGAAGGCAAGCCCGAAGCCGGGGATCTCGAAAATCAGGTACTTTATACAGAAGATCAAGTGAAAGCACCCGAAAACGTAGTTAACACCAAATTCGAGGTTAAAGAACTGGACGCCAAACAAACCTGGTAAAAACAATTTTGTGTTGGATTTTGAGAATCATCACATCATAACGTAGTAAAACAAAAGAAAAAAAGGAGTGTATATATGCCTCAGTTACCAACCAAAGAAGCAACTAAGGGACTGGCGCTTGCAGAACCCGAAGTAGTTGAAATGAGTACCGATGCCTTGATTGTAGGCGGAGGTATGGGTGCCTGCGGTGCTGCAGTGGAAGCAGTACGCTGGGCTGAAAAGCACGATGTTAACATTATGCTGGTTGACAAGGCAGCAATGGAAAGGTCCGGCGCTGTAGCACCCGGCTTGTCCGCTATTAACACCTACCTGGGTGAGAACGATCCCGCGGACTATGTTAGAATGATTAGGACCGACCTCATGGGTGTTGTACGTGAAGACCTGATTTACGACTTGGGCCGGCACGTTGACGATTCCGTTCACTTGTTCGAGGAATGGGGACTCCCTGTCTGGGTTAAGAAGGAAGGAAAGAACCTGGACGGTGCAAAGGCCCAGTCCGAAGGCCATGCGGTTCGAGAAGGTTCTTCCCCGGTACGTACCGGAAGATGGCAGATCATGATCAACGGTGAATCCTACAAGGTAATCGTTGCCGAAGCAGCCAAGAATGCATTGGGTGAAGATAGATATATGGAGAGGATCTTCATCGTTAAGCTCCTGCTGGATTCCAACGAGCCCAACAGGATCGCAGGTGCAGTTGGTTTTTCCGCTCGTGAAAACAAGGTATACGTTTTCAAGGCCAATGCCATGATGGTAGCCTGCGGCGGTGCAGTAAACGTTTACAGGCCCAGGTCCACAGGTGAAGGTATGGGTCGTGCCTGGTATCCGGTTTGGAACGCTGGCTCCACCTATTCCATGTGCGCACAAGCAGGTGCTGAAATGACCATGATGGAAAACCGTTTCTGCCCCGCAAGATTCAAGGACGGTTACGGACCTGTTGGTGCCTGGTTCCTCCTGTTCAAGGCTACAGCCACAAATGCCGAAGGCAAGCTCTATGACAAAGAGAACGCACATCTAATGAAGCCCTATCAAGACAGGGGGTATGCTCAAGGTTCAGTAATTCCCGCCTGCTTGCGCAGTCACATGATGATGAAGGAAATCAGGGAAGGAAAGGGCCCAATATTCATGGACACCGCTACTGCTTTGCAGAACACCTTCAAGGAACTGGACAAGAACGAACAAAAGCACCTCGAGTCCGAGGCATGGGAGGACTTCCTGGACATGGCCCCGGGTCAGGCCAATCTCTGGGCCTGCATGGATATCAAGCCTGAAGAGAGTCCTTCAGAATTGATGCCTACTGAGCCCTATCTCCTGGGATCCCACTCCGGATGTTGCGGTATCTGGGTTTCCGGACCCGACGAGGACTGGGTACCCGAGGATTACAAGATCAAGGCAGACAATGGCAAGGTCTACAATAGAATGACCACTGTTAACGGTTTGTTCACTTGCGCAGACGGAGTTGGCGCATCCGGTCACAAGTTCTCCTCCGGTTCCCACGCAGAGGGCAGAATTGCTGGAAAGCAGATGGTGCGCTGGGTAGTGGACCACAAGGACTTCACTCCTACACTGCCGCGCAGCAACGAAGACCTTAAGAACGAGATCTATGGACCGTGGTACAAGTACGAAGAGACCAAGGGAGAATCCACCGATCCCACAGTCAATCCCTACTTCATCACACCGCGCAATTTCATGATGCGCCTGATGAAGCACACTGACGAGTACGGCGGTGGCTGTTCCACTCACTACATGACTTCCGAATCCATGCTCAAGCAAGGATTCCATCTCTTGAGTATGCTGGAAGAAGACTCCAAGAATCTGGGGGCAAGAGACTTGCACGAACTCCTGAGATGCTGGGAGCAGTTCCACAGGCTCTGGACAGTTAGGCTGCATATGCAGCACATCGAGTTCAGGGATGAGACCAGATATCCCGGTTTCTACTACAGAACCGACTGTATGGCTATTGACGACGACAAGTGGAGATGCTTTGTAAACTCCAAATACGATCCGGAGAAAAACGAAACCACACTGTTCAAGAGGCCATATATTCAGATCATACCTGATCCTTATTGCCTGTAATCTACACATACTCCGGGCCGCAGGTTATCCTGCGGCCCTTAAATTTAAAGAAATTTCATCTCCCGGTTATGTAGTTATAAACGGGAGATGAAATTTCTTTAAATTAGAAAATGAAACTGAACCCAATAACTAGCTAGTTCCTATCCGGAAATTCCTAATTTCCGGATATGGAAATAGTAAGTTTTCAATTCGGAAACTAGATTTTTTTTCGTTTCACAAGGAAATCAAAAAATTATGAGGAGGCGTATCTTAATACGTCGACGAAAAATTTTGAAGATTGACATAGTCAAACGGAAAAGGGCAGTTTCCGGATGAAAACTAGCTAGTGTCTGACCGTTAACTGTAATTGGACGTAAATTTACCCAACTATAAGGAGCGAGGAAAATCTCGACTCCATAAGGAACAAAAATTTTGAGACCGCTTGTATATTTATACATGAGGTTTTCAAAATTCAGGAGCGTAGAAATAGATGGGTGAGTTTTCGAACAAGCACTAGCGAAAAGCAGTAAGTAAAGCTGACCTATAGGGAGGAACCAAATGTCAGAAAGTATCTTAGTTTTGGGGGGAGGATTCAGTGGAATTACAGCCGCTCTGGAAGCCGCGGAAGTTGGTCACGAAGTATATCTGGTAGAAAAGGGACCATTTTTGGGTGGCAGGGTAATGCAGCTGAATAAGTATTTCCCCAAATTATGCCCCCCATCATGCGGACTTGAGATCCAATTTCAAAGGATCCGGAAAAATTCAAACCTGAAATTTTTTACCTTGGCAGAGGTCACATCAGTAAGTGGTAGTGCAGGCAATTACGAAGTAACTGTACGCCTGAAGCCCAGGCACACCCCACCTACAAGTGTGGATTTAAGACCATTGGAACAGAGTCTGAATCGAAAAGTGAAGAGCGATTTCGAATTGGGGCTCTGTAAACGCAAGCCACTGCACAAGGATGTGCCTTTTGCGTTCCCCAACAGGTACGTGTTGGAGTCCGAGGAATTGAATGAAGAGGACAGGAAAACACTTTCCCAAAACCAACAAATTGATCTGGAAGAAAAGGAAAAAACCATAACATTGCAGGTAGGAAGTATAGTACTGGCGACTGGCTGGAAACCTTACGACACTACCCACTTGACCAACCTGGGAGCAGGACAGATAACCAACTGCATTTCCAACATGCAGATGGAGCGTTTGTCAGCACCAAGTGGACCGACACAGGGTAAAATCCAGAGGCCCTCCGATGACAAGCCTCCCAAAAAAGTCGCTTTTGTTCAATGTGCCGGATCGCGCGATGAAAATCACTTGAACTATTGTTCTTATATATGTTGTATGGCCTCTTTGAAACAAGCCCAATATGTAAGGGAACAATATCCGGAAGCAGAAATAACTATCTATTATATTGACCTCCGTACGCCTGGACGCTATGAGAATTTCGCACAAAATATAATGTCAGATCCCAAGATCAATACTGTTAAAGGCAAAGTGGCAGATGTTCAGGAGGAAATAAGTGACGGAGGAGTGTGGCTAACAGTAGAGGATGCCTTGACTGGAAACAAATCCAATGAACATTTTGACATGGCGGTTTTGGCAACCGGAATGCAACCAAATCTGTCCCAGGATACTCTACCCTTTGATATAAGCCTGGACGAAGAAGGCTTTATAATCAATGGTGAAGAGAAAGGAATATTTGCAGCTGGTTGCGCCAAGGAACCGCTGGATGTTATGAAATCTGCTCAATCTGCTACAAGTGCGGCAATGAAGGCAATACAAACGGTTAGAGGGAGGTAACAATGGCCGAGAAAGTCGGTGTATATCTGGATAAAACAAGTTTAGGGCAGTATCTTAACCTGGATGATCTTGCCGAAAAAGTGCAGAAAAAGTGGAAAAAACTTTGCACATCGGTTAAGATAGTTGATATTCTTTCCGGAGATGAAGGAATAAATGCTATCCAGGAAGATCTGAAGGCGGAAACCGTGGACTCGGTGTGCATAGGTGGTACATCACCCAGGGTGGATTGGGAATTCCTGGATTTCGGTTCCAAGGTACCCCAGGAAAGAGTAAACTTGAGGGAACTGTGTATTTGGGCTTATCAAGATCCGGAAGGCAATGAAGCAAATCAGGAGCAGGATCCTCCTGAGCAGCTCCAGGCAATGGCTTTGGATTATTTGAATATGGGTATTGCCAAGCTGGAAAAGATCGAAGCCCCGGAACCGGAAATTGTCGAATCCGTGAAGTCAGTCCTGGTACAAGGTGGCGGATGGAGCGGTCTCAATTCCGCATTGAGTATAGCCAAGGCTGGCTATTCAGTAATCCTGGTGGAAAAGGAGAATGAACTGGGTGGCTATGCCAGGAAACTCTACAAATCCTTTCCATTGGCATATCCCTACACACAATCCCAGTATCCGGGAATTGACGAATTAGTCCAACAAGTCAAAAACCAGGACAAAATCACAATATACACATCCACGAGATTGGAAAGTTTTTCCGGACAACCCGGTGATTTTACTGCTAGTTTGAAGACTTCCTCCGGAGAAGAAGAGCTGCAGGTGGGTGCCATGGTAGTAGCCACTGGCTGGGAGGAACAGGACAAGCAGTATCTGGAACCCCTGGGGTACGGCAAAAACAAGGATGTGGTCACCATGCTTCAATTTGAAGAAATGGCCAAAAAAGGCGAGGTTGTTCGCCCCAGTGACGGTAAAAAACCGGAAAATGTTGCCTTTGTTCTGGGTTTCAGGGATACCCTGGACCAATTGAGCCAGGAGGAACAGGAACAAATCGAGAAGAAACAACAGGAAAAGGAAGCTGCCAAGAACGACGAGGATGCTGAAGAGGAAGAAGAAGAAACATTCCAGGTAAACAAGACCTATAAACACCTTCCTTATACTTCTGAAATAACTTCCCTGAATGCACTTAAACAAGCCGGCTATGTCAGGGAATTTTTGCCGCAGTCCAAAGCGTTTATTATTTATGAACATATGACCATTCCGGGCGTGAATGAACATTACTACAAAGCTGCACAGGATGATACAGGTATAATGATGACCAAGGGAGAGGTGGAATCAATTACCGCGTCCAATGACAACAAGCTATTAATAAGCGCCCGGGACACTCTAATTGCCGACAATATAGAGGTAGAAGCGGATATGGTCGTGCTGCCCACAGGACTGGTTCCCACTACAGCACTGGACCCGATCCTGCAATTATCCTATAGACAGGGACCGTCCTTTCCGGAATTGGAACTCTTTGACGGTTTTTCTGATTCCAATTATATCTGCTTTCCCTACGAAACCAGAAGGACCGGAATATATGCAGCCGGCAGCGTGCATCAACCCATGACCTTGGCCAAATCCGAAGTAGACGCCCAGGGTGCTGCTCTGAAAGCCATTCAGTGCCTGGAATCGGTTAACCGGGGTATGTCAGTACATCCCAGATCCGGGGACTTGTCCTATCCCAAGTTCAACTTCGTGCGCTGCACCCAATGCAGGAGATGCACTGTTGAATGTCCTTTCGGTGCACTGGAGGAAGATGAAGAAGGGACACCCAAACCCAACATTGCGAGATGCAGAAGATGCGGTACTTGTATGGGGGCATGTCCTGAACGTGTCATATCCTTTGACAATTACGGGGTAGGACAAATAAGTTCCATGATAACCCAAGTAAGCGTACCAGATGAAATTGAGGAAGGCGGACCCAGAATCCTGGTGCTTGCATGTGAAAACGACGCTTACCCTGCAATGGATATGGCAGCTCAAAGGGGAAACAAGTGGAGTCCCTATGTTCGTATTATCCCTGTTAGATGCCTGGGGTCAGTGAATACCATTTGGATCGCGGACGCCATGGGCAAGGGTTTTGACGGTGCCTTGCTGCTGGGATGCAAATACGGTGATGACTATCAGTGCCATTTTGTAAAGGGCTCGGAATTGTGTGAAGGCAGGATGCAAAACATCGGAGAAACCCTCGATAGATTGGGAGTTGAATTGGAAAGGGTACAACAAGAGGAAGTTGCCATTGATGAATATGAAAATATTCCGAACATCATAAACAATTTTGTGGACAAGATCTTAGAACTAGGACCGAATCCTTTTAAGGGCTTCTAGTAGGAGGAAGAATATGAGCAAACCAGAGAGAATCAAACCTGATCTTGAATTTATTGAAGAAATTCAATCTGTTGGTGGAGCTGATATAAAGAAATGTTATCAATGCGCTACTTGCAGTGTAATTTGTCCCTTGTCCCCAATGGATAACTCCTTTCCCAGAAAAGAGATGATCTGGGCTCAATGGGGACTTAAAGACAAATTAATGAGCGACATGGATATGTGGCTTTGCCACAAGTGCGGACAGTGTTCGGATATGTGCCCCAGAGGTGCAAATCCCGGTGAACTGATGGCTGCACTTCGCAACATGTCGTATCGAAATTTGGTGGGACCCAAATTTCTGGGTAGATGGATGAGTTCAGCAAAACACTTGCCCAAGCTTATAGCCATTCCTGCAATACTGTATCTGGTTATATGGCTTATAACCGGGAGTATGCACGGCACACCATTTCCGCTTGAGCACGGCAACATCGAATACGGATTGATATTTCCGCCATTGTGGGCCATTGACATGATTTTTGTTCCGCTTTTGATAGCCGTACTATACGCGTTTTACAAAGGAATCAGAAACCTATATTCTGAATTCGACAAGCAGCCCAGAACTTTTGTGGTGGGATACCAAAAGCCCTCCAATCTGCTGGTTGCCTTGTGGCAGGTAATTAAAGAGGAAGTCCTGACCCATAAGAAATGGAAGGATTGCGGGGAGGAAGAAGAGGATCAAACCAAGTTCAAGGGCCACTTGACGCTATTTTATAGCTTTATTGTCCTTGCTGTAGTTTCCGGCATACTCGCAGCTTCCTATTGGGCGGATATGCTATTTGGAATATTGAAGATTCCTTATCCGATGAGCTTTTTCAACCCGCTCAATATAATCGCAAACATTGGTGCAGTAGCCCTTGTTGTGGGCCTAGTGTACTTAACCAAGCGCAGAATCAATGACAGCGGACGGGACTCCTCCACATTCTACGATTGGTATTTATTGGGAGTGATATGGGCAGTTGCAATCACCGGTATTCTTTGTGAAATTTTCAGATTCGGAGATGCCGCAGCGTTAACATATATCACTTACTACATTCATCTGATAACTGTATTTATGCTGTTTGTATACCTACCTTGGTCCAAACTCGGTCACTTGGTTTACAGGATAGCGGCACTTGCATATGCAAGAAAGATTGGTAGGATCTCAACCGAGATAGAAACTAATCAAAATAAACTATATGTCTTATAAAATTTAAGGAGGCGGCCATGGCAGACGCGCGAAAAGTATTCCCCATGCAGACTTTTGTCAGCTATATTAGAGGCAACCCGGGACAATATAACCAGGATGTCTTGGAACTGCTACAATTTGTAACGGGTCAAGAGGTGGACAAGGAATTTGCCCCATTCGCATCCGCATTGTCCAAAGCCTGGATCTACGAACAACATCCGGATTTGGCGAAACTGAAAAGGGAAGAGGTCACTGAACTGGGAGAAAATGTTTCGATTTCCAGCTTACCAACCGCGGAACAGGAAGAAGTTAACAACCTGTTCTATCAACTGCAGGAATACAAGCAAACAATTGAAGAGCAAAAGAACAAGATAGCAGAATATGAAGGCACACTGGAGGAAAACAAAAAGAAAATAGCTTCCCTGGAAAGCAAAGTTGAAGATTACGAAAAACAAATGCAAAATGAAGGCGAGAAAAAGATCAGCGCCTCTGAATCCAAGGTTGACGATTATCTGAAAAAGGTTGACGAACTTCTGGAAAAAATCGAGAAAGTCAAACAGGAAGGTGTTGTAACCGTATCCGGCGGCGGCCAAGGTGGTGGCGGTGCTGCAGCATCTGACTCCGGTGGCGGCTCCTCTGAACCTGAACCCGACTTTGGTTTCGGTGGTGGTGGAACAAGTGACGGCGAATTCGGATTCTAAACCGACATAGAGTAAAATGTGCTGAAAAACCCCGGCGAAATAATCACCGGGGTTTTATTTTTTCTGAAATTGCAACCATTGTATTAATTTGCTGCTGATCCGCCTGCGAGCCATCCTGTGGAAAAAGCTGCCTGCAGGTTAAAGCCTCCGGTATCTGCATCAATATCCAACACTTCACCGGCAAAGTAAAGGTTGGAAACCAGGCGGGAAGCCATGGTTTTGGGATCCACTTCTGATAAAAAGACTCCGCCAGATGTGATTATAGCCTCTGACAAGGGGCGTGGGGACGAGACCCTGAGCCTGAAATCCTTTAGCCAATTCCTGAGGACAGCACGTTCTTTTGCAGATACATTGCTCCCCTTTTTATCCGGCAAAATACCGGTTTGACAGACACAGGCATCTATTAGTTTTCCCGGAAGCAGCCCTCCCAACAAATTGCGAAAATCCTTCTTGCCCTGATTTTGCAAATCGCGTTGCAAACGCCGGTCAAGCTTGTTGTGATCCAATCCGGGTTTCAAGTCAATACTGAGTTCCACCCTGCTTGAGGAGTTCAGTGCCCTGGCTATATAGGAACTAAGGGAAAGGACAATCGGCCCGCTAATACCGAAATGGGTAAAAAGCATCTCACCCATGGATTCCTGCTTTTTTTTTCCATCTATCCATACTTGCAAGTTGACGTTTTTCAGGCTGAGTCCCTGCAGATCCGAACATATGTCATCCTCAACCTCCAAGGGGACCAATCCGGGAGAAATCTCTGTAATGGAATGCCCCAGATCCCCGGACAACTTGTAACCGTCTCCGGTTGAACCGGTAGCCGGGTATGATGCACCGCCTGTGGTAAGGATCACTGCATTTGCCTCTATGTACTGCTTTTTGCCTGAGGTGTCCTTATTGTCCTTTTTCCGGATATATTCAACACCTTTTACACAACCATTCTCCAAAGCGATTTTTTGAACTGCAGAATTGGTCCTTATATCTACGTTATGTTTTTTTGCCCAGTTCACCAGGACATCGATCACATCTGTAGCGCTGTTGCTATTTGGGAAAACCCTGCCACCCCGTTCTACCACCAGACTCAAACCCTGCTCCCTAAAAAAATCCTGCAAATCCTGGTTGAAAAAAGTATAGAATGCAGGGCGCAAGAAATTCCTACCCCTCCGGAAATACTTGACAAATTCAGAATACTTGGCTGTATTGGTTAAATTGCAGCGTCCCTTGCCTGTTATTCCCAATTTCCTGCCCGGCCTGTGCATTTTTTCCAACAGCACGACCTGTTTTCCCATCGAGGCGGCCCTGCCTGCCGCTATCAGTCCTGCCGCACCACCTCCAATCACTACAATCGGTTTATTCATTTGTTCTATTACCAATCATCAGGGCTGTTAAGTTCTTGAAATAATAAGCTGAAAAATTTTATGCTAACCAGGAACGAGGAACCAGTAAACATTTATTCCATCTCATCCTGTTGCATCTTGAAATCCACTCGAATTTTGTACACCTGCTCAGAGGGAAGGTTAAGCACTTTTATCCCGGTTTTGCTGGAGATCTCATCTATGTCCTGTTGTATTTTCTCCCAAGTAGGGGCGATATAGGTAAACCAGACATTGTACTTGTGCCGTCTTAGATAGTTGTGGGTAACTCCGGGATACTGGTTCACCAGGGCCACGAAATCCTTGAACTTGCTCTCCGGGACTGCAGCAGCGCAAAGGGTGCTTTTCCAACCCAGTTTACGGGACTGAAAATTCGCCCCGATTCTTCTGATTATACCCTTTTGTTGCATGCAGCGTACCCTGGAAAGGGTCTCTGCTTCAGTCAGGGCTAGCCTTTTTCCTATCTCTGCGTAGGGGCGGGACTGTATAGGAAAATCGGATTGAATAATATCCAAAAGCTGTTTATCCAGTATGTCCATATAATTAAATCTCTGAGCGCATCCGGGATGCTTGTGGTTTAAAAATTGATATCAGATAGAAATCAGGCTTATTATGACCTCGAGGAAGCCTTCTCTGGTTGATATGTACAAAGCGGCTCCTCCATCAAGTAGTCACCATACATGGTCATGGCCCTGGCCCTGCAGCCGCCGCAAACATTGTGGTATTCGCAACTGCCGCACTTGCCCTTGTATTCCTTGGGATCCCTCAATTTTTGAAGCCGGGGGGAACTGGCCCAGATGCTGGAAAAACGCTCACTGCGCAATTGGCCGCAATCAAGCTCCAGGTAGCCACAAGGCTGCACCTGACCTGTAGAGGATACGAAACAAAAATGCAAACCGCCCAAGCACCCCTTGCTGACAGCATCCAGTCCAAAATTTTCATAATTCACTGTTATATTGTCCTCTTTAGCCCTTTGTCTCAATATCCGGTGATAGTGCGGGGCGCAAGTGGCTTTAAGCTGCATACTGGTATTCTTGCGGAAATCGTAGAACCAATTCAGCACTTGCTCGTACTTTTCCGCGCTTATTATCTCGTTTCTGATCTCGTTCGCCCTTCCTGTGGGTACCAGTAGAAAAATGTGCCAAGCTACGGCACCCAATTCTTCTGCCAACCGGAATATGTCCTGGAAGCTTTCCAGGTTGTTTTGGGTAACCGTGGTATTGATCTGAAAAGGGACCCCCTCCTGTTTCAAATTCTCGATACCCTGCATCAGGGAATCGTAAGCCCCAGGGACCCCGCGAAAAGAATCGTGACTCTCCCTGTCCGCACCGTCCAGGGATACAGACACCCTCTGGATCCCGCTTTCCCGGATCTTCCGGACAATTTCCGGGCTCAGCAAGGTGCCGTTTACAGCCATTACACATTTGAGGCCCTTTTGATTGCCGTAAGAGACCAGTTCGAAAATATCCTCTCTCATCAAGGGTTCACCACCTGTAAAAATCAATATGGGAGAGGCTATTTCCGCCAGATCGTCCATAAAATCCTTGGCTTCCTGGGTACTGAGTTCGTCACTATCAGGCTCGGTCTTGGCCTCTGCCCGGCAATGCTTGCATGCCAAATTGCATGCACTGGTTATCTCCCAGGCTAACAATCTCAATTCCGGTATATTGGATGAAGTAAATTCCTTGATCATTTTAATATATTCCTATAAAGTTCAAATTATTGCTTTATATTATAACGCTTCCAACACGTTTTCCGTAAAATAACTGATTATCATGCTTGCCCCGGCCCTTTTTATGGAACTCAAGGCCTCGATAGCGGCGGCATTCTCATCGATCCATCCCTGTGCAGCTGCTGCCTTTATCAAGGAATATTCCCCGCTAACATGGTAGGCTGCCACTGGAAGGTCAAAGTTCCCGGCAANGGCATGCACGACGTCCAGATACGGCAGCGCGGGCTTGACCATCAACACATCCGCACCCTCTTCAATATCTGCCCTGGCTTCGCGCAAGGCTTCCACAGAATTCGCAGGATCCATCTGATAGGTTTTCCTGTCCCCGAAACTGGGACTGCTTTCAGCGGCTTCCCTGAATGGACCGTAAAATGCGGAGGCGTATTTGACTGTATAGGACATGATGGGAATGTCTGTAAAACCCTCATGATCCAAGGACCTACGCAACCATCCCACCCTGCCGTCCATCATGTCCGAGGGGGCGATAATATCCGCTCCGGCGCGGGCATGGGACAGAGCTATCCTTGCCAAATAGTTCAAAGTGGGGTCGTTTTGGACATATCCGTCTTGCACTATGCCGCAATGCCCGTGGGAGGTATATTCGCACAAGCATACATCGGTGATTACCGTTAAACCAGGAAAATTTTCCTTCAATTCCCGCACAGCCCTTTGGATTATCCCTTCCTCCTTGTATGCCTCGGTGGCAAATTCATCCTTTTCACCGGGTACACCGAACAAAATAACTGCTCTCAGTCCGGCCCTAAACGCAATCCCCACTCTTTTGATCAAGGCAGAAATTCCTAGCTGGCTTTGTCCGGGCATGGAAGCAATCGGACTGCAAAATTCGGGATCCTGGTGTTCAACCACAAAATAGGGCTGGATCAGGTCTGAAGGNTGCAAAACGGTTTCCCTAACCATCTCCCTGATCGTACTACTTCTCCTTAGCCTCCTTCCCCTGTAAAAATCCTGCATATATATTTTCCCCTATATCAGACTATAACGTTTTTTACTTTAGAATAACACTACAGCGAAAATTTAAATTGCAACCAATAAAAAATAACTTACAACTCCATAGCTATCTCCGGGTCTGTAAGGTAGCAAGCCGGATCCGGAGCCCAGATATCATCGTAATAAGCTTCCGCCCGGGCACGGAAGTTACCTGCGCAGACATCCAGGAACTTGCAGCTCGCACAGCGCCCTTTTACATAACTCTTCTTGTCCTTGAGTTTACTAAGGAGTTCCTTGTCCGGGTCGTTCCAAATCCTGGAAAAAGGAGTCTGCAATACATTGCCGAAGCTATGCTCCCTCCAGAACTGGTCAGCATATACCTCACCGTCCCAGGAGATGCATCCGATGCCGCGACCGGAATTATTCCCCTCGTTCAGTTTCAAGAGCTCCATAACTTCTTGCGCCCTCTCGGGATCCTCTTTGAGCAAACGCAAATAAAGATATGGCCCGTCCGCATGATTATCCACGGTTAGGACCTCGGTCTGTTGCCCGGCATCAAAAAGTTCCCTGGTCCTGTCAATGATCAAATCCAGGGTAGACCGCTTCTGCTGCGCGGACAAATCCTCATCGATCAATGCGGATCCCCGCCCGGAATAAACCAGGTGATAAAAGCACACCCTGGGGATTTCCCTGTCTTTTATCAGGTCAAAAATCCCGGGAAGCTCATCCACATTCTGTCTGTTCATGGTAAAGCGAAGCCCCACCTTGAGTCCTTCCATTTGGCAATTCTCCACCCCCTGCATCGCCTTGTCAAAGGCACCGTCAATTCTGCGGAAACTGTCGTGGACTTGCTTCAAGCCATCAATGGATATACCCACGTAGGACAGGCCTATGGACTTGAGTTCCCTGGCCTTGTCCCGGGATATCAAGGTCCCGTTGGTGGAAATCACTGCACGCATCCCCTTGGAGACAGTATACTCGGCAAGTTCTGTCAAGTCTTCCCGAACCAGGGGTTCGCCACCGGAAAACAGCATTACAGGCACTCCGAAGTCAGCCAAGTCGTCTATCATCTCCTTGGCACTGGAAGTGTCTATATAATCTTCTCCTTTTGTATTAGTGGCCTTTGCGTAGCAATGCACACAGTTCAAGTTGCAGCGCCGGGTCATGTTCCATACAATCACGGGCTTCTTGTCTTCAGAGAACTGCAAGAGATGGGAGGGCAAATCTTTGGATTTGCGTCCGTATCGCAAAGTGTCAGATGCCTCGATGGAATTGCAATATAGCTTGGATATTCCGATCATAATTTATCCTCGATTTTCAAATTCTAAACTCTCACGTTTCGCTGCAGCATGCTAACTCTCATGCCCTAGCGGGCAAAACGCAGCATGGGCAATCCTTATTCTTACACTTAAAACCTAAGACCCTAAAACTTTTTCATGTTAACTCCCATGCCCTAACGTGCACAACGAAGCATGGGCAATCTCGTCAACGAAAGCCTTCGTTGCGAGAAAAGGTTCTCAACTTGTAGAATAAACTGGCTATTGGTTCTTTTTCTTACTTAAAACCTTAACACCTTAAAACTCTAAAACTTTTT
>JGI1684J13235_1000242_pt1 | contig 20862 bp, 12 predicted proteins | sample PonA232FremontCA_2_FD_13235 | JGI IMG/M metagenome (IMG submission 13235) | reverse complement strand
AATACCGCGTGCAGATCCTTGTTCGGTTATACCGACGGGCAGATCGGCATGGACTATTCCAACGCCAAACACCTGGTTCTTTACGGCAGGAATATATTCGAGAGCATCCAAGTCAAGCCGGTGAATCAAATCATGGATGCCCTGGAAAACGGGGCAAAACTCACATATATCGATCCCAGGGTAACAGTTACCGCCAGCAAGGCCCACCGCTACTGGATGATTCGTCCCGGCACGGATCTGGCTTTGAATTACGGACTTATCCATACCATAATAAACGAAAGGCTCTACGACCAAACATTTGTGGATAATTGGGTCAAGGGCATGGATAAGCTAAGCCAATTTATCCGTCCCTACACACCGGAATGGACTGAAGGGGAAACCGGGATACCGGCTACGGAAATCCGGGAATTTGCCCGGGAAGTTGCCAAGGACAAGCCCTCGGTGATCTTTCACATGGGATACAGGGGTGCGCACCATCAAAATGAAATCCACCTCAGGCGTTCCATAATGATACTGAACTCCCTCATGGGGAGCATAGAAGCCAAGGGAGGCAATTTTATCAAGAAAGGGCCTGGAGAAGTAGACGCAAAACCGGCCAGAAAACTTACAGAACAAGACCTTCCCCATGTGGATGAGGCCAGGTTCGACAAGGTGGGCACTCCGGATTTTCCCTTGCCAGATCCCAACCACGGAGTAGCCCAAATGTTGCCCCAGGCTATCCTGGACCAGGACCCATACCCGATCAAGGGACTTTTTGCATTCAGGTTCGATCCCTTGATGTCCATACCTGATACCAACTTCACCAAAAAGGCTTTGCAAAAACTGGAACTGGTGGTGAGCATAGATATAAATTACAGCGACATAGCCTGGAATTCGGATGTAATACTCCCGGAATCCACTTATCTGGAGCGCATGGACAGTCCGCAGCAAGCAAACAGCCTGAAACCACAGATCTTTTTGCGTCAGCCGGCTATAAGCCCGGTGTTTGATACCCTGCCCGGGCCTATTATCCTGAAGCGATTGGCTGAAAAGATGAACGCTGGCGAATATTTCCCCTACAACAGCATGGAGGAGTTGGTTGACTGGCAGCTGGAACCCACTGGATTTTGCCTGCAGGACTTCAGGGAAAAAGGCTTTGTATCCTATACAGACAAAAGTATCTTCTGGGACAGGGAAGATGGTCTCAAATTCAAGACCCCTTCTGGAAAGATAGAGTTCGATTCCTCACTTCTGGAAAACGCTGGCTTTGATTCCTTTCCTGAATACGAATCAGCCTCCAAGCCCAAGCAAAAGGACGAGTTCAGGCTGATCGTGGGTAGATGTGCTCAGCACACGCACGTATCCACGCAAAACAACCCCCTGCTCAACGAATTGGTCCCGGAGAACGTACTCTGGATTAATTCCAAAAAGGCGGAAGAACTGGGAATTGGTAACAATTCCCTGGTAAGAGTGGTATCCGGACAAGCTTCCGGTACAATAAAAGCCAAGGTTACTGACTGCATCCATCCGCATTCCGTATTTATGCTCCACGGATTCGGGCACGAATCCGAACTTGCCCTGCGCTCCTTCAACAAGGGGGTTTCGGATGCAACCCTGCAAAAAAACGTTACTGACAAGGTAGGCGGCAGTCCGGGATTGCACGAAACCTTTGTGCAAGTAAAGACAGCTTGAAAAAATGGCAATCCAAAAGGATGGAAAAACACAATAAAGCTAACAGTTAAGCGGAGCTAAAAATATGAGCAAATACTATCTGTTTCAGGATCAAAAGAAATGTATTGGTTGCGAGGCATGTGTGGCAGCCTGCAAAGTCAAGAACAATCTTTCTTACGGTCCCCTGCCCTGCCTGATAGTAACAGTGGGACCGAAATGGGTGGGTGAGCAGCCCAGGACTTCCTTTACCTATATGTCCTGTTTCCATTGCGAGAACCCCTGGTGTGTTGCTGCCTGCCCCACTGGTGCCATGCAGAAGAGGAGCGAAGATGGTATTGTCTTTGTGGACCAGAACCTGTGTGTGGGCTGCAAGACCTGTATGTCCGCATGTCCATGGGGAGCCCCGCAGTGGGATCCTTCCAACGGCAAGGTGGTAAAGTGCGACTTGTGCATGGATCGCGTGGACGCAGGGCTGGATCCAGCCTGCGTTACTGTCTGCACCACTGACTGTCTCCATTTCGGGACCCCGGATCAAATACCGGAAATCAGGAGAAAGAGATATGCCCGGGCCAAGGCTTGGGAATGATAGAAAAGTTTTAAGGTTTTAAGGTGTTAAGGTTTTAGATAAGAAAAACAACTATTTATTCCAACTGACTACCGATATACAGACTACAGACGCACTGTTTTTGCCCGCAAGGGAATGGGAGTTAACATGAAAAAAGTTTTATGTTTTAGAGTTTTAAGGTTTTAAGGTGTAGAATAAGACTTTTCATCATTCGTTGTGCCCGCAAGGGAATGGGAGTTAATATGAATATAAGCAGATGCCAAGTGATAGAGACCTACGATTGGATCCAGGGGAAGCAGGATGCCGGAGAGTTGACACATCCGCGCTGCAGGCAGAAGGCTTCGGAAGCCCTGGAACTTGTGCACGATATCGCAACAGGCAGTGCAGGGAACGAACATTTGACCGCCCTGACATCCCTGGGCAAGACACTGGAACAAGAGGGACTCACCCCGGAATGTAAACAGCTGGGCCAAAAACTGAGCCAAATACTGCAAGAGAACCGGGAAGTCTTTCAAAGTCATATACTGACTCATACCTGCCCCAGCGGGGATTGTCCCCAACTCACCCCCTCCCCCTGCCAAATGGCCTGTCCGGCTGGAATCGATGTTCCCAGCTATCTCACCCTGATCGGACAGGGCAGATACGAAGAGGCAATACGCATAATCAGGCGGGACAATCCCTTTGCTTGGGTTTGCGGACTGGTCTGCACCCATCCCTGTGAGTTTATGTGTGTAAGGGGCAGGATGGACAGTCCCATTTCCATAATGCAACTAAAAGGATTTGCTGCGGAAAAGGCAATATCCGCACAGAGATATATAAACCCGGAACAACAGGAAGATAATGGGAAGAAGGTCTGCGTACTGGGAGCCGGTCCCGGAGGCTTGGCCGGGGCATACTACCTGGCCCTGATGGGCTACCGGGTGACGGTGTTGGAGTCCCTTCCGGTTGCAGGCGGTATGATGATGGTGGGCATTCCCAGATATCGCCTGCCCAGGGAGGTTATAGACCGGGAAGTCTCCATGATAGAAGATCTGGGTGTGGAAATCCGCCTGAACACCAAAGTGGGCAGGGATGTCAGCATCCAGGACCTGAAAAACGAGGGTTTTCAAGCCTTCTTGCTAGCGATTGGTGCACATACTTCCTACAAGCTGGGTATCGAGGGTGAAGACGATTATCAGCAGGTAGAGTCTGCAGTGGATTTCCTGCGCAGGGTGAATCTGGGTAATCACCGCAAACCCGGCAAGAGGGTTGCCATCGTGGGTGGCGGCAATGTCGCCATCGACGCTGCCAGGACCTGCATTCGCCTGGGGTGCGAATCCGTAAGCGTCCTCTACCGCAGAAGCCACGACCAAATGCCAGCGCACAAGGAAGAAGTGATCGAGGCTGAAGAAGAAGGAGTGGGCTTTTCCTTTCTTACCGTACCATCCCGGATCGTGGGTGAACAAGGCAAGGTGTGCGGGATAAAATGCCTGCGGGCGGAACTAAGCGAGCCTGATGCAAACGGCAGGCAAAAACCAATGCCAGTTGAAGGTAGTGAACACACTATGGAAGTGGATGCTGTGATCCCGGCCATTGGGCAGGGAGTGGATGCTAGCGGCTTGGAAGACCTGCAGGAGATCAGCTGGACCAAAAGGAATACCATCTCCGTACATACCTCCAGCATGGAGACGCATTCACCCGGATACTTCGCAGCAGGAGACGTGGTAACAGGTCCGGCAACCATAGTAGAAGCGATAGCAGGCGGAAAAAAGGCGGCACTGGCAATCAACCGCTATTTCGAGGACATTCCCCAGCCTTCGATGCCGCCTGTACCTGTCAGGAGGAGAAAACTGGACTTCCCTAATATACCCGCCTCCCTGAAGATGGACCTGGACAGGCCGAATGTGGAGGTACTAAACACTGAGAGGAGAAGGATCACCTTTCAGCAAGTGCACCTGGGACTGACTGAAGACAAGGCCAATAGTGAGTGTAAAAGGTGTTTGAGATGCGACGTTTGCATGAGGTGCGGCAAGTGTGTACAGATTTGCAGGGATCAGATGGGAATAGACGCACTGCAAATCGGATACTTGGATTTTGATAATCCGGGCAGGACAGACTTGAAGATTGCCGCGGAACGTTGTATATGCTGCGGAGCCTGCGCCACAAACTGCCCCACCGGGGCAATGCAAATGTACGATCAAGACGGAGAACGCGTTCTTTCCCTGTGTGGTACTGAACTGAACAGATTAAAGCTTGAATATTGCGAGTATTGTGGTAAGGTCTTGGGACCGAGGAGGTACCACGATTATATTACCAACAGGCTAAAGGACATAAGCCCGGCCCTGGGCAACCGCAGTATCTGCATAGATTGCGCCAGGAAGCACAGCGGTCAAGTGCACGCGGAAACCGAGCCCCCGAACAAATTTTAGCAGTACTTGCGTGTCTTGGACTGAATAAGTCGGGCTAATCTGGAGATTTTAATAAGAAACGGGGTAACATTATGACATTTAGCCAGGGACAAAAGGTGGAGATTTTTCAAAGCTCCGGGGACGAAAGCTGGGAGACCTACATGGAGGAATTTATAGGAATGCACGGGGTAATCACCGACCCGGATGCGAACAAGAACGACCCGGACGACCTGGTGGAAGTCAGCCTGGACGAGAAGGGCACTTTCCGCTTTCCCCAGGACTGCTTGAAGATAATTTCCTGAACACGAGGATAATCGCATATGCCAGAGGTAATACTGAACAATAGCCCAATTTCGGCAAGACAAGACCAAAACATCCTGGAACTGGCCCGTGAACATAATATCGAGATACCGGCGCTCTGTTACCACCCGGCGCTTTCTCCGGCCGCTTCCTGCAAATTGTGCGCAGTGGAAGTAAAGACCCCGGACAAGCCTTTCCAGATCAAGCTGGCATGTGTTACAAAAGTAAAACCGGGAATGGAGATAAAGACAGAATCAGCAGCAGTTTACGAGGCCAGGACTACTGCCTTCAACACCCTTATAAGATATGCACCTGAATCCGAAGCTATTCGTGACCTGGCCCGCAAGTTCTCTATTGACCTTGGTCCTACACCGGACGAATGCATCCGTTGCAGGCTCTGCATCAGGGTTTGCAAAGAAGTAGTGGGGGCCGATGCCCTGGGTATGGAAAAGAGGGGAAGTGAAAATTTTGTAGTTCCCAAAGAGGGGAATGAATGTATCGGCTGCGGTACCTGCGCAAATATTTGCCCCACAGGTGCAATCAAAATGAAGGACCGGGACAATATTCGCTACATCTATATAAGGGATGAAATAATCAGCCAAAACCCCTTGCTTCGCTGCGAGGCCTGCGGGAAATACTTCGCTACCAGCAAGTTCCTGAACCTGGTACAACAAAGGGAGCGCGAGGCACAACATCCTGAATTGAAGGAACAACACAATTACTGTCCCACGTGTGCCAAACTCCTTTCTGACAAGACAAAACTATCTCCCTAAGAGCTGTCATTTCTCCAAAAATTTTTAGTATACTGGACAGTCAAAAGTTTTAACATAATCTTCTGAAACTACGATTTGTTATATCGCACCTGAATGCACCTTCCCTCCTTATAACATAACTCATTGTTTTAATTCAAAAAATCGAAAATAGAATCTAGAGCTTCGAACTCTTTCTTTAATTTGTTGTTTTAAAGATTTTCATTTTTTGGCTGAACTAAAATTAGAATTGCCGCAGGATAAAATAATCCATTGAAAAACAGAATACTTGCTGATAAAAATACGTATAAAATCAGTCTTTGGATGTGGAGTGGCTTCTATTAATTAAACTGATAATAATTGTGAGAGATAAGCATGAACGACAATTCAGTTAATGCAAACAAACAAATCAAATTCTTGCTAAAAACGATCAGAGAAATACCCACGATCCCCTCAGTAGCTGTAAAAGTACTGGAATCAACCGCTTCCGACGACATTGACATTACCTACCTAGCCAATATTATAGAATCTGATCCGGCACTTAGCTTAAAGATATTGAAACAGGCTAACCGTTCGGGTAACCCTTTGTCTCAACAAATCAATTCCATCCAACATTCTATCACCTATTTGGGAATGAATACCATCAGGTGTATCTTGTTGGGGATTTTATCCCAGGATTACCTTGGCAGTCAAAACCTGGACCTCCTGGAGTGGAAAAGACAAATCTGGGCCCATAGCTTGGCATGCGCAGTAGCAGCCCAATTGATAGCTGAGACCACTTATCCTGATTTAAAGGATGAAGCCTTCACTGCCGGAATTTTGCACGACATAGGCAAAATAGTTATAATGACCGCGTTACCGGGAAAATATAAAGACATACTTCAGGAGGACGCTTCTCAGGGAGTTATGTACCAAGAGATGGAACAGGATATTTTTCATTGTGACCATACCCTTGCCGGTAAGTGGCTTGGCCAGAAATGGTCCCTACCAGACTATCTTTTGAATACAATTTCTTATCATCATCAGCCAGTAGAATATCTAGACTCTTTGAGAGACAACAAGTATCTGGTCTTGATTCTTAAACTGGCAAACAATCTTGCACACGAATATTTCCTGGACTTAAAGTGGAACAACCAATTTATTCAAGAATACAAGTACTTAACTAGAGAACTCGAAATTGATCAAGAAACACTGGATAATATCAGACACAAAATACCTACACTATATTCCCAAAGGGCATATTACTTTGAACTGGAAAACGACTTGTACAAAATTCAGACCCCTTTAATCCAGAAAGCCAATCAAAAACTTTCCTCTATCTCCGTGCAACTTGAAAACAAGAAACAAAAACTCCAAGAAAACAACAAGTTGCTTTTCTTTATCAATGATCTGGCAATGAATTTATCCAACTCCGGTTCTTTTGACGATGTTTTCTATAACACAGCGAACACTTTTCTGGAATTCCACAAATTCTACGCAGGAGTGATATATATCGTAGATATAGAGAACAGGATGTTGGAAGGACGAACCTGGATACAGAATCAAAGAAGCAAAAAGCTGAACTGCTTTCTGGATAATGAAGGCCTGCCTATATGGGATCAACAAACAGAAAATTTTCCTACTGGACTAAAAGAAATCCTTTCCTCCTATAAGTCCAGACTGGAATTCCAAACCCCTCAACCTGATTTATTCAATGATAATATATACTTTAGGCATCCATTCTACATAATTCCTCTAATTTCCAATTCCCACAATATCCGGGGAGAATTTTGTTTTGCACTCAATAAAAAGGCATTGAACATCAGTAGCGAGGAAAGACAAGGCTTAAAACAAACTTCAAACCTGATAATATCTACCTTTGAAAAACTTAAACTGCAAGAGAACCTGGAAGTCAAGAATGAAGAATTGAGTTTGACCTTGAACAAAAATCAACAATTGAGCCAGGAGCTAATACAAACCGAGAGGCTAGCTGCGGTGGGACAATTGGCAGCCGGAGCAGCTCACGAAATTAACAATCCATTGGCTATTATAAATGCCAGGGCGCAACTTATTCACTCCAAGGAAAAAGACGAAAACAAAAAGCAGCAGTTAAATCAAATAACCGGACAGATAGAGAGAATAAGCGAGATTCTTTCCAATCTTATGGATTTTGCCAGGCCATCTCCTCCCCAATTTACCAAGGCTGATATCACATCTATTATTGACAAGGTACTCAACTTTGTACAACCCAAGCTAGATAAATTTGCTATTCAAACACACAAGGAATATCATCCTGACACCCCAATGATTCAGGCTGACATAAATCAATTGGAGCAAGCCTTTTTAAATTTTATTATCAATGCGCAACATTCTATGGAAGAACAAGGGGGCACTTTGCAGATAAGGGTTTCTCCCTTTAGGAGAAAAAAATATCTAAAAATAACTATTGAAGACACTGGCATCGGAATACCCCCAAAAAATTTGAATAAAATATTCAATCCCTTTTATACCACCAAACAACCGGGGAAAGGAACTGGACTCGGCCTTTCCACCTCTCTTTCCATTATCGAGAACCACTACGGTAAATTGGATATCGACAGCCAGGAAAATCATGGCACCTCTGTTACAATTCAATTACCTATAGATTTAGAAGAATTGCGACCGACAAAGGAAAGAATCTCATTACCCAAGCAAAACCAAAGCCAAAAATCTCAAATCCTTATTGTGGATGATGAAAAACATATACGAGAGATACTCCACGAAACATTGGCTAACGAAAGCATGGAAATAACCACTTGTGAGAGTGCAGATCTAGCCCTTAACTACCTGGATGAACAAAACTTCGACCTTATGCTCTTGGATTTGCGTATGCCTGTGTTGGACGGTCTCTCCATGATCAACGAAATCAAGGAAAAAGAAATAGATCTGCCTATTATCGTGATAACAGGTTTAGCCACCTTTGAAGAAATGGAAGAAGCCCTGGGTAAAGGTGTCTACAAGTGTATAAAAAAGCCCTTTCATATAAAACATTTGGTCAAAGACATCTACGACGTACTCTCCAATAACTGATGGTTGGCACTATGACCCGGATAATTTCGGTAGCAAGCGGAAAAGGTGGAGTTGGCAAGACTTCGTTTTCCATAAATCTTGCCTTTTCACTATCAAGCTTAGGCAACAGGGTTTGTTTGGTTGATGCGGATTTGGGATTAGCCAATGTAGATGTATTACTGGATTTATACCCTGAATTCACCCTGGATAATATAATTTTCGACAACACCTCCCTGCAGGAAACCTTGCTGAGCATCGACGAAAATCTGGATATTCTTCCCGGAGGATCTGGGATCACCAGTCTGGCCGATCTATCTTCTGAAGAAAGAAACAAATTGGTTCAAAGATTACAAAGACTTCAGGAATACGAATATATTCTTATTGACAATTCTCCGGGCATCACTGCCGGTGTGATATCCTTTTGTTTAGCTACCAAGGAATTAATCTTGGTTATATCCCCGGAAGTAACCTCGATTGCGGATGGTTATGCCCTACTAAAGAGTCTGAGGGAAAACGGGCTCAATCTTCCGCCTTTTCTGATTATCAATAAAGTTAACACTAAAAAGGAAGCCCAAAGAATACTAAACAAACTCAATACTGCTTCCAAAAAATTCCTGGGGTTATCTTTCTTGTTTTTGGGGATTATACCAGAAGATCCTTGTTTCAAGGCTGAATTGGAACACAATTGTCCAGTAGTAGATTTATATCCCCACAATCCTGCTTCTCAATGCTTTAACAACATTGCAAACAGGCTGCATTCAAGGCCACACAAGGAACAATTCCGCAGCTCTATTCAAGAATTCTGGGAAAAAACTCTAAATCAATTCAAGAATAGACTGCAGTCAAAAGAATCACACAAAAAATCTACACCTCCTGCGAAAACCAATGAAAACAAAGAACCACCCAGCAAGAATATTGAAGAACAAATCCGGACAATGAAAGAAACCATACATACCCTTCTCTCTTTGTCCAATTCCCAGCTTACAAATTATATTGAAAGAATATCACCACTTGACAATTTTTATGGGGATCTTTCGAACTTGTTAAAAAGAATGGAAACACAGCTCCCCCAAAATGTTCCTGCTTGCCGACGTAACGTTGGGATTATATCCAATGACGAAGATATGAAGAAACTGATTCACGATGTGTTAGCCAGTCATGGTTTTAACCCGTTGGATTTAAACAATCGCCCGGAAAAAACAAAAGAATCGGACCTAATAATCTACAATTTCGAACGTTTTTTGGATAACGGCAATCAATTGAAAATCCTGGACTCAGAAAACAAGATTCCGGTTATTTTTCTATTAGGTATTTACTATTACAATAATCCTCCTGTATTTTTGGAAAAAAAGACAGAAAAAAAACTAATTCCCGTACCTTTCAATATCAAAACTCTGTTTAATGCTATTAATGACCTGATTGTAGACAGTTAAGCTATTATAAAACCTAATAAACTTTAAACTTGTATTTGTCCTGTTTGAAGTTTTAAACCCCGAAGGGGTTAAATTGCGATTTGTAGCCTGAATAAATTTACAAAACATCTATTTTATATTAGGAAAGAACAAATATTTTTTTAATTTTATCTTTTGAATAATCCTCCAATCAAACCTAAAGGTATTTCATAAATGGACAAGGAAAACCCAAATATACTGATAGCTGAGGATGAATACGAACTGAGAGAAATATGCTCTGAAGCCTTGCAAGCTTCCGGATACAATGTTTTTGAAGCCTCAAACGGGATTGAGGCATTGAATATATTGCAGGAAAAAGATATAGCTTTAGTACTTTCAGATATCCGAATGCCGGAGATGGATGGAATACAGCTCTTGAATCAGATAGTTATGGAGAATATAGATGTAGATTTTATAATTATCACCGGCTTCGGCAGCATTGACACTGCAGTGGAAACAATCAAGAAAGGTGCTATTGATTACCTGCCCAAACCATTTAATATAGACCACTTGAGACTACAAGTTGATAAAGCTATAAATCAACGCTTGGAGCGGGAAGAAAAAAACATTCTCGATAAGAGAGTCCAGGTCTTAAAATTAAGTCAAGACTTGAACAAACATTTGGAACTAAATACATTGCTCGATGAATTCCTTTTTCATATAGAAAAAAATTTTTCACCTTCCAGTACCGGAATATTCCTAAAAGCCGATCAAAGCAACGAACTGAAACAGGCCAGGGCAAGTGGAAAATTACTCTATGCCGATTCAACAACACTGAATATTATTCGAAAATTGTGCAAGGAAACAATGGAAAAACAGCATTACAAACTGATAGATCCATATACTATAAAAAAAGATGCTTATCTGTACTCACTTTTAAGAGATTCTAAATTGAACTATTCCATGCTATTCGCTCCAATCCTAAAACAAGAGGCTTGCTTGGGAGTTGTGGTATTAATGCGCGATAATACAAAGTCCTTTTATACCAATGATGATCTGCAGCTGTTAAAAGTATTTACTTCCCAGACTGCCTCAGCTATAGAAAATGCCAAGCTATACGGACAATTGCAGGTAATGAATCAAGAGATCATCAGATCTCTCACCCAGGCTGTGGAAGCCAAAGATATTTATACTCGAGGTCATTCCTATCAAGTAGCAAATTACGCAACCCAATTGGGAAAGAGACTGGGGCTCACATCCGGGGAATTGAGTCAATTATATTATGCCGGTTTGGTCCACGATATCGGCAAAATCGGCATCCCTGACAACATCTTAAATAAACCCGATACATTAACTCCTGAAGAATATTCCATTATGAAGAGGCATCCGGAATTGGGGAAGAATATTTTGCTACAGGTCAAAAGCCTGGAAAACATTTTACCCATAATTTATCATCATCACGAATATGTGGATGGTAATGGGTATCCGGACAAACTCAGGGATTCGCAGATTCCCTTTCTTGCCAAATTAATCAGTTTAGTGGACGCCTTTGATGCCCTGACTTCGGACAGGGCCTATAGATATGCACTCTCGGTTCCTGAAGCCTTGAGTATAATACAAGCTAAGGCCGGCCAACAATGGGATACAGAACTAATTGAAATTTGGGTGGATATTGTAAACAAGGAAAACCCAAAGGTAAATATCGGATGAATTTAGGGCATATATCCTTAAACTTAAATATCAGGATGATATGCCCTATAAAAAATCAAGGCTGCTATGTTCTTATTGCATCTGTTTAACTATTTGTTCCAGATCCTGGGCCAATCTATTCAACTCGGAAATGGCCTGCGAAGATTGCTGCATAGTTTCCGCCGCCTCAGTAGCGGTTCTGTTCACTTCTTCAGTGGATTGATTGACTTGTTCACTTGCAGAGGATTGCTCTTCAGAGGAAGTGGCTATGTTTTGCACCTGCTCGGCATTTGACTCTGCAAGTCCCACAATCTCCTGCAAGTAATTGCTGGCCTTGCGTGACTGTTCGGACGTCTCTTCCACCGCTTTTTCAGTTTCTGTCACCTCTTCCACATTCTTTTCCGTACCCGAGGTTATGGAACTTATGGTATTGCCCACTTCCTTGGTTGCCTCCATGGTCTTTTCAGCCAGCTTGCGCACTTCGTCCGCCACCACTGCGAATCCCTTTCCGGCTTCTCCGGCACGAGCGGCTTCGATTGCCGCGTTGAGTGCCAGCAGGTTAGTCTGGTCAGCAATGTCGTTTATCATGTCCATCACCTGGTTTATACCCTGCACATCCTTACTGAGCTGGTCCATGGAACTTTTCACGTTTTGTGTCCTCTGGTTGACACTGTGCATATATTCGGATACCTGGTCCACTATCTCCTTGCCTTCGTTGGCCTTTTTCTTGGTGCTTTCGGATTGTTCCGCCGCGCTGGAGGCATTTCTGGATATTTCCAGTATGGAGGAATTCATTTGTTCCATGGCCGTGGACACTTCGGAAGCCCGTTTTTGCTGTTCCTCCGCTCCGGTACTGGCTTCTTCTATCTGGGCGGAGAGTTCCTCTGTAGCACTGGCCAAACGCTCGGAAACATCGTTTGCCTGGCTGGAGAGCTCATACAGTTGGGAGTTCTGTTCCTGGATCTTTTTCTCTTGTTCCTTTATATCAGTAATATCGGCTATGGTAATAAACACGCTTGCCAGTTCCCCCTTGTCGTCGAACAAGGGTGCTGAATCCACTTGAATATGCTTGATATTGCCCTTTCTGGTCTCGAATTCGGCCTGTGTGCCCAAAATTGGCCGCCTTTCCTGAATTGTCTTTTCCGTTATAGTAGACCTGGTGGCATCGTTGTAAAAGGCAAGGCCCGCTTTTTCCCCGATCAACCTCTCCTTGTCGTCTTCTTCCACCAGCATAGCGGCTGCCTTGTTGAATTTTTTGATATAAGCGTTCTGATCCGACCAAACCAGGGGAGTAGCCATTTCCTCCAAAACTGATTCGTAGTAATTTATGCTCTCCTTTATCTTCTCCGTCATTATGTTGATCTTTTCAGCAAGCTTACCTATCTCGTCGCTACGATCAATCTGCAGTTTTGCAATATCCAGGTTTCCATCGGCAATACTCTCAGCATGTCTGTCCATGTCAACAATGGGTCTGGAGATACGCTTGGCCAGGTAAAAAATTCCCACTGCAATCACGGCAGTTATACCTATCCCGATTAAGGTTATTTTCAAAAACATGGAGACGATGCTATTCCAGACATCATTGACATATATTCCTGAAACCAAGACCCATCCCCAGGGTTCGAATTCCTTAACATAGGACAACTTGGGTTCTTCACGGTCCTCGTCGTCGTAATACTGCCAGTGGTATTCTACAAACCCTGCTCCTTTGTCCTTGGCTACCTCCACCATCTCTTTAATTAAATATTTGCCGTTAGGGTCCTGGAGACCGGAAATATCCTGGCCCTCTAATTGGGGCTGGTACGGGTGCATTAACATTCTCGGCTTTTTATCGATTATATAAAAATAATTCCGTTCTTTCGGTCCGTACCTGACACCTCTTATGGCCTCTTGAGCAGAGGCTTTGGCTTTGGCTTCGCTCATCTCACCGTCCTTGGACAATTCATAATAGTGGTTCAGGATAGCCATTTGAGCCTGGGTCAGATTTTTCACCTTGCTTTTTTTCTCTTGCCATAGTGAATCGTAAACATCCGGAAAATAGACTAAACTCAATACTATCGAAAAGACAGCTATTAGCAGGATCATGGTGACAACCAATTGATTCTGAAAACTCTTGAACCGAAAGAGACGCATATTACCTCCAAAATTATAAATTATTTTCTGTAACTTAAAGACACACCCTTATCTTTACACATAAGCACAAGGTCTACAACAACTTTCATTAATGTCAATACTGCAAACATAAATAAACATTGTTGCAAACAAGGTGCCAAAATCAAAAACTAACAAAAACCATTTAATTGCAGCAGGTTAGGTAAAAAAGNATGGAGTCGTAAAATTATATGGGTTTGTTTTTTTCAAGTTCAGCTTGAATCGAGTCAAACCAAATTTGACAAATAAAGATTAACAAATTCCAGACTGGTAAAGACGTTCCTGAAGGAAATCCAACTCCCCTTCCGTTTTGACCTAACTGAAAACTAAAGACATTGCCCCATCCCTTGTCTTATCCATAGATCCAGATTAGATAGCCTAGCATCATAAACAGCAAAACAGGTTGCAACGCTCGAATGCCCCATTCCAAAACCCGATATAATCTTTCATTTTTATAATAAAATGCGGTGCGTACTGCAATGGTAACCATGATCCCGATAAGAAGCCACATATAGACAAAGAAATACACATAGTCGATTGACACCAGATAACCAATATTGGGGAGTTGATCAGCCGTCATCAGGCTCAAGGAGACCGTGGTTAACAGCAGGATGACCCCCAAATTAAGCCTGGCGGCAAAAGGCGGTCCCTCGGGAACAATAAAAGTCATGGCGTAGCCAAGAATAAAAATAAAGAACAAGGGGACCATGTTCTTGAATATGTAGCTGGCGGCATTGCGTTCGATCTTTGCAATCACATTGAACCGGGAGTAGGTTATGCCCGTATCAGCATCGGACTGGAACAGACGGGGATTTCCCAGCGTGGAGTCTGCCACTCCAATATCCGAATAGGCAAGGATGTCTTGCAGTTGCCATTTATTTTCTCCCTGAAAACCCGAGTGCTGCTGCAACCGACTGAAGAGACTGCTGCCTTTGTGCCGTTGCATACCAATGTCGTCTGCCACAAAAATAAGCCGCTCCCTGTTGAGTTCTTTGTGCCGGAAGCGGATACGCAGGGTTTGCTCGTCAAAGGGGTAGTTGTGAAACTGAAATGGCTCCTGGAATTCAGACTTCACCCGGTAGGCACGGTAGTGCATATCGTCCACGGTGGTAGCCCTCATGGGATCAACATTTTCTCCCAACTGCACATCACTGTTAAAGAACTCGATCTTGGAGTAGTCCAGTGGATTCACATGCCGGAACCAAATGTAAAAGTCTGCGATAAAGCTCTCATTTTTTTGGTCAATGTGCACGATCTCATTTATATCCAGCCCGGTATAAACCACATCTGTTTTATAAAACAGATCATCCTGAAATGAAAGTAGATTGCCCTTCTGGATATGTTTGTCTACATCAAGGAGTTGGTCCGGATTGAGCACCGGGGTGAGTTGCACCGGGGCGGAAACGAGATTGTCCCTGACGTAGAGCCCAAAGGGTGAAGGATTGTCTGCATTGCCCTGTGCATCGAAATATATATGCCCGGTAACACCGGTATAGGACTTGTCTGGATTGGAATAACCTTGCAGGATATCCCGCAGCTGCCTCCGCTGGCTGGAGAGTTCAGCATCCGGGTCTACACGCTCCAGGGCCTGCAGGACAAGTCCTGCGGCATCATAATTGCTTGCGCTCAAAGCATCTGGCTCTTGGTCATGTTCGTGTATGAAATCACGGCTGAATTGTTGGGCTTTCCTGTTGGCGATATCCCGGATAAAGTAGGTAGTGGTGTAGATCCCGTTGATGTAGTCACCTGCATCTTCGGAGTCGCTTAGACCTGAAGCCACTTCCTTGGGAAATGTACCCAGCCCCAGGGAATCGCCCCCCAAAACAGGTATATCCAGATTGGATTTTTGAAGACGTCGCACCAAATCCGCCGCCTCTTTATCCAGCAAGGCCACATACATCCCGCCGGAGTCTTTATCCTTTTGCAATTGCTCGATAATCCTGTCCAATTTTTGGGATACATTGTCCTCAAGAGAATTGATCCCCCAGTTATTCTTGATATTCAAGTCCAATTCCCGGGCAGCGGAACGAAAAGATTGCATCAATGTCCGGCCATAGGCATCATCTTCATATACGATGTTCACATCCGACTGATTCAAGACCCCGGACATATACAGAGCAGAGAGCTTACCCTGCAACCTGTTGTCCGAGACTACCCGAAAATACCAGGGATTGCCTTCAGTAACATCAGGCGCGGCTGCACTCCCGGTTACTGCCGGAATCCCCCTGTCTTGATATATTTCACCTCCTTGCAGGGACAAGGAACTGTAATAGTGACCGATAACCGCCAGGCACCGGCTCTCATCAGCGATCCTCCTTGCCTGTTTGCGGGCCAACTTTTTGTCGTGCTTGTTGTCATAGACTTCAACAACAACTTCCCTCCCCCGGATTCCTCCCTTGTCATTGATATTTTGCACCTGCAGGCGGACTCCGTTCACCATGGCATTACCGCTTTTTTTATCCTTGCCGCTCATGGGACCGATGACAGCAATACGCAGTGGCTCCTGGGCCTGGGCAACAGAAGAGATACTGATGAGAATGGTTAGGCAGGCTATTGCCACTTTGATATAAAAGCTAAAGTAAGTATACAAAAGAGCATTCCCCTTTGTGTATAAGGTCCTAGTCGTAACTGGCANGACTCAAACACAGCCGAACGGACAATTACCCGGGTTCAACTTTAATATTTTTTTGAGAAATGGCTTAATATTTGACTTGGTTATTTTAGAATTGTATAGACCTCGCATGATGTCAAGGGAAATATTGCTGCAAATCCAGAAAGACAATTTGATACTTGTTCTCGCTTATCTTTATATTTAAACCTTTCTTACGGGAATAGTATACATCTCAAGAGTAAATAATTCATTTTTTAAATCAAAACCCACACTGCAATAAATCTTTATAATTAAAAGAATAAAACAATACAGAAACAATCTTTAAACTATCGGATTTTAATCTAGTTCCCATCCGGAAACTCCTAATTTCCGGATTTCGTTGTGCTTCCCGGATATAACTAACAAATCCCCACAAGAACAATTTCTAATTGCTTAAACAGTTTTTATCTAATATATTCTGAATCAAAATACCAAAGTGTATTCTGCAACAAGGAGCCTTAATGAACTCAAACCTAGATCCCCAGCAATGGGGGAAATCTCTTTTTGATGCAGTCACGGAACTAGTGACCACTCTGGATCTTAATATGCGGATCCAGTGGGCCAATCAGGATACTGCCAAGTCAGTAAATGAAAATCCCGAGAACCTGCTGGGACATTATTGCTTCCAGGTCTGGTACAATCGGGACATCCCCTGTGAAGAGTGCCCGGTCCAAATGACCATACAGACCGGGGAATCCCAAGAAAGCGAAGTGGCATCACCCGACGGCAAGTATCAACATGTAAGGACCTATCCACTGAACTCCCAGGAGGGAAATTTAGAGGGAGTTGCCGTGCTTGGCAGGGATATCACCGAGTGGAAGCAGATGGAAAAGGAACTGCAGCAGCGAAGATCTGAATTGGAAAAGCAGGAAGAGCTGTACCGCAGTCTGGTGGAAGATCATCCCTATTTTGTTGAACGCTTCCTGCCTGATACCACGATTATTTTTGCCAACAACGCCATGGCGGAATCCATTGGCTATCCCCCTGAACAGCTCAAGGGCCGGAAATGGATAGATTTCATTCCCGAGGAGGAGCGCACCCTGATTCTGGAACAACTGGCAGAACTGACTCCTGAAGATTCGATTTGCAGCTACGAGAATTCCTGTTTTGCCAGTAATGGTTCCAAGCGTTTGCACAGCTGGACCCACCAGGCCTTTTTCGACGACCAGGGTGAAATTAGCTACTTTCAGTCAGTCGGAACGGATGTCACGGAACGCAAACAGGCAGAAAGGGCCCTGCAAGAGTGGGAAAACTACTACCGCACCATATTCGAGACTTCGGGCTCGGCAATGTTTATTATTGAACACGATACCACCATTTCCCTCGCCAATTCAAACTTCGAACGAATGACCGGATATTCCAGACAGGAAGTCGAGGGGAAGAAATCCTGGACCGAGTTCGTGCACCCGGATGATGTGACCTGGATGAAGGAAAAGCACTACTTTCGAAGGCAATATCCCTCCGGAATCCCACTTGAATACGAATTCCGCTTCTTTGCACGCAATGGCGAACTGCGTCATGCCTATCTAACCATCGATTTGATCCCGGAGACTACAAAGAGCGTGGTTTCGGTTGTAGACATAACAGAACGCAAAAACACCGAAGCAGCCATGCGCCGTTCCGAGAACTACTACCGCGCCATATTCGAGACTTCGGGGGCGATAATGTTTATTGTTGAAGAGGACACCACCATTTCGCATGTCAACTCCAACTTCGAGAATTTGACCGGATATTCCAGACAAGAGGTAGAGGGGGAAAAATCCTGGACCGAGTTCGTAAACCCCGGTGATCTGGAATGGCTGCAGGAATACAATTATTCGCTGCGCCAGCATCCAAATACGGCACCACGCCAGAATGAAATAAACATAACCAACCGCCAAGGAGAAAGCAAGGATCTGTATTTGGCAGCAGCCAGGATACCGGGGAGCAATCAAAGGGTCGTCTCATGTATTGACATCACCGAAAGCAAGCGGGCAGAGGATTTGTTGCGGGAGAGCGAGGAACAATACCGCCTACTGGTGGAAAACGCCTTTGAAGGTATCGGGGTTGCTCAAGACGGTGAATTTAAATGGATAAATCCACGCATAGTCGAAATGATGGGTTGTTCCCAAGAAGAACTAACCACTATCTCTATTTTCGATTTTGTGCACCCGGAAGACAAAGAAGCAGTGATAAAAAAACATTACCAGAGGATGCAGGAAATCAAGCCGCCTAGAATATACTCCTTCAGAATCTTGAGCCCTCAAAACGAAGTCCTGTGGTGCCAGGTATCAGTGATTGGCATAAATTGGCAGGGCAGGCCAGCGGATTTATGCTTTTTCTCCGATATATCCCAGCAAAAAAGGATCGAATCTGAACTGGAAGAGGCGAAACAAAGAGCAGAAGCAGCCAACAGATCCAAATCCGAGTTTTTGGCCAATATGAGCCACGAGATTCGTACGCCTCTAAACGGTATCCTGGGAATGTTGCAATTATTAAAGACCTCTGCCCTGGATGAACAGCAAGAAAGATTCGTAGACACCGGCCTGGATTCAACAAGACGGCTTAACAGGCTTTTGACCGATATCCTGGACCTCTCCAAGATCGAGGCAAACAAACTGGTAATCAAGCAGGAGGAATTCGTATTTACTGATGTGATACAAACCATAAGGGATATTTTTAATCAACTCACCCAAAAGAACCAGAATGAAATCAATATCAGCCTGGACGAGAACATCCCGGAAATGCTAATCGGGGACAGCACCCGCCTGAATCAGATCCTGTTCAATCTGGTGGGCAATGCAAATAAATATACCCAAAACGGCCAGATTGGATTGGAAGTGTCTCTATTGCCAGCTGTACAGCCTGACAACTGCAGACTACTGTTCGTGATCGCGGACAATGGACAAGGAATCCCTGAAGACAGGATAGACAGGATCTTTGACATATTCACCCAGGGCAGCGATGCCTCTTACACCCGGGAATTTGAAGGCGCCGGCCTGGGCCTTCCCCTGGTCAAAAGGCTCGTGGATTTGATGAACGGCAGTATATCCCTTAGCAGCAAAGAGGGTGAAGGGACCACGGTTTATGTCAGCCTCCCCTTCGGGATACCGGAGTCCATGCAGCAAGACACGGATGACTCGCAGGCCGCTGAAAAGCCCTTTACAGCAAGCAATTCACGCGTGCTAGTGGTGGACGACGACGAAACAACCCAACTCTATATTAAGCGCCTGCTGGAAATGCAGGGTGTTGCAACCAACGTGGCAGAGGACGGGAAAGAAGCCCTGGATTGGCTTGAAAAAGATGATTTCGACTGCATCTTGATGGATGTGCAAATGCCTGTACTGGACGGTGTAGAGGCAACAAAAAAGATCCGCTCTTCAAATGCGGACTTCAAAAAAATACCCATTGTCGCCATGACGGCTTACGCCATGACCGGAGACCGGGAAAAATTCCTGCAGGCAGGCATGGACGACTATATTGCCAAGCCGGTGGACAGGGATGGACTTTTGGCAATACTGGAGAGAAATATAAATTAAAGTTATACTGCTAAACCCAGGAATAAAAAACACTTGCATCAAGGAGCCAAGATGAACGATGGACCTTGATCTGTCTAGAGCGTCAGGAAAACTCCCTTCTTGATTTTGTCAGGCTTTTGCAAGAGCCGGATGGGAACTTCTAATGCACAATGCACGGTCAAACTCAGCAGCTACCGTATCCATTCTAGCCAATAACCAGTTGACACCCCAGGATAAAATTGCCGCAACTCTAAACAGGTCCAGTATGTTTTGCTTCCGGGAAGGGGCACAACCCCTTCCCGGACATATATTAATCAACTTCCACTGAATAGTATCCCGGGCCCACAATCACCGTCTTGCCATCGGAAATAAAATATACAGTGGGACTGCCCTGATTGCTGTCAATCTTGAAATTTCCGGTCCAGACCTTCCTGCTTCCGTCATGGCCGGTCCAGACTACTTTTCTCTTTAATCCCATGGTGGAACTTTGAATACTCTTCATTTTCCTCTGACAACTCTCGCAGCCGTATACTCCGGAGAAGATAACAAACACGCTAAAAAGTGCCAGAATAACAAGTGTAAACTTACCTGCCATACCTTTTGCCTCCATGATTTAACTCCTTTCTGATTTTATTTTTAATACAAGTTATAAAGCTGGACTTTATTCACTTAATCGATTCTGAACAAAATCCACCTTTCTGCATCTCAGATTAAAATTCACTACCAAACCCCTTGGCAATAGCTGTAACCTAACAAAAGGCAGTAATGCCATCTGGCCGGGAATTTTATATTTGCTGAACCTATGC